>TARA_R100000306_G_scaffold45930_1_pt1 | contig 10236 bp, 10 predicted proteins | sample TARA_R100000306 | Tara Oceans TARA_R100000306 (sample SAMEA2620824) | marine metagenome | biome: marine biome (ENVO:00000447); feature: mesopelagic zone (ENVO:00000213); material: "saline water (ENVO:00002010), including plankton (ENVO:xxxxxxxx)" | depth 1000 m | reverse complement strand
GCGTGACGCAGATAGTTCTCGATCACCGGCTCGGTCAGCACCCAGCGCTCCAGAAGCTGGGACTGGAACTCGGTGTAGTCGCGCACGCCGCCATTCAGCGACGGATAGGCGACATTCGAGGACAGGGCGTGCAGCGCGTGACCCATTTCGTGGAAGAAGGTCGTCGCATCGTCAAAGCTGATCAGCACAGGCTCGCCGGGCGCGCCCTGGATGAAGTTTGAGTTGTTCGACGACAGCACGGTTTCTTCACCGTCAAACGTGGTGTGACCGCGATAGCTGGTCGCCCAGGCGCCCGAGCGCTTGCCTTGGCGGGCGTACGGATCGAGATACCACAGGCCGATATGATCGCCGCTTTCATTGTCGGTCACTTCCCAGACGCGCACATCGGGGTGGAAGACCGGCACGGAGCCGTCAGTGATCTCTTCAAAGGCGAAGCCGAACAGCTCGCCCGACACGTAGAACATGGCTTCGCGCAGGTTCTCGATGTTGAAGTACTGCTTCACTTCCTCGGAGTTCAGGTCGTATTCGGCCTGACGCACCTTTTCCATGTAGTAGCGGTAATCCCACGGCTCGATGGTGATGTCGTCGCCGCGCTCATCGGCCAGCGCCTGCATCTGGGCGACTTCTTCCTCGACGCGGGCGATGGCGGCCGGCCAGACGGTCTCCATCAGCTCCAGCGCGTTCTCCGGATTGCCCGCCATGCGGTTTTCCAGACGCCATTGGGCGTAATTGTCATAGCCCAGAAGCCCGACGCGCTCGTCGCGCAGCTGCAGGATTTCGGCGATGATGGCGTTGTTGTCGTACTCATCGCCATTGTCGCCACGATTGTAATAGGTGCGCCAGACTTCCTCGCGCAGATCGCGCTCGTCTGAATAGGTCAGGAACGGATCCATCGAGGAGCGCGTGTTCAGGACGGCGTACTCGCCTTCATGATCGCGCTGGGCGGCCAGATTGGCGGCGGCGGTGACGAAGCTTTCCGGCAGGCCGGACAGCTGATCGTCATTGAGATAGGTGACGTAGTTTTCTTCATCCGCCAGCACATTGTTGGCGAAACGGGTGTGCAGTTCGGCCAGACGCGACTGAATGGCGGCGTAGCGCTCGGCTTCGGCGCCTTCCAGAGTCGCGCCATTGCGGGCGAAGCTGTCATAGGTGAGCTGGACAAGGCGCTGCTGGTCGGGGCGCAGCGTCGCCATTTCCTCGCCTTCGTAGACGGAGCGGATACGTTCGAACAGCTCTTCGTTCTGGGTGATTTCCGATGAGAAAGCCGACAGGACCGGCGCCATTTCGCGCTGGATCTCGCGGAACTCGGGCGAGCTCATATTGGACGACCAGATGCCGTAATAGACAAACACGCGGTCCAGGGCGTCGCCGGTGCGCTCCATGGCGACAATGGTGTTTTCAAAGGTCGGCGCGTCGGGATTGTTGGCGATGGCTTCGATCTCGGCGCGGGAGCGGTCCATGCCGATCTCCAGCGCGTCACGCAGATCAGACAGCTCCATCTGGTCAAAGGCGGGCACGCCGCCGAACGGGCCGTCCCATTCCGCGATCAGCGGGTTTGTCGCCTCAGCCTGATCGGTCATGGACGCATCCTGCATTTGCTGTGCGGCCTGGGTGTCGGTGCTCGATGCGGCGCCGGCGTCAGATGAGGTGTCAGCCGGTTGGCTGCAGGCGGCGAGCGCCAGCCCGCTGGCGGCGGCGAGAAGAAGTGAACGCATGAGATATCCCCTCCCAAAGGATGTTGGCTCGATTGCGCGCACCATAGGGCATCGCCCCCTTGCGATGAAACAGTCCACGCAGCGGCCGCGCATTACGAAAGAGTCAGATGGGAAAGGCGATCAGTCTTCGCCAGCCCCATCGTCAGCATCATCAGACGCTCCATCGCCGGGCGGGTTGTACATCACCGCGATGCCCATCTGCAGGCTGGCGAATGTGGAACCGATAAAGAAAGCCAGAAGCAGCCGGACGCCGAGGCCAGTCAGACGGCCTTCGGTCAGGCGTCTGAGATGACCGACATCCAGAACCAGGAGCACCGCTGTGAAGGCGATGCCGATCGCCATGCCCAGAATGGCGTGACGCAGTAAGAACCGCAGCAGATCAGTCATGGAGCCTCCGCAAATCCTTTTTCAGTCTGGTCTCTTTCGGAGCGGGGGCAATTAGACGTGGCGCCGCAGACCGACACTTCCACTCGCCAGCAGGGCGAGAGTCGGTCTAGGTTTGCATGGCTCAAGGGGAGGGCTGTTTATGGGCGTGCTGATCACAGGCCTGATCTTTTTTATCGGGGTTCACCTGACGCGAGTTCTGGGGATCAAGGCGCTGGTGGTCAAAGTGACCGGCGAAGCGCTGTTTGCGATCTTCTATTCCGTGCTCAGCACGATCGGTCTGACCTTGATCATCTATGGCCAGATTCTGGCCCACCCGTCGGTCAATATCTGGTGGCCGCCCGCTTGGACGCGCACATTGGCGCTGGTGGCGGTGCCGCTGTCGCTGATCCTGATCATCGCCACCTATCTGCCCAGCCATATCCGTTCGATCACGCGCCACCCGATGACGCTGGGCGTCTTTCTGTGGTCGGGATCTCACCTCCTGGCCAATGGCGAGCTGGCGTCCATCGTTTTGTTCGGCGCGTTCGCGGGCTGGTCTGCGATCTTGCTGGTGGAGGGTTATTGGAGCGGCGGGCACTTTGCGCGGCCCGGTCAATTGTGGGCGGATCTCACCGCTGTGCTTATTGGCTTGCTGGCGTCCGCGTTGATCGCTTATTTCCACATGCAGCTTTTTGGCGTCGCCGTCGTCGAGTTTGCATCCAATCGCACCGCACCCGGCATCTAAGCAGTACAGGACGCCTTGAGCGCGTCCCAAATCTGGAGGTTGATTATGGAAGAAGTTCTGATTCCGCTGGGCTTGTTCACGATGGTCGTGGCGATCGTCGCGCTGAATGTGATCGGGTCGGCATCACGGCGGAAAGCCGTGCTTGAGACGGTCCGCGAAGCGGTGCGCAGCGGTCAGCAATTGAGCCCCGAGACCATCAAGGCGCTGGGTGTTCAGGAAAAGCCGAAAGGCGGCGATCTGAAAGCCGGCGCGATCCTCATCGCTATTGCAGCCGCATTGATCGTGTTGGGAGTCGCGATCGGCACGGTTGAGGGCGACAATCAGGTTGTGACGATTATGGTCGCCGTTTCCGCCTTCCCTGGCTTTATCGGCGTGGTTCTGATGCTGTTCGGGCTGTTCTCGCGCAAGAAAGATCAGGACTGATCCGGTCTTGTCAGGGGGAGCTGTGGCATGACGCCCAGTGATGGCGAACTGATAGCGATGGTGATCGCGGGCAAGGACCAGAGGGCGTTCTCCTCTCTGGTCACCCGCTACCAGTCCGCTGTGCGCGCCGTGCTGATGCGATTATGCCGCAACGCCGCCCTGGCCGATGATCTGGCGCAGGAGACGTTCATCAAGGCCTATAACAAGATCTCCGCCTATTCAGGCGCAGGATCATTCAAGGCCTGGCTGTGCCGGATCGCCTACAACGAATTCCTGATGAGCGCGCGAAAGCGCAAGGCGATCGACAAGACGATGGAAAAGCTCAAGGCCCAACCCATGGAGACCCACCAGGCGCCTAGCGATGGCGGCGCGCGGGTGGATCTCGACCGGGCGCTCGCCACATTGGGTGAGGAAGAGCGGGTCTGTGTCGTACTATGTTATGCGTCAGGATTGTCGCATTCTGACGCAGCGGAGGTTACAGGCCTTCCGCTCGGCACGGTGAAGAGCCATGTCAATCGCGGCAAGGGCAAGTTGAAAGCCTGGTTCGAACGCAAGGAGGCGGCGGCATGACGGACGAACATGATCATCTGAACGACGACGCCTTTGATGCGGACCTGACGGCGATGTTCGCCGAGGTGGCGCCGCCGCAGGACGACCCGGTTTTTGTGGAGCATGTCGCCAAGCGTCTCGCCAATCCCGACCGGGTGCGCTTTCTGGCGCTGGGCGGCGCCGGGGCGACTGGCTCTGCGGTGGCGGGCAGCCAGCTGGAAAACCTTGTCTCGCTGGCGCCTGTGGATCAGGTCAATGGGGTGATGGGGCAGGCCTTGTCCTTTTTCGGTCCGGAAGCCCTGGTGACGGCCATCCTGGCTCTTGTAGCGCTGGGCTTCGCCTGGGTGCTGCCCGGCGTGCGCAGCTATATCTGATCCCTACACGATACAGTGACGCCAGCTGACTTGTGCGCCTGCGAAAGCGCGATAGTCTGCCGGGCTCTGATTGTTAGGGAGTCCCCTCCATGTCCGCTCAAACCCAGGCGCCGATCAAGCGGCTCACCCCGCCCGACATCCGCGCTCGCAAGGGCGGTGAGCCCATTGTCTCTCTGACGGCTTATGACGCGCCGATGGCCGCTGTCATGGATCCGCACACCGATTTGATTCTGGTGGGCGATTCGGTCGGCATGGTGGTGCATGGCCTGCCCAACACCATCTCGGTGACGCTGGAGATGATGATCCTGCACGGTCAGGCGGTGATGCGCGGCTCGAAACAGGCGCTGGTGGTCGTGGACATGCCGTTTGGCAGCTATGAACAGTCCAAAGAGCAGGCCTTCGCCAATTGCGTGCGCGTGTTGCAGGAGACCGGCGCGGGCGCTGTAAAGCTCGAGACCAGCGTGCAGATGGCGGACACAGTGCGGTATCTGGTGGAGCGCGCCGTTCCGGTGGTGGCTCATGTGGGGTTGCGGCCCCAGGCGGCGCTGGCCGATGGCGGCTTCAAGGCCAAGGGCCGAGACGACGACAGCCGCGCCAAGGTGCTGGCTGAAGCACGCGCGATGGACGAGGCTGGCGCTTTCACCATTGTGGTGGAAGGCGTGGCCGAAGACCTGGCGCGTGAAGTGACGCAGATGGTGTCAGTCCCCACAATTGGCATTGGCGCGTCATCGGCGTGCGATGGTCAGGTGCTGGTGATGCAGGACATGCTGGGCCTGTTCGACTGGACACCGAGGTTTGTCAAGAAATACGGCAACTTACGTGAAGTTTCCGAGGCGGCGTTCAAGGCCTACGCCAGCGAAGTTCGTTCGCGCGCCTTTCCGGGCCCCGATCATGTCTACAGCGCCAAGAAGCGCTGATACCGCAAGCGCGTATTGCCCGTCGCGGTGCACGCGGCTAGGGTCCGCCGCACAGAGATTTGAAACAAGTGGAGCGCCCCGGTGGTCGACGTTTTCGACGAAGTTGAAGAAGAGCTGCGCCAGGAACGGTACAAAGCCCTTCTCAAGAAATGGGGCCCGTGGGTTGGCGGCGGTGTCGCTGCAATCGTGCTGGGCGTGGGGGCGTATCAATTTATTGAATGGTCCACCAAGCAGCGCGCCGACAGCGCCTCAGACGCCTTCCAGGCGGCGGCCGAGCTGTATGAAGCCGGCGATGTCATGCAGGCCGACAGCCAGTTCCAGGCGCTCACTGAGTCTGCGCCGCGCGGCTACGAAACCCTGGCGCTGATGCGTCGCGGCGACATCGCCTTGTCCCAGGGCAATCGCGATGAGGCGGCGCGCCTGTTCGCTCAGGCTGCTGAACTCAGCCCCGAGCCGATGATCCGGGATCTGGCCCGGTATCAGGCGGCGCTCGCCCAGTTTGATGCGCTGTCCTATGACGACCTCGCCAACCGGCTCGAACCGCTGACTGAAGGCGCAGCGCCTGTCGGGCTGCTGGCGCGCGAACTGATGGCCGCTGCGGCCTTGCGCGACGAACGCTGGGATGAAGCGCGTCAGCGTTATCAATTGCTGTCGATCGCGCTCGACATGCCTGAGGGCATGAGCCAGCGCGTGGTGGAGGCGCAGTCCTATCTCAATCAACGCGCCCCCGTAGCGGCGCCGGTTGAGATGACCGCGCAACCCGCGGCCGAGCCTGCTGCGGATACTCAGGAGCCGGCGCAAGCGCCAGCTGAGACTGCGGGTCAGACCGCCGAGCAAGAGGAGGACGGGCAGTGACCCTGTCTCGCACCCTGCCGCTTTACGCCCTGATGGCCGCCAGCCTTGTGCTGACGGGCTGCGGCGCCGGCGAACGTCTGAGCAATCTGAACCCGTTTCAGGGCGAAGAGACCGATGACCCCAATGCGCCGCCCGCCGCCGAACGCCGGTCTGTGCTGGAGCTGGGCGATACGCTGCGCGTGGATGAGGCGGGCGTCGTCTCCTTGCCGCGGGCTTATGTGAATACGGCCTGGCCGCAAGCGGACGGGTATCCGACCCACGCCATGCAGCACACCCAGGCCAGCGGCGATCTCAACATCGTCTGGCGCTCTCGCATCGGTGACGGCTCCAGCCGCAATGCGCGCATCAACGCCCGCCCGGTCGTGTCTGACGGCGTGACCTATGTCATTGACGCTCGCGGCCGCATCTCGGCGCTGAACCTGTCAGACGGGGAAGAGATCTGGCGCACGCGCCTGGACGATCCCAGCCTGCACGAAGCGGAAGGCGACGGCTTCCTGCCTTTCTTCCGGGGCGGCGATCAGGTTCTGACCTTTGGCGGCGGCCTGTCTTTTGACAGCGGCCGCATCTACGCCCATTCGGGCGGCGGCTTCTTTGTGGCGCTGGACGGTGCGACGGGCGACGAAATCTGGCGCGCCCATTCGCTGACTCCGTTCCATTCTTCGCCCACCGTGGCGGACGGCCGGGTGTTCGTGTCCACCGATGACAATGAATTGCTGGCGCTTGATGCAAACACGGGCGACGTGTTGTGGACCCACCGCTCCATCGCCGAGACGGCGCGCATCCTGACCTCGCCGAGCCCGGCTGTGCTGGGTGAAGTGGTCATCGCGCCGTATTCTTCGGGCGAGCTTGTAGCCCTTCGGGCGCAGAACGGCACCGTGCTGTGGTCAGATTCCCTGACCCGCGCAGGCGGCCTGACCCCGCTCTCCACCATCAACGACATCGCCGCCAGCCCTGTCATCCTGGGCGATGCGGTCTACGCCATGAGCCATTCAGGCTCGATGGCGGCGTTTGACATTCGCAGCGGCGAGCGCATCTGGGAACAGCCGGCGGGCGGCTTGAACGCACCGACCATCGCAGGTGATTTTCTCTTCCTGACCACGGTGAACGCCGAGCTGGTCGCGATTGAGCGCAATACCGGCGCTGTGCGCTGGCTGACCCAGCTGCAGCAGTTCCGCAATGAGCGCAAACGCAAGAACCGCGTGTCCTGGGCGGGACCGATTTTGGCAGGGGACCGTCTTGTGGTGGCGTCCTCGGAGGGCCATTTACGGATCTATGACCCGGCGACGGGCGCGCAGACGGGTGAACGCAATCTGGGAGATTCGGTTTACATTGCGCCTGTGATCGCAGATGAAACGGTGCTCGTGCTGACCGATGAAGGCCGCCTGATCGCTTTACGCTGATTTCAGGGGGCTCTGGAGCCATTCTTTGAAATCGACCCTGCCTGCTCTCGCCATTGTGGGACGGCCCAATGTGGGCAAGTCCACGCTGTTTAATCGTCTCGCCGGCAAGCCGCTGGCGATCGTGGACGACCGTCCGGGCGTGACGCGCGACCGGCGCGAAGCGCGTGGCCGTATCGGCGACCTTGAACTGCGTCTGGTGGACACCGCCGGCTATGAAGACAACAAGGCCGGCATCGAGGCGCGCATGCGCGCCCAGACCGAAGCCGCCCTTGATGAAGCCGATGTCTGCATCTTCCTGATCGACGGGCGTGAAGGCGTCACGGCGATGGATGAGCGCTTCGCTGACATTCTGCGCCGCCATCACATTCCGGTCATCCTCGCCGTCAACAAGTGCGAAGGCTCCAAGGGCGAATACGGCGCCATGGAAGCGTGGAAGCTGGGCATGGAAGAGCCTGTCCCCATTTCCGCTGCGCATGGCGAGGGGATGGGGGATCTGTATTCGCGGCTGACCGGCGCGCTCAAGCAAGTGCGCGCGCGCATCCGGTCGGAACTGGAAGCGCAAGGCCTGACCGGTGAAGAAGATGAAGAGGGCGCGCCCCTGCGTCTGGCCGTCGCCGGCCGCCCGAATGTGGGCAAATCCACGCTCATCAACGCCCTGATCGGTGAAGACCGTCTCATCACCGGCCCTGAAGCCGGACTGACCCGGGACGCCATCGCCGTCCAGTGGGAATGGGATGGCCGCCGCGTGCGTCTGCACGATACGGCGGGCTTGCGAAAACGCGGCAAGGTGGATGACCGGCTGGAGCGGATGAGCGCGGCGGACACCCTGCGCGCCATCAAGTTCGCCGAGATCGTCTTGCTGCTGGTGGATGCAGAACGCCCGTTCGAGAAACAGGACCTGACCATCGCCGACAAGGTGGTGACCGAGGGTCGGGGCCTGATCGTGCTGATCACCAAATGGGATCTGATTGAGGACAAGCAGGCCAAGCTGGTCGAGTTGCGCGAAGAGTTCGAACGTCTTCTGCCGCAGATCAAGGGCGCGCCGCTGATCCCGATCTCCTCGATTTCAGGCCGCGGCCTCGACAAGATCATGCCGGCCGTTTCCGAGCTGCACAAGAACTGGGACGTGAAGGTGAAAACCCGCGATCTCAATGACTGGCTCGCCGAAATGGTCCAGCGTCACCCGCCGCCCGCCGTGGACGGCCGCCGGGTCAAACCGCGTTATCTGAGCCAGACCAAGGCGCGACCGCCGACCTTCGTTCTGATGGCCAGCCGGGCGTCGCAATTGCCTGACAGCTATAAACGCTATCTGATGAATGGTCTGCGAGAGGCGTTTGATCTGCCGGGCGTGCCGATCCGGCTGATCGTGAAGGGGCAGAAAAACCCCTACGCCAAGGACAAATAAAAAAGGCGGCCCGCGGGCCGCCTTTTTCGTGTTTGTGACAAAGCGTGCGAGGCCTAGCCCTGCGCGTTGACGATCTCACCATTGCGCGTCTCGGTCGGCAGGCACAGCTCGACGACTTTCGGCGCGATCTCTTCGGGCGTCGGCAGGGTTTCGGGATCTTCGCCCGGCGCCGCCTTGGCGCGCATGCGGGTCCGCGTCGCGCCGGGATTGAGCAGGTTTGCGCGCAGGGGCGTATCAATCAGCTCTTCCGCCCAGGACTGAACCAGATTGTCGAGCCCGGCTTTGGAGGCGCCATAGGCGGCCCAATAGGCCTTGGCGCGACGACTGCCGACGCCGGAGGTCATGAAGACGGCCCGACCTGCGTCAGAGGCTTTCAGAAGCCCCTCAAAGGCGCGGATCATGCGCGCCGGGGCGATCAGATTGGTCGCCAGAACCTCGTTCCACACCTTGGAGGGAATTTGCGCGGCGGGCGTCAACGTGCCCAGAACGCCGGCGTTCGCCACCATGATGTCGAGTTTTTTCCAGCGGCCCGCCACGGCTTCGGCCAGCTTTTCGATGCCGTCAGCCGAGTTCAGATCAAGCGGGACCAGGGTGGCCTTGCCGCCCATGGCTTTGATCGCGTCGTCAAGCTCTTCCAGGCCGGCCTGGGTGCGGGCGGTGGCGATGATTTCGGCGCCGGCCTCAGCCAGTTTCAGGGCAATGGCGTAGCCCAGCCCGCGCGAAGCGCCGGTCACCAGCGCCACGCGGCCTGCAAGCGGTTTTGTATCGGTCATGCGTCAACCAGAAGCGAGAGTTGTTCATCCTTGGAAGACGCAGCGCGATCGTGGTCCACAAGGCGAGTGGGGTAATCCCCGGTGAAATAATGGTCGGCAAGCTGGGGGCTTTCGGGATTGCGGGCTTCGCCGTGAATGGCCCAGTAGAGCCCTTCCACGGAGAGGAAGCCTAGCGAGTCGCATTCCAGCATCTCGATCATCTTGTCGGGCTCATGGCTGGCGGCCATCAGCTCTTCGCGCATCGGCATGTCGATGCCGTAAAAATCGGGATGGGTGATCGGCGGGCAGGCGGAGCGGAAATGCACTTCCGTGGCGCCGGCCTCGCGCACCATGCGTACGATCTTTTTCGACGTGGTGCCGCGCACGATGGAGTCGTCGACCAGCAGGACGCGCTTGCCGCGCAGCACCGAGACATTGGCCGAGTGCTTGCGCCGCACGCCCAGATCGCGCTTGGCCTGGGTGGGCTGAATGAAGGTCCGGCCGGCGAAGTGCGCGCGGATGATCCCCAGGTCAAACGGTCGGCCGATCTCTTCTGAGAAGCCCAAAGCCGCCGCCATGCCGGAATCGGGCACCGGCACAACAACGTCAATGTCAGCCGGGCATTCCTGGGCCAGGCGGATGCCCATGCGCTTGCGCGCCTCGTAAACGGAAATACCGTCGATCACTGAATCCGGGCGCGCAAAATAGATGTATTCGAACGCACAGGTTTTCGCG
>TARA_R100000306_G_C4381043_1_pt1 | contig 10293 bp, 8 predicted proteins | sample TARA_R100000306 | Tara Oceans TARA_R100000306 (sample SAMEA2620824) | marine metagenome | biome: marine biome (ENVO:00000447); feature: mesopelagic zone (ENVO:00000213); material: "saline water (ENVO:00002010), including plankton (ENVO:xxxxxxxx)" | depth 1000 m | reverse complement strand
GTACCTGAACCGCATGCGGCATTCCCGCGACACCTTCGAGCGCCGCGAGAAGCTTTCTTGTGGCAACTTCGCACACGGCATCGCCGCCTGCAGCACTGAAGAAAAGAATACCCTGGTCATGGCGAATGCCGCCAACGTGGGTATCGTGACGGCCTACAACGATATGCTTTCGGCTCACCAGCCCTACGAGCACTATCCCGAGCTCGTCCGACAAGCCGCGCGAGGCATGGGTTGTACCGCTCAGGTCGCTGGCGGCGTGCCCGCCATGTGCGATGGTGTCACGCAGGGCCAGGCAGGCATGGATCTGTCGTTGCTCAGCCGCGACATCATCGCCATGACGACGGCCATAGCGCTGTCCCATAACATGTTCGACAGCGTGGTGTGTCTCGGCATCTGCGACAAGATCGTGCCGGGCCTGTTTATCGGATCATTGGCCTTTGGCTATCTGCCGACAGTATTTCTGCCAGCCGGGCCGATGCCGAGCGGTATACCCAACAGCGAGAAAGGCCGCATCAGACAGCTCTATGCCGAAGGCCAGGTGGGACGCGACGAGCTCCTCAAGGCCGAGATGGGTTCCTATCATTCTGCTGGTACCTGTACCTTCTACGGCACCGCGAACACCAATCAGATGATGATGGAGTTCATGGGGCTGCAACTCCCGGGCGGCTCATTCGTCAACCCCGGCACCCCACTGCGTCGTGCCCTGACCACCCTTGGCGTCGAACAGGCGATTCGCAATTCGGACAAGGGCAGTAGCTACCGCCCGATGATGGACATCGTCGGGGTCGAAAGTATCGTCAACGCCATGGTCGGTCTGCTGGCGACGGGTGGTTCGACCAATCACACCATACACCTTGTGGCGATGGCCCAGGCTGCCGGTGTCTTGATCGACTGGCAGGACTTCAGCGATCTCAGCAAGATCATTCCGCTGATGGCGCGGGTCTATCCAAATGGCGACGCTGATGTGAATCACTTCCATGCTGCTGGCGGAGTGGTGTTCATGATTCGTGAGCTGCTCGAGCACGGCTTGCTCCACGACAAGGTCGACACCATGCTTGGCGAAGGGCTCTACGACCATTACACCAAGGAGCCATTCCTGGAGAATGATGGGTCAATCCGTTGGGAGCCGGGCTCGCGGGAAACTGGTGACAAGGATATCCTCAAGACAGTGGCCGAACCCTTTCAGAAAGAGGGTGGTCTGGAGCTGTTGAAGGGCAACCTCGGCAACAGCATCATCAAGGTCTCGGCTGTTGCCGACAAGCATCGTTACGTCCGCGCGCCGGCCCGTGTTTTCCATAGCCAGCATGAGGCTGTCGATGCTTACACCGCTGGCAAGCTGAATCAGGATGTAGTTGTTGTGCTCAACTACCAGGGTCCCAAGGCCTGCGGGATGCCTGAGCTGCATAAATTAACGCCGCCGCTCTCCAGTTTGCAGAGCAAGGGCTTCGCAGTGGCGCTGGTGACGGACGGACGCATGTCAGGCGCCTCAGGCAAGGTCCCGGCTGCCATTCACGTCTCGCCGGAAGCGCTCGATGGCGGCCCAATCAGCCTGGTGCGTGATGGCGATATAATCGAAGTTGACTCCCTGAACGGCAAATTGCTTCTCGAAGTCGATGAGGCTGAGCTGGAGCGTCGCCGCGCAGAGATCGTCGTCCCTGATCTCAGCGCCAACGAATGGGGGCTTGGCCGGGAATTGTTCGCACCTATGCGCGCTGCCATGAGCAAAGCAGAATCAGGCGCAAGCTTCTTCACTCAAACCTGGACCGGGCTCACCGAACAGACTCTGAATATCGACGGGTCCGCTGCGGTGCCGGGTTACGGCACCGAGCCAGGCAAGAAGGCAGGCACACAGTCATGACCGGATCGATGACCGAACTCTACTCGCCCCAGTTCAAGCCTACCGAAGCGCTGTTCAACCGCTCGCCCATCATTGCGGTGGTGAGTATCGACAGGCTTGAGAATGCCGTTCCCATCGCTCAGGCTCTGGCCGAGGGCGGAGTGGATGTCATCGAGGTGACCCTTAGAACCAAGAGCGCCCTCAAGGCCATCGAGGCGATAGCTCGCGAAGTCTCCCATGTCGCTGTGGGTGCTGGCACTGTCTGTGATCGAACACAGCAACAGGCTGTACTGGATGCCGGTGCCCAGTTCGCCTTCAGTCCTGGCGCCACGCTGGAGCTTCTCGAAGCCTACCAGGATTCGCCAATACCCTTTGTGCCTGGCGTATCCAGCGCGACCGAAGTGCTCACTGCAAAGTCGTATGGTTACTACCATATGAAATTGTTTCCGGCCGAGGTGGTTGGTGGACGCGCACTGTTGAAGGCGCTCGGCGCACCTATACCTGAGGTCCGCTTCTGCCCTACAGGCGGCGTTCGTATGGAGACTGCTGCTGATTACCTGGCACTACCGAACGTCAGCTGTGTCGGCGGCTCCTGGCTACTGCCAGCTGATGTGCAGGCTAGCGGCAACTGGGCAGAAGTCACCCGTCTGGCGAAGGCCTCGTTGGCGCAACTCAAACAAACCTGAGCACTGCCCGAACATGCCGCTTCTTTCGAGCGGAATCGCAGGCACAAAAAAGCCGCTTCGCAGCGGCTTTTTCAATTTTTCGACAGAACTACTCGTCGATAAAGCTACGCAGATGGTCTGATCGGCTCGGATGACGCAGCTTACGCAGCGCCTTCGCTTCGATCTGTCTGATCCGCTCTCTGGTAACGTCGAACTGCTTGCCGACTTCTTCCAGCGTGTGGTCAGTGTTCATTTCGATACCGAAACGCATCCGCAGAACCTTCGACTCACGTGCAGTCAGGCCAGCCAGAACGCGACGGGTCGCTTCACGCAGGCCTTCGCCAGTCGCTGAGTCGATTGGTGACTCTGCCTGACCGTCCTCGATGAAATCCCCCAGATGCGAATCTTCGTCGTCACCGATAGGCGTTTCCATTGAGATCGGCTCTTTCGCGATCTTCAGGACCTTGCGAACCTTGTCTTCCGGCATATCCATGCGGTAGGCGAGTTCTTCCGGCGTCGGCTCACGACCCATCTCCTGCAGCATCTGCCGTGAAATACGGTTCAGCTTGTTGATGGTTTCGATCATGTGCACCGGAATACGGATGGTGCGAGCCTGATCCGCAATCGATCGCGTGATTGCCTGTCTGATCCACCACGTCGCATAGGTCGAGAACTTGTAGCCTCGGCGATATTCGAACTTGTCGACAGCCTTCATCAGACCGATGTTGCCTTCCTGGATCAGGTCGAGGAACTGCAGGCCACGGTTGGTGTACTTCTTCGCAATCGAGATAACCAGACGCAGGTTCGCTTCCACCATTTCTTTCTTGGCACGACGCGCCTTGGCTTCACCGATGGATACCCGGCGATGAATTTCCTTCACATAAGGAATATCCATGTCGAGCTGGTCTTTCACGAAGGCAATCCGTCGCTGACGGCGCACAATTTCGTCTTTTTTCTCAACGATTGCGGCAGCCCAGGCAGTGTCATTATTCTTGAACGAATCGACCCAGGTCAGATCCTGCTCATTGCTCGGGAAGGTCTTGATGAACTCGGATTTCGGCATACGGCATTCGCGGATACAGATGCGCATGATCTCACGCTCGTTCTGACGAACAGCTTCGTTCGAAATGCGTACGCGGTGCACCAGTGCGTCGTACTGCTTCTGAGCCAGCTTGAGTCGGGTGAACTGCTCGCTCAGCGTCTCGAGAGCCGCCTGCGTATTCTTGTGATCACGCCCGTGCTTCTCGATCATCTTCTGCGCAGCCGCATAGCTCGCCGCCAATGCCTCGAAATGCGCGCGGGCTACTTCCGGATCAGGACCGCTCTCGACTTCAGTTTCTTCATCGGAATCATCATCTGAATCGTCATCGGTGTCGTCAGAATCATCGGCAACAGCATCTTTCTTGCCGCCGTCCTTCTTGCCTTTGCCACCAGGCTTCACGACGTCGTCAAGGTCATCCTTGTCTGCTGCCGGCGCGGGCGCCTGGCTGTCGATAGTGTCGTCGAGAAAGCCGATGATGATCTCATTCAGGCGCGGCCCTTCTTCTTCCTGGCTGGCAGCATAGGCGCTCAATACGCGCTCCATGGTACCGGGGAAGTAGACGAGGGCTGCCATGACATCACTGATGCCTTCCTCGATACGCTTCGCAATGACAATTTCGCCTTCACGCGTCAGCAGCTCCACGGTGCCCATCTCACGCATATACATGCGGACGGGGTCAGTGGTTCGGCCGGCGTCGCTTTCGACCGAGGCCAGGGCTGCAGCAGCCTCGGCAGCGGCTGAGTCATCAGCGGCGTCGCCATCGCTCATCAACAGTGATTCGGCATCGGGCGTTTCCTCGCAAACGAGGATGCCCATGTCGTTGATCATGCGGATGATGTCTTCGACCTGATCAGGATCAGCTATGTCTTCCGGCAGGTGGTCGTTGACCTCTGCATAGGTGAGATAGCCCTGCTCCTTGCCACGAGCGATCAGCTCTTTCAAACGAGACTTGCGGGTGTTTACCGACATATGAACCCTATTCAATTGGATGTACGCGGACAGTCGCCGACAGCACGCCAGAGCAGAACCTAACAACACTTGATCAAACTGATCAAACCGATCAATATAAGGCTGTAAAACCTTATTTTGCTGCCAAGGTTGTCATCAGGAGCGCACCTGTCGCTGCGTCTCAGACAGTCTTTTCTTGCTTACGTAAATCCGTGTGTGTGTGCGAGCAAAAATTAGCCGGGCATTATACCGCCGACCGGGTCTGTACTCCAGTAACTTATTCTGTTACTACGTCTCTGCTCCTGATTCTTACGTACCATTGTTGCCTCAGGTTCAGGCACTTCAACGGCTTGCGTCGTTACCCCAGTTATGGGTCCGACGCCCTGCAAATTCAACTATAGCCAGTCAGAGTTCTGCAATTAAACGCTTGTATTGAGCCTTCAGCTCGGCATCCGCAGGATCTATCCGCATGGCCTGCTCGACTCGAAGCAGTGTGCTACGAGTATAGCTACGTTTCATTTGGGCAAGTGTATCCTGCAGTTGCTGCTCAAGCATGCTACCTTCCGGCAGCCCTGAGCCGGTTTCGAGGGCAGGCAAGTCGAACAGGTATTGCAATCGGTCGGCTAGTTCCGGGTTGCAGCCAAGCGCGTACAGCAGGTCTTCGGTGCTGTTGATTTCCATTTCCCGCAGCCATCCAGCGAAGCCCAGCGCATCCCGTTCGGCGGCATCGTCAATGTCGAAATCGCCCATGGTAAGGGCTCGGGCCGCACAGGACGGGTCTTGCAGTAAACACGCGACCAGTGATCGGGCCAGCGGGGTGGCTCTTGCGGTCAGTACCGAGCCTTCCATGAGTTGGCTGAAGCTGAGCGTCGGCGCAGGCGGACGGCGCTTGAAGCGATCATAACCGCCGCCATAGCCGCCGCCGTTGGCGCCGCTCCCGCCGCTGTTGCTTCGGCTCTTGAAGTTACCCTTGCCGCCAGCGTTCTGATAGCCGTGCTGATCCCGCGTGGCTTTCCAGAGATCCTCCTTCAGGCCATTATGCAGGGCGGGTGCAGTCTGGCGGTTGATCAGGTTCAGCATTTCAGTGCCGCGCTTGAACAGCAGGCTCTTGCTCTCGGCAAGCGACAGATCAAGATTCTGTCCCAGTACGCGGAACAGGAAGAGTGACAGTGGCAGGGCTTCGTCAAGCGCCGCGGCCATCGCTTCACCACCGATCCGCCGGACGTGGGTGTCCGGATCTTCGCCTTCAGGCAGGAGCATGAAGGCTACGCGTTGGCCGTCCTGCAGGAGCGGCAGGATTTTTTCCATGGCTTTCTTGGCCGCGCTGATGCCGGCACTGTCGCCGTCGAAGCAGAACACGACCTCCTCCGATAGCGACAGCAGGCGCTGCAGGCTCTCTTCGTTGGTGGCGGTGCCCATGGTGGCCACGGCGCCAGAAATGCCGTGCTGCGTCAGCGCGATGACGTCGAGGTAGCCTTCCACCACGACCAGTCGGTCGACCTTGCCGAAATGCTGCTTGCTCTCCCAGAGGCCGTACACGACCTGGCTTTTCTTGAAGAGTTCGGATTCGACGCTGTTAATGTACTTGGCTTTGTCGTCACCCAGGGTGCGCCCACCAAAGCCGATGGTTCGGCCGCGGTGATCGCGAATTGGGAACATGAGACGGTTTCTGAACTGATCGTAGGCTGAGCTGGCATCTCCGCGGAGCAGCCCGAGACCGTGCAAGGCAGGCCGAAGCTTCTCCGCGGCCTTGGCTTGAGCCAACAGCTTGCCGGCGGAAGGCGCGTAGCCTAACCCGTACAATGTCTGCATGCTCTGGTCGACACCGCGCTCGCGCAGGTAACTCGAAGCGACTGAGTTGCCGCGCCGCAACTCTGCCTGATACAGCTCTGTAGCTAGTGTTGCCGCGGAATAGCTGCTCTTCAGCTCATCGTAGCGCTCACGATCCTGTTGTTCGCGTGGCACTTCCAGTCCAAGTCGTCCCGCAAGGCTTTCAACGGCCGAAACAAAGTCGAGATTATCGATACTGGTAAGAAAACTGAGGGTGTTGCCGTGGGCTTCGCAGCCATAACAGTGGTAGTGGGGAAAGTCCCCGGTTTCATAAACGTGGAAAGAGGGCGTCTTTTCGTTATGGAAGGGGCAGCGCCCTGTCCATGAGCCGCCAGCCTTTTTGAGGTCCACCCGATCACGAACGATGCCTACGAGATCGGCACGCCGGTTGATTTCATCGATGAACGCGTCGGGTATTCGTCCAGCCATTGGCTTGAGGTTTCTCCAGACCAAACGAGCGCATTAGAAGCTGCGCAGGGAGAAAGTCTATAGCAAGGATAGCAGGTGGACTAGGCGAGGGCGCCTTTGATTTTCTGACTGACCTGGCCCATGTCTGCGCGGCCTTGAGCCTGGCCCTTGACGATTGCGACCACTTTGCCCATGTCCTTCATCGAACTCGCGCCTGTCTGTTCAATGGCATCTTTGATGATGGCATCGAGTTCCTCATCAGACAGCTGCTCAGGCAGAAAATCAGCAATAACCTTGAGTTCGAACTCTTCACGTTCGACGAGGTCACCGCGACCAGCCTTCTCGAATTGCGAGATTGAGTCGTATCGCTGCTTCTTCATCTTGTCGAGAATGACCAGCATGCGCTCGTCGTCGACCTCGATGCGCTCATCGACCTCGATGCGTTTGACATCGGCAAGTATCAGGCGGATTGCATTAAGCCGTTCCTGATCGCGGGCGCGCATGGCGTCCTTCATTGCAGCCGTTAATGACGCTTTGATAGACATCTTCAATTCCGTATCGACTTGAACATCAGCTCAGGTGCTGAAAGAAAGTACCGAGTTAAATTGAGCGCATGAAAACGAACAGCCATGAATATAGCTGTTGAAGCTGCTCTTCAGATTATCGGTCTGGCCTGGGCCAGCAAATCTGCCGGCATCGAGCCAGCGGATCAGCAATCAGTACAGACGTTCGAAACGACGCTGTTCGCGCTGAACTTTCTTGGCATGACGCTTTACAGCGGCAGCCAGCTTGCGCTTACGCTCTGCGGTCGGCTTTTCATAGAATTCACGACGACGAACTTCAGAAAGGACGCCAGCCTTTTCACAGGAGCGCTTGAATCGGCGCAGGGCGATATCGAACGGCTCGTTTTCTTTCAATTTAACTGAAGGCATTTACACCACTCATGTTTCAATATTGGTTACAATTCAATTCCACGGAATGCTGCTGACCTCTCGGGTTAGTCCTGATCCAGTACCCGATTTCAGGGTAATGAGGGTTCTGGACGAACGAAATCCATACAGTTTCTCGCAAGGGCGCGCATTGTAAACGCTGCAGGCACGGGCTGTAAAGCTGCCGTGAAAAATTGACCAGAGCCAAAGACAGGGGAAAACATGAAGCAAGCCATACCGACGTCGCCAGAAAGGCCCGGTTCATGAGGGTTCTGGGCATAGAAACCTCCTGTGATGAAACTGCTCTGGCCGTCTACGGACACCCTCCTGGCGAAGATAGGCAGACGGCCAGGCTGTATGGTCACGTGCTCCATAGCCAGATTGCCATGCATGCCGATTACGGCGGTGTAGTGCCCGAACTGGCCTCACGCGATCATGTGCAGAAGCTCTGGCCTTTGTTGAACGCCCTGTTGGACGAGTGCGAACTGACTGCAGCAGACATCGATGCAGTGGCCTATACCGCTGGCCCCGGACTCGTCGGCGCGCTTATGGTGGGCGCTTGCTTTGCCACCGGCTTTGCCTGGGGCCGTAATCTGCCGGTAGTCCGCGTTCATCATATGGAGGGTCACTTGCTTGCGCCAATGCTGGACGACCCGGAGTTGAAACCGCCGTTTGTGGCATTGCTCGTTTCCGGGGGGCATAGTCAACTGGTGGCGGTCCATCAACCCGGCGAATACGAGTTGCTGGGAGAGTCGCTGGATGATGCTGCCGGCGAAGCCTTTGACAAGGTGGCGAAGATGCTCGAGCTCGATTATCCGGGTGGCCCCAATGTAGCAAGACTTGCGGATACCGGCGACCGCACTGCGATGCGCTTTCCGCGGCCGATGACTGATCGACCGGGCCTTGATATGAGCTTCAGCGGGCTGAAGACATTCACTCGCAATGTGCTCGCAGAAGGCAAGGCGAAACACGCTGACATTGCAGCGGCCTTCCAGGAAGCAGTCGTCGATAGCCTCGTCATCAAGTCAAGACGCGCTATCGAAGCTACTGGCTACCGTCGACTCGTGGTGGCTGGTGGCGTGAGTGCCAATCGTCGATTGCGGGAAGTAATGGATGCGGCCGGCCGTAAGGCTGGTTTCAGCATTGCTTATCCGAGAGCGGAGTTTTGCACAGATAACGGTGCGATGATCGCTTTGGCGGGTTATCGGCGAGCGTTCAATGGAGAAGCCAGAAAAAATCTGGAAGTGCTTGTTACACCTCGTTGGCCGCTGTCATCGCTAATGGTCGATAGCCAGATCTAGGTAGCTCAGCCAAGACTGGACCCGTGTCTACAGCGATTGTTCCTTGCCTTTGGCAAGAGCGATGATGTTGTCGCGATGCCGGACCACGAGTACGAGCGAGAGCACAACAAAAAACAGCGTGAAGTCCGGATTGAAAAAATAAGCAATCCAGGGCGCGAGGCCTGCCGCTGCCAATGAGGCCAATGAAGATATACGTTTCCAGAGCAGTAGGGCCCACCACACCACGCCCAGTATCAGTGTTGTCCAGAACGCCAGTGCGAGACCAGTGCCCAGCATTGTCGCTACGCCTTTGCCACCCTGGAATTTGTGATAGATTGGCAGAATGTGGCCGAGCACTGCAGCAACGGCGACCAGACCGAGATATTCGGCCTCAAGGCCAGCAAGATGTCCCAGGCCAACCGCCAGGGCGCCTTTGCCAGCATCCCAGATAAGCGTGAGTGCTGCAGGTAGCATTCCGCCTAACCTGTATACGTTAGTTGCTCCGGGGTTGCGTGAGCCGCTTTCGCTAGGCGAAGGCAAGCCAAACAGGGCGCAAATGAGATAAGCGCCCATGGATGAACCCAGCAGGTAAGCCAATGGAAGACAGATCATGAAACCGGTAGATACCATCGGCGCCTCCTTGCCGCAGCGTCAGAGCGTAGTCATTCAAGCCCTGGAACTGGACTGCGTAATTGGAGTATACGACTTCGAGCGACGCTTCGAACAGCGCCTGTTCCTCGACCTTGTTATGAACACCGATTTCAGCGCAGCCGTGCAGTCAGATGCTCTCGACCAGACGCTGAACTACGCAGCGATTTGCGAGCGCTTGCAGTGCATTGCCCGTGAGTCCTCCTACGCGCTTCTGGAGCGCTTGATGGGCGCGTTCATGACTTGTCTGCAGGACGAATTCGGCGTGGCCCATTTTTACATGCGCATCCGCAAACCAGGTGCAGTAGCTGGCACAGACTTCGTAGGCATTGAAATTGACACCAGACCGGCTTAACCCAGCAGTGAACTCTCCGGCGCAGCAAAAGGTACTGACAGGCTTCGGCATCGGTAGCAACATTGAGCCCGAACGGCATATTCATACGGCGCTTTCGGCACTTTGCAGAGAATTCCCAGATTTGCTGATTTCTCCGATATACCGCTGCAAAGCTGTGGGGTTCGATGGCGCCCCGTTTTTGAATCTGGTGGTCGCATCACGCAATACTCAGCCTCTGTCGGCGCTACAGGCGCTGGTCAAGCGTCTGGAAGCCGCGAGTGGGCGCAGCGGCCATGAAACCAAATACTCTGGCAGAACCCTCGACATCGATATTCTCTTTCATGGCGGGCTCGTGTGCAGAACCGATCAGAT
>TARA_R100000306_G_scaffold62292_1_pt1 | contig 10305 bp, 8 predicted proteins | sample TARA_R100000306 | Tara Oceans TARA_R100000306 (sample SAMEA2620824) | marine metagenome | biome: marine biome (ENVO:00000447); feature: mesopelagic zone (ENVO:00000213); material: "saline water (ENVO:00002010), including plankton (ENVO:xxxxxxxx)" | depth 1000 m | reverse complement strand
AAAAATAATACTTTTTTACTTGGTTTTTACCACAGTACTTTGTTGGGCATATTTTTTTTTAAAGTTTTCAATAATTTTATGTTTAAACGTTCTTTGTAAAGTTATGTACTTTGATGTCAATACTTTATAAAAACCCTCAATCAAAATTCTGTCATACTTTTTCACCTTAAGAGAATAATAATCTCCTTCATTTAAGAAAACATTATTACATATAATTTTGTCATTAATTTTTATAAAGTTGATATATGTAATTTCTTTTTCAAGTTCAGCAATTATGATTTCAGAAACATTCTCTGGTATGATAAAATTCTCTTGTTTTATTGTATCTGGATTTAAATTTAGAATTTCGCCTTGATATTTTAAATTACTATTGTATTTATAAAATAAATGAGGGCAACTGCCATAACCCCAATGTCTATCCACCCAATAAACATTATCAAAATCGAAATGATGAATCAGTTTTATTTCTTCTAGTCCTTTGTTTTTAATTGAAAGATTTTTTGGAATTATACTTGGACCAATATATTCTAGATTGTCTGTTTTTTTAATTTTTCCAAAATTTAATATTTGATATTGTTCTTCAGAATTAGATTGATTGATTGAATGTTTTAGTTCTTTTTCGGATTTGTCAAAATCATCTAAAAAGATACCAATTGGGATTATAACATTTTGGTTTGGTTCTATTGGTATTTTAGGTAAATCTAAAATATCTAGAGTGTTGATTTCAGATGTCCGATAAAGGACATCTGAATGTGTTAAACATTCTATATTATTTAATTCAATTACTTCATTTGATAAATTTTTTAATATTAAATATTGCCCCCAAAAAGGCCTAAGTAGAAAATCTTCAACGAAATCTCCAGAACCTATGCATCCATCTTCGACATAAGTAACAATTTTGGCAATTTTGTCAGACGAAATATTATTCTCTATCAAATAACTGGTTATACAATCTCCCTTTATTTTTTTCCTTATTTCTTCAAATGACGGAATTCTTTCGTGTATTTTCCATTGATATTCATTTTTTGGCTTTGGGAATACTTTTGTATCTGGAAATTTTTGTAAATATTTTTTGCGTCGTACTTTGCTTTTTTTGGTTATAATTTCGTTTCTGTAGTTTTGGCTTTTGGTTAATGTCTTTGTAAACCTTAAAATGTTATTCTGTAAAATAAGCCCATTTTCAAAGGGAAAGTTGCTTAAGTCTAAGTTTGAAACTTCTTTAATAAAATTGAAGTTATCTGTTATGAGAAATTTAGTACTAATTAAATTCTTGTAAGAAACTGATTTTTCAGGGATTATTTTTCTGTCAATAATACGTTCAACATCTCTTACATCTAAACCTCTAATTTTTTCAATAAGTATTTTTTGCGACCAAGTTCTGATAGTTATCTCAGGAAATTGTAATCTTAATTCGTCTACGAAATTTTCAACTTCTCCGAGTAATGTGTCATTTGTGATATAAATAAATTCCTTTACATCACTCCACTTTTCGAGACAACCAATTAAGTCTTCTTTTATTTTTTTCTTCGTACTTCTTGCACTTTCTCCTCTTGTTGCGTGGGCTTGAAAAAATTTTCGTGATAGATAACAATATCCGTCATTTTTCATATCTCCATTTCTGCCGCCAGCCCTCACTGGTGTATAATCATTTGGAAACAAAGTCAGTAATAATCTGTCACAAAAATCTTGAAAATTATAGAAGTCTATAGATTTAATGTAGTCATCAATAATTTTTAAATCGTACTTCATTCAGTTAAAATTATGCAACGTGTTTGTATAAGATTAGTTACGTTGTTTAAGCAACTAATTTAGCAAATACAAACCGCATAGAAAATCCGCGAGGATTTTCGTAAGTAGGCTAGTACTAGCAATGGATTATATACGTTGTTTTAAAATGTTATTATTTCGATTGTTTCTTAATTCCGATAAATTTTTTCTGAAACTTTCGTTTATTAAATTTTTATTCTTACTTAAATTAAGAGGCGGATTTAGTCTGTCAATCAGTTTGTTTTCTAAATCATCAAAATCTGAATTTGGTAAAAAATACATTACTAAATTCAAGTTCATCCAATCGCTCAATTTAGATTCGTCTTTTAAATCAAACTTGGTTTTTCTTGATTCGGGATTTTTGTCTCTAGGTATTAATTTATAACCAAACAAAACTCCTAAACTTTTTCTTAATGTTGAGCTTCCTGCATTTCCTTTAAAATGTTGACGATAATCTCTTTTCTTTAAGCTTTTACCAGCAATTCCTGTGTAAATTACATTTAAACCGTCAAACGATTGTAATTCCACTTTATATTCGGATTTGGGCAATTTCGATTGTTTTTTTAAACAGATTATATAATTTCCACAAGTATCTGGAATTACATTTTCTAAATCCTTATTAGGTTCAAATCTGTTTTTCGCAAAATTGACAAGTACTTTCGTTAAATTCAATTTATTAAAAGTATTAACTTCTGTTTGTTTTGAATTTTCTTTTTGTTTCGTTGCTATTTTTGGTTTTTCAATGTTATTTATTAATCCGACTATTTTAATTTGGCCAGTCTTAACAAGCTGTTCTAAATCTGAAATATCATACCCTTTTTTTTTATTACTAAAATCTGAAAAGTAAAATCCTATTTTCCGTATTCTATTTCGGATACTTTTCTGTTCAGTTTTATCAGCAGTTTGTTTTTCCTTAATCAAGATTTTTAACTGCTTAAATTCACTTTTTGAAAATTGATTTTTTCCTTTCACGGAATGTATTTTTAATGTTTTACAACGTGTTTGTATATGAGTAGTGCGGATGCAAATACTCAGTAATTTTCCGTTGTGTAATTAGATTTTAGGTTAGCATTTATCTTGCGGAATAAACCTATTTCCCGCATTACTTATATACCGTGTTACCTGCTGGCTTTATAGGTTCTGATTGTGTTTCCGAGATTTTATGTTAGTTTGAAAGTGAGCGTTGGCTATATTAATATTAATTCTTTAAATTCAACTTTCTCAAAATCCGTTGATGAAAAATATGTTTCTCTCAAATGTTTTCCTTTATCATAACTATCAGTAAAAAACTCTTTTAACTCAATATCAGAACCATTTACAGCAAGTATTAAGCGTTTATCATTTGATTTTGTAATATAAGTTCTTCCAGTTAAGTATCTGAATTGTTTATCTACAAATTTCTTTAGTAATTCTGAACTATCAAATTCACTTTGATAAAATTTAAATGACCTTTGTTTTTTCAGATAAGAAAGGAAATTACTTCTGAATTTTTTATGAATTCCATCTCTATATTGTAATATTTCAAATGTGCTTTTATTGGTATATGATTTTAAAACAAAAAGAAAATTAATTGAATAGTGATTTACAAATAATGAATCTCTGTCGAAAATTCTTTCCTTAAAATGATAAGAGTGTTTTATACCCTTTTTAGGATCAAGAATTAAATCGTCCTCATTAAAATTAAAATTAGAAGGAATAACACCTTGGATGAAGAAATTAGGAGTTATATTATATCCTTCGGTAACATTATCCCTATATCGAATATTTTTGTTGATTTTCTTGCCTTCATTCAGTAAATCAATGTTAAATTGAATTACATTCTTGGCATATGTAAATTGCTTATAAATTGATTTTTCTTGTATATCATTATTGGTTTTATAGTATTTTGAATCTCCAATATAAAAAATTCTTTCATCACGATCAATTAAAGAGTCATACTCAAATAAATGGTCAATAATTTTACCATCTTTGTTTTCTTTCAGTTTTTTAAGAGAAACTCCTTTGCTGGTTTCTCTAGTATCTACTTTAGAGGTAATTAATTTATCAATCATATCCTCAAATATCAAATGATAATATTTGACCATAATAAAATCTTCATTCGTATTTTGAATAGAAACTTTATTTGATTTTGAAAAATACAATTCCAATAGTTTATACATTTTTACTAATGTGTCTGAAAAGTATCTGTACCGTATTTTCTTTAATATTTTTGGGGCTTTAGCTGCTAATTTGTTATAAGCACTTCCTTTGGCAATCGTGTAGGATTCATCTATTTGTATAGTGAAATTATATTCTGTTTTCAAATGATTTAAAACCGAATAAAACATACTTAATAATTCTTCCTCAGTATTAATGTGTCTTTTCGATACATTGAGTTTTGAATAAATTGGTATTCCATCATTGGTTATAAAAGGATTTGATTTCCTTACTGTTTTAGCCCAATTAACTTTTTTATGCTTTGCCGAAATTTGTTTTTTATGAATGAACAGAATTGTATTTTTATTCTTTCTATGGAAGTTTACAAAGCTTAAAACAATATCCAAAAATGAATATTCATTTACTCCTAAAGAAGAACTTAATTGTAATACATCGCCTTTGGATTGTATAGTAGTTAAATACCTTTCTCGGTACTCAATTAATCCTTTGTAGAAAATTATTAAAAAACGCTTTAACCAATTTAATTCATCATTAGATTCAATAACCTCATCAATCTTGTTTATTGCAAATAGATCTTTATGATATTTATTTAAGATTAAACCTTTTGTATTGATAAAAACCTTTGGCAGTAAATAAATTACTTCATTATCGATACTATGGTAATATCCCACATAATCAATAACACCATAAAAGCCGTTTGGCATATAAAATTTATCCCCAAAAATAGGTTTTAGGATATCTAAAGAATAAGACTCGCCCTCAATAAATATTCTCATTATTCTTCATCAGTTGTAGATTCTTCTGACTGGTTTAAATCAATTAAATCCAATCTCTTTTCGAGCATATCACTTAATAAATTAATTGGAGCTTCTTTCTCGAAAAAACTAGAATAGGTTAGATTTTCATCTTCAGCTAATTTAAAAATAGTATTTTCTTCGTCTTTAAATACATCATTCCACAAATAGAAAATAACCTTATTTACAAACGTGTCTTCGGTAATAACTTCTTTAGAATTTTGAGCGTTAATAAACCAATTTCCAATTTGCTTATCTTGGCTTTTAGTGATTTCAAATATTTCCTTATTAACTTTTTTAAGAAAATCTAACCACTTAAATTCTTTGCCATTATTAAGTTTTATTGTGAAATCAGACTTTTTACAATTATAATCTATTGGAACATATTCCCAGTCCCATCTTCTTTTAAATGCGCTATCCATAGGAAATAAAGATTGGTCTGAAGTATTCATTGTTGCAATTATTTTTAAATTGCTTGGAAAATGAAGTTTACCTTCTTTAATTCCTTTGTGTTCTCCACCGAAACCATCGTCACTTAAAAGATATTTTCTTAATTCTTCTTCGGCAGTAACTTTATATTTACTAAAACCATTATTATCCCTATCTAATAGTTGAAATAAACCTCCAAATATTTCAGCACAATTACCCCTGTTAATTTCTTCTATTTGCAAATAAAAAGGTTGAGTCTCATCATCTGAAACTAAATTTTTCCAAGCTTTAACATAAGTTTTCGTAAAGATTTGGGGAACAAATTTGTAAACTATTTTATCTCCGTCCATTGTTGGTTTATATCCACCAATAAATGAATGGTAATCATATTCAGGATGGAAAGTTACTTTATGCACCGCTTTACCATTTGTTTTCTCATCAGCTTTATGAGATTTACCTGTACCAGGTGAACCATAATAGATAACATTATTTACATCTTGTGAACTTGAATCTATGCTTGGGACTATAAAATCTTCTGATGAATTATGTATTGATTGGATATTTTCTATATAATAAAAAATAAATTCAGGCCTAAATGTACAAACATAATTGTTCTTGAATTTATTTTTATATAAACCATTAAATCTAGCTTCTTGAATATTATCAATATTCAAACCTCTTAAACTTGGATTACCAGGATAATTTGTATTAGGGTCAATATTCCAACCAGCAAAAACTATATTTTCAAGAGAATCTTGTGAATCATAACAATAAGCACCCAAAATAATACTTTGTGCTGAATTACTTCTAGGGTCTTTGCCATTTAATTGTATTTTTTTTTCTTTATTATTTCGATCCTCGTTACGAATATTTCCATAATAAATAGTGATTTTTTTTATATCCTTAGTAATTGAATTTTTATATTCGATAGACCATTCGCAACCTGAGTTTGAAATAGAAGTACATTCATAAGTTCCTTGTGAAAAAAGTGATTCAAGTATTGCTTTTTTATCTGAAAGAGATTGAACACTTCCTTTGTATTCGACAATTTCTGAATTATTATTTAATTCATATCTCATAATCTTTCTTAATTTTATTTGCTAATATAAATGCTAATTGGGTTGGTACAGCATTACCAATTTGTCTCCATTGATCTTTAAATGTTCCTAAAATTTCATAATCATCATCGATTGTTTGAAGCCTTTTTATTTCTTCAATTCTGAGAAATCTATTTTTCCAATGAAAAGGACCTTGGTTGTTAGAAAAACTTGCTTGAATTGTCCAAGATGGTCTTTCTGGAGTCAATTTTAGTAAAAATGTCCAATATCTAGACTTCCACTTAAATAAAGGCTTGGGATGTCCTTTTTTTTCTGTGTAAAAAAGATAATTACCCCCTGGAGGAATATCTTCTAATAGATGATGATGTTTAGACCCGGGTTTTTGAGTTTTTTCTTCTGTAGTTATATTGTCAAATTCCTTAAGTACGTCTCCGCAAGTTGTCCAATTCAAATAATCACCATTATTTTTTTTAGGATTAATATGTGTTTCTTCAGGGAATTCAAATTTTTTAAATTCTTTTTTTATTCCAATACAAATAAATCTTTTTCTGGTTTGAGGTATTCCATAGTTCGCAGAATTGATTACTTTATAATTTATATAATAACCCAATTCTTTTGACCTCTTTTCAAGGAAATTCAATGCCTCGGTATGTGTTTTATACATAAATCCATCAACATTTTCAAAAAGAAAAAATTTTGGATTGACTTCTTCTATAACTCTAAAGTATTCAGGTACGGCAAATCCAGCTTTTTTATCCTCAAAACCTTTCTTTTTATCTTGTAGGTAATGTCTTGCTTGACTATAGGGAGGACAAGGTGGGCCACCTATTACACCTGTTACTTTATTTTTATGTCTTTTAAAATCAAGATTTCTTATGTCGTCATTAATTACAATGTCTGAGACTTTGTTGTGTAATAATGTTTCACAACCTTTGTCCCATACATCTGTCGCTAGAATAGTTTTAAATCCAGCTTTCTTAAAACCTAAATCTAACCCTCCGCACCCAGAATATAAACTAATAATATTGCTCATTATAGATTTTTAATTAAAAATTCCACAATCGCTTTACCCATTAACGGAGGAACAGCATTTCCAATTTGTTTTTGAATAGATCTTCTAGAACCTACAAAATTATAATCTTCTGGAAATGTCTGAATTGCTGCCAATTCTTTTAAGCGTAACCTTCTGCCAGTCCAATGAAAAGGACCTTCCCAATGCCCAGGAGACGATATAATGGTCCAGGAAGGAAGATTAGGATGCAGTTTTAATAAAAATGACCAGTATCTTTTACCTGCAATAAATTTAGGGTTAGGATAACCTCTTTTTTCAGTTAAAGCTATGTAGTTTTGACCTGGCGGTACAGCTTGTAAATCCTCAAAATATTTCCCTTCTGTCGAATCATAATCATCAGAATACTTTATTGAGTCATACTTACCAATCCAATCTAAAACTCTCTCGTAGGGTAGCAAGTTTTTATTTAGAGCAATTTCCTTTTCTTTCCCGTGAGTTTTGATAGGTTCTCCTTTAATTTCTTTTTTAGAAGCAATAAAAAATACTCTTTTTCTTTTTTGAGGTACTCCAAAATCAGCTGAATTAGCTTTATATTTGATATGCTTATACCCTAAATTTTCAATTGCTTCCTCAAGTTTTTGAACAGCTTCTACATTTTTTGGGTGTAGTAAACTTTCAACATTTTCTAAAACAAAACCATTCGGATTCATTTCTTGGATCATTCTTAAATATTGACCAATCATGTTTCTTGGATCTTCACTACCTAATCTATTTTCGTGTTTTTTCCAATAACCTGCTTTTGAAAATGGCTGACAGGGCGGACCGCCTAATAAAATTAATTTTTTGGGTTTGTTCTTCTTTAAGATTTCATTATAATCAAAAGACTTCATCTCTTTTATATCCTTGTAAAAATGTGCTGTATGATTAAAATACTTATTACTTTTTAAGGTAGCAACACTATCTTTATCAAAATCCATACTTGATATGACTTTCGCACCTGCTAATTGAGATCCTATATCAAGACCACCAGCACCAGAAAAAAAACAAATTGAGTTTACTTTATGATTTTCCTCAATTTTTTTATTATTTACTTTGTAACTTTTATGATTATATTCAATATAAATATAACTCTTAGTGACTTTCTCAAATTCACTTTCAAAAAGTTTCAATTGAGGTTCCTCTAGGTAAGAAAGTGTGCTTTTATTTAATTTATATTTTATCATTAATTTAGTTTTTTTATGTTATTACATAATAATTCTTTAACATTAACATCAAGTATCTCTGCTATTTTAAATAAGTCTTCAATACTCGGTTGTCTTCTATTCTGAACATAAGAGTTTACCATATTATAGCTTTTTCCTAATTTTTCAGCCAACCAGATTTGTTTAATACCTTTTTGTTCTAAAACCTCCTTTATACGGTTCATTTTTGAATTTTTGAATTCAGTCCACCAAAATAATTAAGTTTTTTGGATTATCTCATTAAATGAGTATAAATATCATTATTTAGATATTGGAACGATGGAAAAGTCAAGCTCTTTTGGTTTTACAGCGTTGGCTTTTCAGCTTGCTGGCAACGGTCTTGTATATGGCTAGTAGCGTGCAAATTAGAAACTTATTTTCGGATTAAGCACAAGCCAGGTTTTTAAATTTTACTATTTATCTTTTTTATTGGAAATCGTCAAATTTAAAAATTTGGCGACTTTCCAAATATGCCTTAACTTCGTTTAAGCAACTGACTAGCTATGAGTTATATGCGTTGTTACTAGCTGGCTTTATTCCAGATGTTGTTGGAATTCGGATTTATGTTTTATTAGTTCGGTTTCCACCTTATTTACTATCTCTCTAATCTTATCCCATTCCTTTTCCAATATTTTCAGCACATCGCCATTATCGACACCTATTAAATCATCTGTGTCAAATTTCCAAGAGTGCATAAAATGAACAAGCCATTTACTTCCACGAGGTTTTTTATGACCATCAATATTTGTCATTGCTTTTTTGAAAATATCTTGAATTTCTGGCTCACTCGGTGAAACTACTGTTTTAAAAACTGCTTTTTTCTTAACCCAGTAAAAATCTATTTCAAAAAGAAAGTTCTCTTTTTCTGGCCATCCTTTTCCTTTGTTTGGAATAAATTCATTCAGTTTTGGCGTTGTAAATCTTGCGTAACCTTTGTGTTTAGAACCCATAATCCAACCACAACTTTCTATTTTATCTACAAATACTGGATATAATTCAGATGCAATATCTGATTTATGTTCAAAAACAAAATCAATGAGTTCTCGATGATTTTTATAAATTTTGTCAGCAAGTTCGTTTAACTCATCGTTTTTCATAAGCTCTCTTTTAATCGTGGTTAAATAGTCTGAAATATATTGATAAACTCCAGAATTCAATGAATTCCCGTGAATTTTTAAAATTCTATCCGATTGTTCAATGACTTCTTGGTAAGAGTATAAAGCGTAATGTTCACGCTCAATTAGTGCAGTTGGTAATTCGCCAGTTGGTGTTAGATAAACAAAAACTTTTTTTCTTGTATTAAAGTTGGTGTTTATTATATTTCTGTATTTCGCAAGCTGGTTTGAGTGGTCTTTACTGTCAATTTTATTTTCTACGCAAATTACTAAACTGTCAAAAATTAGTAAAAGGTCGATATTTTTCCATTCTCGCCTTATTTCTACATTGTTGAAATTCAAATCTTCAATATCAAACTCGTCAAGTTCTGTCGCAATTTCTGAAGTAGCAATTCCACGAAGAAATTTAGTCAGAAATAATTTTCCAAGTCCGTGATTTGCATTTGGGTCAAGTAACCAACCTAAAAAATTTGAGTGTCGAATTTCGGTTCTTGCAACACTCAAAATCTGAAAAATATTTGGTGTTCTTAGTCCGAGTTCGAGTTTATCAAAATCGATGTCATTTAACAACTCTCGGTATTTTTCCCTTACTTCAATTTCTGTCAATCTTGTTCGTTTTAGCTTGCTGGCAACGGTTTTGTGTATGGCTCGTTTCAGAAAATCAGCTATGATTTTTCGCCGTAACCTAAAGATAGCAAATTGCAATGAATTCCGATTAGGAATTCAGCCGCA
>TARA_R100000306_G_scaffold62530_1_pt1 | contig 10340 bp, 9 predicted proteins | sample TARA_R100000306 | Tara Oceans TARA_R100000306 (sample SAMEA2620824) | marine metagenome | biome: marine biome (ENVO:00000447); feature: mesopelagic zone (ENVO:00000213); material: "saline water (ENVO:00002010), including plankton (ENVO:xxxxxxxx)" | depth 1000 m | reverse complement strand
GTTGCGGCCTGGCGGTCTCTACGCAAATACGATCCCGCCTATCCCTTCGAGACTTGGATGCGCACCATCGTGCGCAACAAGTGCCGCGACGAACAGCGAAAGGCGCGCGTGCGCCGCTGGATCAGCCTCAGTCCGGTGACCAGTTCCGGCGCAGAATGGGACGCGCCGCAAGACACCGCCGACCCGGAACGCGCAACGGCCGACCGAGACCAGCTCAAGCGGGCGAAGACGGCGATCAGTGCTCTACCAGATGGGTTAAAGACCCCGCTCATCCTCACCGCCTTCGAGGGGCTCACTATGGCCGAAGCCGCCAAAGAACTCGGCCTTACGGAGAAGGCGGTGGAGAACAGGCTATACCGGGCGAGAAAGAGATTAACCGCAGCGCTGATCCGCAGAAATTGATTAGCCCTTGTGCGGTTCGGGGTCGCATTCAACGGCCGCTGAAGAGACCCTCGCGTCCTCGCTAGCAAATTTCGTTGCACGCCGCAGCTCTTTTCTGACACTCCGCGCAGCCGGACTATAAACAATCGCAAAAGAAACCCGGCTCAAAGAGCCCGGTCCTTCGGGTGTAAGCCACCCCTGAAATCGATTTGACCCATATGGGGTCGATCAGCCTTCAAAGAGCTTCGCCGAGATCGCATCAACCGCTGCGGCGTCGGCCTCCGGATCGCGGAAAAGATAGCCGTAGATGTCGAACGTGACCTGAATGGAGCTGTGGCCCATCAACTCCTGGATGCGCTTGGGCCCCATGCCCTGCTCGATGAAGAGCGCAGCAGCTGCGTGACGCAGATCGTGGAAACGAAAAGCGGGCTTCTCGACCTTTCTGCCGGTGTTGCCAACGACCTCGGTCGTCAGGCCGATAGCCCTCATCGCCGGAATGAAGACACGTTGCCTGATGTTCGAACCACTTTCGACATTCCCGTTGCCGTTCGGGAAGACGAGGCCCTTGCCTCCGACCGGGCACTGCAGTCGCCACTTTTTTAGCTCGAGACCGAGGACACCACTGATCGGGATGTCTCGATAGCCGCTAGCCGACTTCGTGCCCTTCACTGATCCGTCTGAGCGGCTGGCCTTGCGCACGCGGATGATGCGGTTATCAAAGCGGACATCATCCCATGTCAGAGCGCGCAGTTCGCCCAATCGCATGCCGGTCAGCATCGCGGCCATCAGAAGGACTTGCCCCTGGTCATCCGTGTTCGCGAGTAAACCGCTCAACTCATGTCGCTCCGGCATCCGCTTTACATACGGTTCGGCGCGCGGAGCCTTGATCGACTTGTCGGCTATGATGTTACGACCCACGAGGTTACGGCGCTGCGCTTCCTTGATCACCCGGTTCAGCGTGCCAAGCACGCGTTTGGCCATGGCCGCCGACCGCTCTTCGACGACGTCGTCTAGAAATTCTTGGATCATCGGCTCGGTGAGCTTGGTCAACAGCACGTGGCCGAGGTGCGGTTTTATGTAGAGCCGGACGTGCTGCTCGTACTGGTCCTGCGTGCCCGGTTCGAGCGCGCGGACCGAAGCGCTTCCAAGATGCAAGTCTGCTGCCTCGGTGACGGTACAGGTGGCCTTGTCGTGGACGAACGTGCCCTCGCCAAGCTGGCGGCTAACCTCTTCTAGAAAGGCTTGCGCCTCTTTTTTCCGTCCGAAGTTTTTGTATCGCCATTTGCCCTGAGTGTCCTTGTACTTCGCCGTCCAGCGTTTCGCACCAGCGGGGGTGGTGATCGAATAAACTGCCATCAATTGTTCCTTATTGTCAGTCAGCGTTGATTTCCTATTGACGCAGATAACAATGTTAGGCATACATTCCCGCGCCGCCCATCGAACAGTCCGGTGGGCACGCGGATACATTCCATTGTCTATGAGAGGCGTCAAGATGAGTTTGCTGGACAGAGAGAAATTTTCCGATCCCGACTGGGTGGCGGACCAGCTACGGCTGGACTGGCGTGAGCGTCAATTCTTGACCGATGACGAGGCGACCGGCGCACCGCTAAAGGATGTGGCGACGCGCAAGGGCAAGGCAATCGCTCACGGTGGCGGAACCCTGTCTCGGTTCGCGACCGAGGCGGCGCTCAAGCACCTTCAGAGCGCAGGATGGATCACTTGCCAGAAGTCTCGCAAGATCGACCTAGACACCTACACGCCGGTACGCGGCTGGATGCGGCTGTGGGAGCTGGATCAACTGCTCAAGGCCGAGATGGTTATGACGTTGGCGGATTTCGCCGACCTCTCGTTCCTGCGGCTTGCTGATCTGCTTGCGGCCGTGCCTGGACCGCAACTCGATGAAAACGGCGATCCGATACCGCTGGCGATCAGCCTCGCAGAGCAATGGGTCGATTATGTGCTCTACTGGTTCGGCCTCGACAGCGGTGATGCCGCTGCGCGACGGGAAGCAAAGCAGGGAATCTCTGCAGCGCCTGCGAGCCAGATTGGTGCTGATCGCTCCCAGGACGCCCGGCTTCTTCTAATCGACCGACGCTGGCTTTTTGCGCGAGTACGCGATCTCCCGGACAGTCTTGGCGAGCCTGAGCTTGGTAAGAACAGCGAAAAGCTACTGCCTGGAGACGGCTGGCTTTTGCTCGCCGACATCCGCTCGCTTCGGTCCGCGAATTTCGACCTCGACTGGCTTCTGCACGCCTACCAGAGACATCGGACGGACGAGGGTACGTTTTTCTACACCTTCACAGACTCGCGCTGGGACGAGGCGCAGACCGCTCGCAAGCATGCGGCGGTCCGCATCGAACTCAACTTAGCCGAGCCACTGCGCCGCTTTATCCACCGCAACAGAAAGGAGGTTGAAGAACAATAAGTTACCTACCGCCTTGACGCTCTGAAAAGAACTCGCGCAAGGATCAAACCTATCTGAAAACCATTATGAAGGGAGCTTCAAAACTCAAATGCTAAACAAGAAAATCATCGACGGTGAGTACATCGCCGCTCTCCTCAACCTTGTCCCCCACCCGGCCCGCGATCTCCAATTGGCGTCGATCAATCATCAAGACCATACCGCTCACGAGGGGGAGGTCACCTGATGATCATGACAATGACTACTGAACTGTCCCAGGCCTTGTGCGGTGGCAGCGACTATCTCTGGGGCGCTAAGGCTATAGCCGAGTATCTCGGCCTGTCTGAGCGTCAGGTCCGTTACGCAGAAGAACGTGGCGAGCTGCCCATCGGGCGCTCTTGCGGGAAGCTGTTTGCTTCGAAGCGCTTGCTCGACGGACACCTCGAAGAACTCGCCTCCGGACTGCAAGGGTACAAGGAAGGAGGTGCGGCATGAGTCTCGACCTGATAGAGCGGATTCGCACGACCCGTCGCCGCATCCATGAGCAACTACGCCCTAACCAGCCGTTCATTGAAGAGAGGCCGCCGAAAGGGGGCGCTCATGAGCGCTTCATGCGTGACAATGATCAAGTGGTGGTCGCTGGTACGGCGATCAATACGAAGGAACGCGCTCACTGGCTTCTGAAGGCCTTAAAAGTTCCCCTTGGCGAAGATGGGCTGCCGCAGCAGGAAACGGATATGGAGGCGAAGCTGAAGCGTGAACGCGCGAGCAGCTGGATCGACAGGAATGGCGATCTGGTCCATGCGCCGCCACGTGCTCGTGATTGCTTCGGGCTGCCGCGGTTCGCCAAGCGGAAGTGGAAATGCGACGATTGTAGACATAGGGTCACCTGCCAAGACGTTGTCGATGCTCGGCTAACCTTTGGAGGGCGCCAGCAGTTCGACGAACTGCTGGACGAGAACGGTCGGTTCAATCCTATCAATGCCGGTGCTCTCGGGGCTATTTCCATCCTTCGCGGCTGGGAGCCCCAGCTCGGAGACTGGCGCCTTCGTCGCGACGTTGAAGTCCAAGCGCGGTGGCGGCAAAAGATCGAAGAAGATGCGCTCGAACACAAGCTTGCATCCAGCATTGAGCGGCAGAAGCGTAAGGACCAGTTTCAGGCGCTGGTGGCGCAGTCCCTAGACAAAGCCGCAGCTGAATTTGAATCCAAGGAGATCGAGCAGAAGCTCACCCTCCTTGCGTCGTCTGGCTGGGTTCGCAATGCCTCGACCCGCCGCGCACTGACTGACCAGTTCGACCGGACCTGTGCGGTATGGAAAGCGGAAAAGACTGTTGTGTTGGCTGGAAAGTCACCCGACAAAAGGGGCTTCGTCGCAGAGGTCGCCAAAGCTTACGCCACCATCTCCGGTGATAGCCGAACTATGCAGTCTTGCCGCAGCACCGTGCAAGGAGCCTTGAATGCTCTGAACATACTTCGCGAGGCCGGAGAAGATGTGTAAAAAAAGCGGAGGGTGAAATGCCCTCCGCACACCTCCATGGAGATCAAAAACGGTACCGAAAAAGCTTCTTCTTATATATAGTATTATATTATATATAATAATTACTATAATTATATTTATAATTTATTATATAATAAACGAGGCCAGATTCGGTACCGGCCTTATCCACCCAACACTGACTCTTCTTTACAAGGCGCAATACTAAGCCATCCCTCCGGTCGAGACATATCCGGTCATGGCATTCGGTCAAACCAGAGAAGAAAACACCTCATTCGCATTGCAGCGCTCTTGGCTCTCCTGTTCACCCTCCCGGTCTCCGGCTGCCAGAGCTTCGTTCAGAATATCTATGACAAACAGGAGCGCCATGACCTGCCCGGCATCGAGGCTTTGTGAGCTTGCATCCACGGCCAGGAACGCGAACGCATCGAGCGGAAAAACCTGAAATCAGAGCGTGGCCCCTTAAAATGCCGCCATTCGCCCCTCAGAAGCTCACAGAGACGCGTTCTCCGCCCCGGATAGACATACCTACCCGAAGCAAAGAATTGCTCTCAGCGGCCATCTGAGAGCGAAATTTGGGAATTAGCAAAATATAGATTTCCCAAGAGACATTCACATTACTATGAATACACTTTCCTTCGCGACGCAAATTTACGCGTTTCTATTTAAAGCTGAAGGAAAACATGAGAAACTCCAATTTAGATCGCCATCAAGACATCAATGACGTTGATGCGAGCTCTGCGCTCGCCGAATGGCTGAACGAGAACCTGAACGAGCGGTCGGGCCTAGCAAACGACGAGATCGCCACAGAGCTTGGCTATAAACGCGCCAACATCTGCGCAATGTGGAAGACCGGAAAGGCCCCCATCCCGCTTCACGCGCTGAAGCGGATCGCCCAGCTCACGAACACGCCGTTGGAACAGCTCTTTCCGATGTGGGTAGAACAATACGCGCAGGAGAAGCGCATGAAGGCAAAGCCCTACAGGGAGATGCTTTCGCGGATCGTCACGCCCGCCGAGTACAAGCTGGTTGAAGCTGTCCGAGGAGGCGGCCTAACGTGCGAACACCTGACCGACGACGAAAAGCACATCCTGTCGCTGATGCTGATCGGCCCGACAAGGCGGGCGGAGCTGTTCAGGGAGGACTAAAGGGGATTACAAGGCCGGAAGCTGAGGAAAGTTGTATAGAAGTATCGGTTTTTTCTCCGCTTTCGGCACTCCTCGGCAACCAGCAGCATCGCCACTCGCACCCTGCTGATCTTGGGCGCGCATTTTGAAGTCACCAGCTGGTCTGAATAGCAAACCGCGGCATGCACCCTGTGAGCCTCTAGCGAGGGTCAAAGGTGTGTAAGTCTGTTTTCTAGATTGCTGTGATGCGCATTCACGCGTCACAAAGCGCTTTATCGTAACGTCGCGTCGTTATTGTCGCCCACACACTCGGGAATCGCATAGTCCTTTAACTCCGCGCTGAGGCTGACCATTGGCCACGCTGACACATGGCGCGGCAACAAACCGAAATCGACGTGCAAACCAAGATTTCGCGCGATAGGGTCCCTGAAAACACCCAATTCGCGAGTCCGCAGACCACATGACTGATAACCTGGCCAGCCTGATCTATTCCCTGACCCCTGAAGATGGCTCCTCCATCGGCAACGGCGCGATGATTGCGCTGAGATTGCAAGCGCCTTACAGGCTTCCCGAAATTGGAGAGTTCCTGCGAGACTTATAATGGCCTGTCTGCAATTAGCGCTTTTTCGCAGACGAGAGGCGCGCTGAAATAGTTTTGCGCGCAAGCTAATCACACCATTCCATGCAGCATCCGTGCAGCACGGAGCAGCCGTCGACGCGTGTAAGTCGTTGGAATCGTGTGGAACCGTGCAGCACTCTGCAGCAGGTAGCGCTCCACATCCCCAACGGGCATCGCAACGCGATAAGCGTTTGATTTTATTTAGGGAAGAATGGCGCGCCGGGGAAGATTCGAACTCCCGACCCCCAGATTCGTAGTCTGGTGCTCTATCCAGCTGAGCTACCGGCGCCTGTGTCGCTTGCGGGAGCGCGTTGCGTCCCTGTCGGCGAGGCGCGGAAACTAGCCAAGGGATTTGGCCTTGGCAAGCGTCCTGACTGCGCTTTTCTCACCTTTACTGCAAACGGGCCGGCCGCAGCTGAGACCTGGGGTCTCTTCACTGCGACCGGCCCGCTGAAAAGCCTTACGCTGCGCGGACAGCGGAGAGGAATTCGCGCACCCGGCTGGCCAGCCCGCCCGCTTCCTGGCGGACAGTGGCGGCGGTTTCCTGCACGGTGCCGGCCTGACCGCTGGTCTCGTCCGCAGAGCGGCTGACCTGTTCGATATTGGCGGACACGCGCTGGGTTTCAGACGCTGCGCTCTGCGCCGAGCTGGCGATCTCGTTAGACGCTGCCCGCTGCTCGTCAATGGCCGCATTGATGGCCGAGGCCACGTTCAACATTTCCTCGATCACGCCGCGCACTTCATCCATGGCGCTTTCCACGGCGCCGGTGGCGGACTGGATCTGGGTGATCTGATTGGAGATCTGCCCGGTCGCCCGGCCGGTCTGTTCGGCCAGCGTCTTCACTTCACTGGCCACCACAGCGAAGCCCTTGCCGGCTTCGCCGGCGCGGGCCGCCTCGATGGTGGCGTTCAGGGCCAGCAGATTGGTCTGCTCGGCGATGTCGGAGATCAGCTTGACCACCTGGTCGATTTCATTGGCGGCGCTGGTCAGTTGGGTCATCTCGGAGGAAGCGCGCTCCATCCGGTCCTTGGCCTGGCCCGACACATCGCTCGAACGTTCGACCTGGGCCGCGATCTCGGAGACCGAGGCGGAGAGTTCTTCAGCCGCCGAGGCCACCGTGGCCACAGCTTGGGACGCCACGGCGCCGGCGCCGGACACTTCGCCTGCGCGGCTGGTGGTGTTGGCGGACGCGCCAACCAGCACTTCAGCGGTCTCCTGCAGCGCGCTGGCGGACATGGTCACCGCTTCCAGCGTGCGTTCCACTGCAGAGTCAAAATCAGCCGCCAGGGTTTCAATCTTGCGTGCGCGTTCAGCCTCGGCCTCGGTTGCGCGTTGACGCTCTTCTTGCAGCTTGAAGGCTTCCTGACCGCTATTGCGGAAGGTCTCAAGCGATTCAACGATCGAACCGAGTTCGTCTGCGCGCTTGAGAGAAGCCACTTCGACCGCGAAGTCGCCGCCCGCCAGTTTCTGTGTGGCGTTCGCGATCTTTTTCACCGACTGGCTGACCGCCCGGCCAAAGCCGAAGGCGACCCCGGTCAGACCCAGAGCCACCAGCAAGGTGACGATGGCGAACATCCATTTGGTTTGAGCGGCTGACGCTTTGGCCGCGTCCGCGCCTGCTTGCGCTTCAGCGACGGCAGTCTCGCTGAGATTGACGATATCCGCGTTCATTTGTGCGAACACTTCATCAAACGGCTCGACAAAACCGACGGCGCTGGCGAAATCCATTTCCAGCATGGAGCCCACGACCTCAAGGCCGCCGGCGTAAAGCTCCAGCTGTTCGTCAAGATTGGCGAAGACGGCCTGACTCTCCGGGCCGGCTTCGGCGCCCATCAGGGCGAAGCTTTCACGCAGCTCCCCCACGCGGGCGATATAGCCGTCAAAAGCGGCGAATACGTCCACCGACTGCCCCGCTGCGACAGCGGTCAGCGTCTGGTAGACATCAGCGTTCAGGGATTCGGTTTCAGTTCTCAGGGAATCGAGCGCAATGACGCCCGTCAGGCGCTGGACGGTTTCTTCCTGGCTTTTGGCCACCCCGTTGAGGGCGAACCCGCCCATCAGGGCGATGCCGATCAAGGCCAGAACCGCCAGAGCCGGCGCGACGCCAAACTTGAGCGAAAATGGCCAGTCATTAAATCTCAGACGCTTGAACATGATAGCGCGACCCCTTGTAATCCCAGCGCGAGCATATGGTTATCACCAACCTAAGCCTGATAGTTTAATAGGTTATGGATGCTCGTTGCGGCATCGCCGCCCCGTCACAGACGAGGCGGCGATACAATCAGGCCTTTTAGAAGTTCGCCCGCAGGCTCACCCAGTACCGCGCCTCGGTCTCATAAACCGGGGTGGTCAGCTCGCCATCATCGAAGTTGACGTTCTGGGCCGTCAGGGACAGGTCCAGATTGTCGGTGAGGGCGTAGCTGGCGCGGCCAGAGAAGGACACATGACCATCGATCTCACGCGATGACACCAGGCCGAAAACCGGCTGGAACGGCATGGTCGTTTCCGACACATAATTCATGTAGCCGTCCAGGCTCAGCTTGCCGCCCGTCCAGCCCACATGGGCGTTGAAAGTATGCTCGGGCGTCACGCCTTCAAAGTCCGTCAACGTCGTCGTCGGGAACGGCGTCAGATCATCTTCAACAGACTTGTAGGTATAATTGACGTCCCAGTTCACGCTCTCGCCGATCATGCCCGCGAGCGAACCTTCAAAGCCCCAGATGCGGCTCTCGCCACGATTGCCGAACACATAGGCTGGCAAAGGCGCATTTGGCGGGAACAGCTCAGGCGCACCGCCCAGAGACGACTTCACGTCATCAGTGTTCTGCCAGAACAGCGCCGAGCGCAGCTGAACGCCATTGGACAAGGTGCGATCATACGCGACTTCCAGATTGTCCACGATCGCCGGCTGGATCGACGGATCGCCGATCAGGACCGCAGTGCCAACCGGCAGCAGGAAGCCCATGTCGAACATGGTTGGCGCCTGAATGCCGCGGGCGGCGGAGAGGCGAACCGTGCCGCCGAATTCCGGCGTGTAGACCAGAGCCGCGTTATAGCTGAACTCTTCGATGCTGACGTCAAAGTCAGCTTGGGTATACGGATAGAGCGCCGGGTTCGGTGAGCCGTCACGGCTCCAGTCCACCATGTCATAGCGAACCGCCAGAGTGGTCTCCAGCGAGCTGGAGAACTTGTGGTTCCACATGCCAGAGAACGCCAGGGTCTCATAGTTCAGATCACCGGCCGTCGGATCCGGGAAGGATGCGGTCTGCGCGGTGCGAAATTCGACCGCCACGCGGACCGTATCATTCGTACCGATCTTGATCAGATCCTGCAGCTTGAACGAAGTCAGTTCGCCTTCAAGATCGCCGAAGCTGTAGGCAATCTCGGAATCGTTGCGATACGCGCTGAACGTGATGTAGCCAAAATCAGTGTCCGCCCCGAGCTCGCCTTGATACGAGGTCAGATCATATGAGTTGGCGACAGAGGTATAGACCGAGCTGAGCTCAAGCGTATTGGCTTCAGACTGGGTGTATTCGAAGGTCAACCCAACCTTGTCGGTGAACTGAACCGTACCGCCGAGTGCGAAATGTTCGCGCTCGAAATCAGGGTTGGCGGCGCGCAGGGTGTTGGCTTCGATCGCGTCCGGCTCAACGTCAAAGTCGCGAGCATCCGTACGGCCATAGCTGAAGCGCAGAGCGATCTGGTCATTGAGCGCGCGACCGCCAGACAGGCGATATTGCTGGTAGCCGTTGGTGCCCACTTCCGCCGTACCGTTGGCGTAATCACCATAGGCCGGGTTGCGGGTGATGATATTGATCACGCCGGCCACAGCGTTGAAGCCGTAAAGCGCCGACTGGGGCCCTTTGACCACTTCGATCTGCTGGATCTCTTCCAGGGTCACCGGCAGGGTCGACCAGGCGGTGTAGCCATAGCTGTCGAGATAGACTTCGCGGCCGTTCACCAGCACCAGAAGGCGCGGAGTGTAGGGCGTGGCGGCGGAGCGGATGCCCACTTCGCCCTGGCCCATGGAGAACCGGGCCACATCCACGCCGCTGTAATGGCGCAGAATGCCGGGGAGGTCGTATTCCGGCGCACTGGCGATATCATCTTGCGTGATGATGATCATCGTTGCGGGCACTTCGGTGGAGCGCTGCGGCGCACCGGTAGCGCCGGTAGTCACCGGCTCGCCGAACATGTCGCCCATCACCTGATAGTCGATGGACTGGGCGTTGGCGGCTGCGGAGGTCGCGATCAGCGCCGCCGCGGAATAAAGCAGGGTATTTTTCATCGTCTCGATTCCTTAGGAGGCGGCGTT
>TARA_R100000306_G_scaffold62541_1_pt1 | contig 10348 bp, 20 predicted proteins | sample TARA_R100000306 | Tara Oceans TARA_R100000306 (sample SAMEA2620824) | marine metagenome | biome: marine biome (ENVO:00000447); feature: mesopelagic zone (ENVO:00000213); material: "saline water (ENVO:00002010), including plankton (ENVO:xxxxxxxx)" | depth 1000 m | reverse complement strand
TTAGCTCATGTAAAAGATAAATTAGGAGTTAAGTTTTATGGAGAATTAAAAGAAGAAAATGATGCGGGAACTTTAACAGCTAACAATCAAACATTTTTAACAGACTATCTTTTAGATTGTTTAGCTTGGTTTACTAGATTTGAAATTATTACGGAGATTCAAATGAATAGTAGCAGTATGGGTGTTGTAAGTAATATAGATGAATTTAGTCATATTGTTACCCCTGATGAATTAAATGTCTATAAACAAGATACTTATAGAAAAGCAGAAATATTTTTACAAGACGCTATAGAGTATCTTAATGATTCCGACCAAGATGGAATGTTCCCTACTTATGAATCTAATAAACCTTGTAGTTCGGGCGTATGGAAAAATCATGGTATTATTATGTATGATAGTATATATGATGATTATAGAAACTGTGGATGTGGAGAATACGGATATATCAATGGATGTGGATGTGATTATTATAAAGGTTATTACTATTAAAAATTAAAATTATGCCGTGTAAAGAATGTGAAAATAATAAATGGAGATGGACAGATGAGGGAGAGTGTAAATATGATTCTCTAGCTGAATGTGAAGAAGATAATAATGGTTATTATGATGAATCTAAATTAAATAGTAAGGGGTTTTCTCATGCTAAATCTCTTATTGAAGAAGATAAGGTAGATAAAAATAGTGATTGGTCTTTTAGTTCTGAAGATGGTAATGAGTTGTTGGGAGAAGATGGAGATGATTGGAAAAATTATGAGAAATGGTTTTTATGTATAGATGAGGAAGCTAGTAAAGAAACAAAAGATAGATATAAGTTTCCTTATGGGAAAAATGATAAGGTTTATAGAAAAGGACTAACAGCTATCAGACAAAGAGCAGGTCAATTTGGTTATGATGATGTTTTTGAAGCTGCGGGTAAACTTATAGATATGATAGATAAAGAAGAAGAAAATGGAGTTATTAGTGATGAGGTTATGAGTTTAGCTAAGACTCTAAAAGATATTAATAATAAGTATAATAAGTAATGGCAATTAACGAGCATAAAAATTTAAACGACGCTAACCTTCATGTGCCTAAAGGATTTGAGGCAGCTTCTAATGACTCTATAATGACTAAAAATTCAGGAGGTTCTTTAGAGTGGTTAACTAAATTAAATATTAAACAAGATATTATTTCATTAAGAGGGTTTATGAATCCAGGCGGTTCTACTAACTATTGGTTTCCATCAGCTATGACAGACACTAAAGCTGCTTTTGAATTTGCAGAAGATTATGGAGCGACCAGCATTACTGCAGCTACAGATATAACAGTTAGTAAAGCAATAAGGTCATCTATGTATGTTGCAGACCAAGATTGTGATTTAGGTGGTATTTATGGATGGGTAAATGGAGATGTAACTGAAACTGTTACATTTGCTTTAGTTAAACTTACTCCAACAGCCGACACTTCAGATGCTTTTGAGGTAGGAGCCGCTACTAACATTATGACTATCCTAGATGAATATACAGCTTCTACTTATGGAAGTAATAATAAAATAGGATTGATAGATGAAAACGCTTTCACAGTAACTAGCATTGAGCAGGGGGACTTACTTTTACCTTTGGTTAAGTCAGCGGGAGGAAGTAATGATTTGTATTTCAATATGTCAATAAAATTACAATTTACAAATTAACAAAAGTGATGATAAATAAAAATAAATAAAAATGCTAACAAAAGACTCAATACAGGTTATAGCGGCTAACGGAGGTGCTACCGCTCTAACATTAACAGAATGTAATCAGATATTGACTTTCGTTTCAATATCTTTAGCGATTGTGTTTACAATATATAAGTTTTACAAATTAAAAAATAAATAAGATGGCAAGTACAGTAACGGCGGCAACGGCGACAATAACAATATCAGAAAGCTTAACATTAAACGGAACAGCTTATGGTAATAGTATAAGCAAAACCTTTGCTAGTCAAGGAGAGGTTATTCAAAGAATAATGAGTATAGGCACATCTTTTCCTGATATTCTATATACTTCTACTGTAGATGGTAGAGGTCAGATAGTAGCTGCAGATTGGTGCTATTTTAGAATAACAAATTTAGATGATACTAATTATGTAACTCTTAGATTATATAATGATACGGACTCTCAATTCTTTAAGTTAGAAGCTGGAGAATCATTTTTCTTAATGAGTCCTGATATTGATATAGATGTGGGGACAACATTTAATGCTTTTGCAGATATAACTCAAATAGCAGCAGATGCAGATACCGCAGCTTGTGATGTTGAGTTCTTAATGGTAACAGCTTAATAGTGGCTAAGAAAGCAGGATTTGTCTTTAGGAAAGAAAATAATAAGAAGCGTAAGGGGGTTCATAGTAAGAATGCTTCTAGGGGACAAAATGGATATAAAAAAAAGTATAGAGGTCAAGGAAGATAATATGAAATTAAGAGTAGTAAGATTTAGTAGTGAAGAAGATTCTACAAATGGACTTTTGTTTGATGTAACAGATGGAGTAAAGTTTTTGTGTTATACTTTGGAAGATGAGTATAGAACAATGGAGGATAAGATAGTAACAGAAACTAGAATACTAGAAGGCACATACAGAATAACATTAAGAACAGTTGGAGGAATACATGAGAAATATAAAAATAGGTTTTCAGAGATACATAAGGGAACTTTGTGGGTCAGAGATGTTCCGAATTTTGGTTGCATCCTTATACATTGTGGTAATACTGATGAGCACACTGCTGGTTGTTTGCTTGTTGGAGATACTCAAGTTAATAATCAAATTGAAAAAGATGGTTATATAGGAAAATCAACTCAGGCTTACACAAGAATATACCCTCCTATAGCGAAAGCTTTAGAGGATGGTAAAGAAGTAACAATAGAGTATATTAATTTAAAATAAAAAATAAAATGAAAAAAGTAATATTAACATTAGCAGTAGTTTTTACAACATTAGTATCATCAGCTCAATTTATGGTAGTTAGTGATATATCTCAACCTTCAGATGATGAGAGTTGGGGAGTAGGTAATTTTACTAATAGTATAGGTGTTGGTTATCAAGTAGATGATAATTTAACGGTGGGATTAAGAAAAAGTGGAGATGATGAATATGATGTGTTTGGTAGATACAATATAAGTGGAGGTCTTTTTATCTCAGCTCAATCTTCAACAGAGGAGTTTGATTTAGATAGTATGGATTTAAGTATAGGTTATTCTCTTAAAGTATGGGAAAATGTCTATGTAGAGCCAACTTATAATAAAGATGGAGAATTTAAGGTAGGAGCGGCTGTCCGTTTCTAAATATTAATAATTAAAAAATAAAAAAAATGGAAATTTTAAAGAAAATGTTTAATTCAAAGAAATTTTGGTACACTGTATCTGCAATTTTTATTCCTATTTTATCTGTTAAATTAGGGCTAACTGAGGGAGAAGTGGAAAAAGTTTATTATGCAATTCTTGCTCTTATTTTAGGTCAGGGAATAGCGGATATCAACAAGAAGTAATATGTTTAAGAAATGGATAGGCTCTGCTATAGCGGACAACGCAATCAAGCCAATTACTGAATTAGTAAAATCTGTATTAGAACTTTTCAAAGATACTAAAGGTAAGTGGTCTAGTAAAAGAACGGTATCTGGTGTTGTTGTATTAGCTGCTGCAGCTGATATAACTACTCATGGTATAACAACAAATAATTTAATACTAACAGGGATAGGTGTTTTACCTTTGGTTTTTTCAGCATTTGAAAAGAATCCTGTTTGTGATAAAGATTGTTGTAAAAAATAGTTATCTTTGCTGATAACTACACGCTCCCATTAGGGAGTATTTCTATGTTTTCAAGTAGTTTTTTTGGGTTATAAAAGGGGGGTAGTTCCCCCTTTTATGTTTTATTAAATTTTTTTTTATATATTTGTAAAAAAACTATGAAAGAATACGGAAGAAGATTAAGACTTAGTAAAGAAGAAGAAGAAATAATCTACCAAAATAGAGCTGAAACTGTTGACAATATTAATGGTAATACAGCTTTAGAAATTCATTTGAAACAGAGGGGCATAGATAAAAATGATGTTGTTAGTGTAAAGCATTGGCAATCAGCTTCTGGAGAATTAAGATTCTCTATTGTAACAAAAGAAAATATTGATGAGAGAGAAATTATTTTACCCAAAATAAAAGAATTAATTGAAAATCATTCTCCAGACTACAAAAAAATAAAAAGAAATTCTAAAGATGCTAACCAACATCTGTTAATAATCAATCCAGCTGATATACATATAGGTAAATATTCTAATGATTTAGAAACTAAAGATGGATATAATATAGATATAGCTGTAGAAAGAGTAATTGAGGGTATTAATGGTATATTATGGAAAGTTGAGGGATTTAATATAGAGAGGATATTGTTTTGTATAGGTAATGATATTTTACATATAGATAATGTTTATAATACAACTACTAAGGGAACTCATCAAGATACAGATGGAAAATGGTGGGAACATTTTGAAATTGCTTTAGCTTTATATGTGCAATGTGTGGAGATTTTAAGGGAGGTGGCTCCTGTAGATTGTGTGCATTCAATGAGCAATCATGATTATCAAAGTGGCTTTCATTTAGCTCATGCACTTAAAAGTTGGTTCAGAAAATGTGATGATGTAACTGTTGACTCAGAAGTTTCTCATAGAAAATATTATAAGTATGGTAATAGTTTAATAGGTTTAGAGCATGGAGATGGGGCTAAAATGGATAATTTACCATTATTAATGGCACAAGAGCAACCAAAATATTGGTCTGATACAAAGTTTAGATATTGGTATTTACATCATTTACATCATAAAGTTAAACATAAGTGGTTAGATACTAAAGATTATATTGGGGTTACTGTAGAATATTTAAGAAGTCCCGCAGGGACAGATAGTTGGCATAGTAGAAAGGGGTTTACAGGTACTCCTAAAGCTGTTGAAGGTTTTTTACATGAGAGGTTTAATGGACAAGTGGCAAGAATTACACATTATTTTTAATTAAAGGGTATCTATAGGGTATCTATACCCTTAAAGAATAAGAACAAGATAAAGCTAAAGAAAAAGATAAAGATAAAGATATAAAGAAAAGGTAAAAAAAAGTGTAACCTTTTACTAAAATATATCGTATAATATAGTAGAAACACAAAGAAAATTAAATAAAAGTCCAAAATAATTTGGCAGTTCCATTTATTATTCGTATCTTTGTATAAGATTTGAAACAATAAATAGAATATAAACCTAAAAAAACTAAACTATTATGAAAACAAAAACTAAAGAAATTTATTACTTAGTAGAATATGATTGTATGTATGATGGTAGACAGTCAGAAGGAGTGTTTACTGAAAAAGGATGGAAGAAGTATATTAAAGAACAGAACAGATATAGAGATGCAAGCGAGGAGCGTTTATTTGATGAGAGCTGGGAAGAAAATATGGAATTTATCTTTACTGAAATTGAAGTGTATAATTAAAATAATAACCTAAAAAAACTAACTATGATTAACACTATTATTACAGGAGGTCAGTATGATGACCCAAGAGAATACCAAGATGATACCCCCCAATGTAAGAACTGTGGATGTAACCCTAAACATGATGATACAGATGTGTGTTACGAGTGCATTGATGAGTTTGATGAAATGAAGGAAACTAGCTTATGCTGTGGAGACACTTTAGAAACTGACATGAATAGATGTTACTCTTGTAAAGAGTGGAGTGAAAGTGTATTTGATGAGCACTGCACAGAACATAATTTTAATCCAAAAACATACAGATATGGGTAGAATGAAAGAAGAATTTATGGCAATGAGAGAACAAGAACAAGAGAATATTAACCAAACTAATTATAAAATGAAAAAAGTAGAAAACAACACAACAAAAAAAGAAACTGTTGAAACTGTTAAAGAAACAAGAAAAGAAGCTTTGAGAAGATTATTCAAAGATAATGGACTTGTTGAAGAAGATGTTTACAAAGACAAGAGAGGATTTGTAATCATTACCAGAACAGGAATAGATAAAATTGTATCTAAACATAACATCACTGTAGCATATGAAGTTATAACTATGGATATTGAAAAAGGAATTTGTGTATTAAAAGCTGTAGCTTCTATGAAAGTAAATGGAGATATGCGCAACATGATGTCTTTTGGAGAATCTAAAGCTGAGGGAGATAACTCTAACCTAATGGGTGGAGGTAAAAAATTCCCTGTAGCTATGGCAGAGAAAAGAGCAATGAGTAGAGTTGTATTAAAGATTGCTGGATTCTATGAGCAAGGAGTATTTGGTCAGGATGAAATAGTTGATTAGGTGGATGATAAGTTCTTTAACGAACTGATTAATGGAGAACCTTTATTATGCTCATGCGTTCAAATGGGCATAATAGAGTCTCTATTAAGAATTAGTCCTATATCAGAAGATGAAAAAGGTAAAATATATAAAGAGCTAGAATTTTATTCTGAAGAAGAAGCTGAAAAAATTATATCTTTATTAAAAAAAGATGTAATAACAATAGACCCCAAAGACCAATGGAAAAAAATGTTTAACTAAAAAAAACTAAAGATGGCAAAGAATAATTATGATAAAATAAGAAGTTCTAAAAATGAACTTGAAGCAATACTTCGTATTAGAGGTATATCCAAAGTAAGATTTGGTAAAATAATAAATGTAAAAGGTAGTACAATAGAAAAATATATTGATAACCCTTTTTATTTAAGATACTTCCACATGGCTAGATTAGCTACCTTTCTAAATATAGATGTTAAAGATGTTATAGATATTATAGAAGTTGATATACCTAATAGACATAACATAGTAGTAGATGGAGAGGAAAATTATGATATGGTAAGAGCTTTACCTACAAACAGAAGATAATTATGAAATTTACAGACACTAAAAATAAATTTATTCTTGATTATATTGAGGATAAAATGGGAGTCTCTGCAGACAAAATAAAGAGCAGGGTAAGACTCAGAGAAATTGTTGACGCTAGGAGATTATATATGTATGTATTAAGAGAAGCTTTCGGTATTCCCTTTATGAAAATAGGACAACTGACAAACAATCATCATTCAACCGTAATAGCTAACTACAAAAGATTTGAGGACTTTTCAGAAATATATCCAAAAATAACATCCCTTCCATATAAAGATATTTGTTTTCAATTAGATATGATGAGCAATACTATAGATGGGCAGGTAAATGATTTAAAGGAACAAGTGATACTGATAAATCAAAAGATAGACAAATTATTAACAATAAAACAATTAACAAATGGCAGAAAAAAATTACATAGCTAGTAGTATTAAAGAATTTACTACTCAGTACGGAAGTTTAATAAACGCTAATCTTAAGTTAGATGACTTACAAAAGATAGCTAAAAATGGATGGGTACAGATTACAATAGCTGAAAGAAAAAACCCATCAGAAAAAGGAGCTACTCATTATGCTTTTGAAAATACATACGAAGCTCCTAAAAAAGAAACTAAGACTTCTGATGATACAGATGTGCCATTCTAATACATGGTGGTGCATTATAGGTCGGGGTTGAGTAGAGTGAATACGATACAGGAGATTGAGACTCAAATCACTTAACTCTCCCCTTCCTTTTATAAAATTAATATGGAATACTCAAACGATTTTAAGTATGATTTAAAGTTAGGACAAATCAAAGAGAAAGAACTTGGAGATATACTTAACAATAAATCAATAGAAGTTAAGACAGACTTACAGGCTGCTGAAACTGGCAGTGTATTTGTAGAGTATGAATGTCGTGGGAAACTGTCAGGTATCTCTAAAACGGAATCTGATTACTATTGTTTCGTTGTTTCTAAAGATTCTTTCATTTTAATTACAACAAAAAAACTAAAAGATAAGTGTAGAAAGTTCCTCAATACAAATTTAGATACTGTAGGAGGAGATAATAACACTTCAAAAGGTATATTATTACCATTATTACAATTATTGATAGATATTTAGAAAAAAACTACTAAATAATTTGGTAGTCTCAGATATTTTTCGTATCTTTGTATAAGAATTAAGGGGTATCTATACCCTATTATTAACCCTAAAAACTATAAAAACTATGAAAAAAGAAAAAAATAAAATGTTAAATTATAAAGAACTTTTAATAGATGTATTATCAGTTCAAACCTCATCAGGTCAAGAAGATTTGATGATAGAATATATAGAGAAGTTTGTGAAAAAAAATGTCCCTGACGCTGATATTATTATAAAAGATAATAATGTTTATGTTACTAAGGGAACGACTTATTCTAAAGGAGCTTATCCTTGTGTGGTAGCTCATACCGATACGGTTCATAAAATACATGCAGACTTTCAAGTGTATGAAAATAAAGATATAATCTTTGCTTTTAGCAATGATGAATATAAACAAGTGGGAGTTGGCGGAGATGATAAGGTTGGCGTTTGGGTAGCTTTAGAAATGCTTATATCTTGTGATACTATTAAATGTGCTTTTTTCCACTCAGAAGAAATTGGATGTATAGGAAGTACTGATGCTGATATGGAATGGTTTAGTGATGTTGGATATGTATTTCAATCTGACAGGAGAGGACATACAGACTTCGTTAACAGTATTGGTGGTAAGGACTTGTTTGATGAGAAGTTCTCTAAAAAGATATCTAAAATCATTAAGCACTATGGATATAAAGAAACATCAGGCGCTATGACAGATGTTGAGCAATTAGTTGATAATGGACTAGATGTTTGTGTAGCTAATATGAGTAGTGGATATTATAGTCCCCATTCTGATGAAGAAATTGTTGATTTTTATGCAGCTGAGAACTGTTTACTAATGATTGAAAGATTGATAGAAGAATTAGGATGTGAGAGATATACGAATAGGGAGTTTGGAAAATTCAGTTGGAGCAACTATGGTACATATAATGGATATGGAGGATATGGTGGGCATTATTGGGGCGATTGTGCGGAAGAATATAATGATTCTGAATCAGAAGTTGTTACAGAAGGCGATGGTCAGGAAGTATGTTATTATTGTGGAGATAGTGTGTTCCCATCTAATTGGGGTAAAAACTATAGATGGTGCCATGGATGTAATTCAGAAGTGTATTACGGAAAGGGGGAAATTGATATAGACCCTAATCAAACCCAAATAGACTATGATGATGTTGCAGACAACTATGATGGGAGTATGAAACATAATCAAGCAGTAAATAAGATATTAGGCATGAAAGAAAATAAACATTATAAAACCAAAACTAAATAATTATGGCAAAGAGATTTACAGACACAGACAAATGGAAAAAAGGATGGTTCAAACAACTGAATCCTAAACAAAGATTATTCTGGCTATATGTCTTAGATGATTGTAGCGCAGCTGGTATATGGGATGTTGATTTAGAAGTTGCTGGAATCAGAATAGGAGAACCTATAAACTCTGATGAGGCTGTTGAAGTTCTTGGTAAGGATGTTGTGTGGTTTGATGGTAATGAAAAGATATTTATACCTAAATTCATTGACTTTCAATATGGAGTATTGAATGAAAATTCCAGACCACACGCATCTGTTATTAAGATGTTAGACAAATATGATTTATACAGCTCAGGTAAAATTACAGGAGAAGTAGCTAATCCAATAGTACCAAAGGTTAGAGGATTTGTTAAGCCTTCGGTTGAAGATATTAATACTTACTATTTAGAAAGAAATAATAGTGATGAGTTTTATAAGGAAGGTCAGTTTGGAGAAGCCTTCTTTGATTTTTATGAAAGTAAGGGATGGATGGTAGGTAAAAATAAAATGAAAGATTGGAAGGCTGCCGTTAGAAATTGGGAGCGTAATAAAACTAAAATAGAAATGGTTAAGGTAGGTAAGGTAGATAAACAGATAAGTAGTTGGCAAAGAGCCAGAGATATAGTAAAGAATAGTTAATGAAACATAGAAGTAAAATGACACAGTTAGAATTAAATGCACTTACAGACAAGTCTCTACAAGCTTATGTTGTAGGGAGTGAAGGACAAGAATATTATGTTGAGCCAGAAAATGGCAGGTTCTTTGAAAGATATGAGATTAGATTGGTGGTTGGAGATAATATTAAAATAACCGTTGGAGCTAACAATATGTTGGTATTAGAAGATGAGGGTAAAAAATTTACTGATAAATTAATAATAAGAAAAGACCAAATAAAATGATAAAAGACATAGATATAAAAGAATTAGAATTAATGTGTGTTGATTTAATCAGCAAAACATTAGTTGAGCTGGGACAAGTAAAAGATGAGAAACATATCGTTATACTTGCTAAATCATTAGCTTATGATATTAAGGAAGATTTTAAGAACTTAACATTTGAGGATATAGTTCAG
>TARA_R100000306_G_scaffold61725_1_pt1 | contig 10373 bp, 10 predicted proteins | sample TARA_R100000306 | Tara Oceans TARA_R100000306 (sample SAMEA2620824) | marine metagenome | biome: marine biome (ENVO:00000447); feature: mesopelagic zone (ENVO:00000213); material: "saline water (ENVO:00002010), including plankton (ENVO:xxxxxxxx)" | depth 1000 m | reverse complement strand
CGGACAGGCGCTCACCTGAATTGAGTTCAACTTCATAGGCCTCGCCCACGCGTAGTCGGGACGCATCGGCAGACGGCAAACCGACGCGCAGTTCCAGCGCGGCGCTCTCAACGAGCGTCAGGACAGGGGCGCCTGCGCCAACCGAAGCGCCTTCATCAAAGCTGCGGTCGGTAATGACGCCCGCGAATGGCGCAGTCAGAGTCGCCAGTTCGATCTGGACATCCAAAGTCTCGTGAACCGCCTGGGCCGACTGGATGCGCGCCAGAGCCGCGTCATAAGAGGCTTGCGCTTCGTCCAGGGATTGGCCGGACACATGCCCGCGCTCAACCAGGCTTTGCTGGCGGTTCAGCGTCACTTCAGCCAAATCAGATTGCGCCTGAGCGACACGGATGTCCGCGCGGGCCGCCTGCAGCTGCGCTTGCAAGGCGCGCGTATCCAGCCGCGCCAGGGGCTGCCCCCTCTCGACGCGATCCCCGACATCCACAAGAATCTCGGCGATCTGCCCGCCTGAAGGAAATCCGAGCGCGCTTTGGCGCCGCGCTGTGATCAAGCCGGGAAAAAGCGCCCTGATCCGGGTCTGGTCTTCGTATCGAACAGGCGTGGCGGGGACGGGTATGATTTCAATCTGCCGGGCATCGCCGTCAGCATTAGCGCCTGACCCGCGCAACGCGCTGACGGCGATCACGGCGACAATGACGAACACCGCAATGGCGGCGACTGTCAGCGCGAAACCCTTCCCAGACCCAGATTTCACGCGCGTCATGACGGATATTCCTGTACTATGCGAGATAGCATATAGGACGGCAAACGTCGTTTGAAAAGCAAACAGCGTTCACTTATCCGAACTTTATCAATTTTCCAGCTAGAAGCGCTCCCCAGCGTCCAGGCGATCCACAAGACGGGTCGTGCCCAGGCCGCGCAGGATGACTTCACCGTGGAACCGGATCAAACGGTCCAGCTCGGCGCGCACATACTCATCCGTCAGCTCGTCAGGCGCACGCTCTTCATCGCTGAACACCGGCAATGAGCAGGGAAACTGCGGGATCGCCACCGCCAGCTGGGTCAGACCATGGGCTGAAGCCCAGACGGATTTCGCAGCGAGCTTCAAATCCACCGAACGGAACCAGCCCTGCTCCATGCCTTGCTTGATCATCTGATCGAGAAACTCCGCAGCGGCATAGGCGTAAGTTTCTTCGGGATTGTCGTCGATATCAGGGAAGGACGAGAAGGCCAGCTTGTAGTGACCGGGCTGTTCCAGCCCTGTCTCGACATAGGCGCGAATACAGGCGGTCCCCAGCATCGGGCCGTCATCGACCGCTTCGCTCACCGCTTTCATCCGGTCATGCAGACGCTCGAAAAAGCTTTCACGGATCTCGCGGAACAGGGCTTCCTTGGAATCGAAATACTTGTAGAGCGCCGCCGGCGAGTAATCGATGCGCTCTGCGATGCGGCGCATGGACAGCCCCGCCTCTCCCTCTTCGGTAAAGATCGTTTCGGCGGCATGGATGATCGCATCGCGCACTTTGCGGCGGCGGCGTTCCGCCGGGCTGAGCGCGTCTTCGGTAACGGCGTTGATTGTCAAATCCCCAACTTTCATCGTTCGCCCGACCGGTCCAAGCCTGCATCGGGCAGGCGCCGACTTGATCCGGACGTGCTAGGCTACAACGTATAGCGGCGTTTCACGTATACGGTCAAAATTCACTTACGATCCGAAGGCAGATCATGGCGTCTTTTCCCTCACCCGACTTCCCCAATCCCGGCGACAGTCTGACCGCTCCCGCTCCGAATGCGGAGATGCTGACCCGCCTGGCGCGACGACGCTCGACCCTGGCCAAGGATATGGGCGAACCCGGCCCCAGCGCCGATCAGATCGAAACCCTGATCCGAATCGGCGCGCGCACGCCTGATCACGGCAAGCTCTTCCCCTGGCGTTTCATCGTGTTTGAAGGCGAATCGCGAACCGTGTTCGGTCAAAAGCTCGAGGCGCGCTTTCGCGAAATCGAGCCCGATGCGCCAGCCGAACGACTGGAGCTGGAACGCACGCGCTTCGAACGCGCCCCGCTGGTCATCGCCGTGGTGTCAGACACGGACGAAACTCACAAAATTCCCGAATGGGAACAGATTCTGTCTGCAGGCGCTGTGTGTCAAAACCTGCTGATCGCGGCGGGCGCCATGGGCTTTGGCGCGCAATGGCTGACCGAATGGTACGCGTACGACAAACCCATGAAAGCCGCGCTCGGCCTGCTGCCGGGCGAACGCGTGGCGGGCTTCATCTATGTGGGAACACCCCGGATCGACGCCGCCGAACGCCCCCGCAAAGCCCCGCGCATGAGCCGCTGGGAAGGCTGACCCCTAAAGCTCCAGCACCCGGGCGCCCTCTTCCTCGCCGACGATGACGGCGCGGGCGAGATTGATGAACAGGCCGTGCTCGACCACGCCGGGGATGGCGTTCAGGCGCGCCGCGACCTGTTCGGGATCCGCCAGCGCCTTGCAGGCGCAATCGAGAATGTAATGGCCGCCATCGGTGACGAACGGGTCATTGCCATCGCCCCGGCAGCGCAGCTTCACGTCCGGGCGCACCACGCCCGCCGCCGTCAGCGCGTCATAGACTTTCTTGGCGGTGATGGTGAAGCCGAACGGATCCACCTCCACCGGCAGGGCGAACGCGCCCAGCGTCTCCACCAGCTTTGTCTCGTCCACCACGACCACCATCAGGTCAGAAGCATGGGCGATGATCTTTTCACGCAGCAGGCAACCGCCGCCGCCTTTGATCAGCCGGAAGCGGCCGTCCACCTCGTCTGCGCCGTCCACCGTGATGTCGATCCTGTCGGCCTGGTCCACCTCAATCAGCGGCACTCCGGCCTCGCGAGCGACCCGCGCCGTGTTCTCGGACGTGGGAACGCCTTTGACATTGTTGAGCGAGCCGCTTTCCAGCGCCGCGCCCAGCAGCCGCACGAAGATGTCTGCGGTCGAGCCCGAACCCAGGCCCAGCGTCATGCCGTCTTCAATGAATTCAAGCGCCGCTTCGGCAGCCCGGGTTTTGTCTTCGACCGCGCTCATTGATCCACTCCTGACAGCAGCACGAATTTCAGCTCGGTGAATTCTTCAACGCCCCATTTGCCGCCCTCACGGCCGATGCCGGATTCCTTGACGCCGCCGAACGGTGTGGCGGGCGAGCCCACCATAGGCGCGTTGACGCCGATCATGCCGAAATCAAGCGCTTCGGAGATACGGTGCACCCGGCCCACATCGCGGGTGTAGAGATAAGCCGCAAGGCCGTAGGGCGTCGAGTTGGCCAGCTCGATCATCTCGTCCTCGGTCTCCACGCGATACACTGCGCAGACCGGGCCGAAGATTTCAAAACACGCCAGCTCCAGCTCGAAATCCGTGCCGCCCTCGATCAGGGTCGGCGCATAGAAGGACCCGCCCAGCTCATCCGCCAGCGATTTGCCGCCTGTATGGATGACGGCGCCACGCTCGCGCGCGTTCTCGACCAGCTTGTCCACGCGGGCCACCGCCTCGTCATGGATCAGCGGGCCGACAGTGACGCCTTCGGTTAGCCCGTCGCCCACCTTGATGGCCGAAATGCGCTCTTTCAGCGCCGCGATCAATTTATCCGCGATAGGGGCGTGAGCGATGATCCGGTTCGCCGACACGCAGGTCTGGCCAGACGCGCGGAATTTCGACGCGATGACGCCGTCAGCCGCTTTTTCGATGTCCGCATCATCCATGATCAGGAAAGGCGCGTTGCCGCCCAGCTCCAGCGCCACACGCTTCACGGTGCTCGAAGCCTGCTTCATCAGCAGCTTGCCCACCGGCGTAGAGCCGGTGAAGCCCACCATGCGCACCTTGTCGGACTGGGTGAAGACATCGCCGATGGCCGGGGCGTCGCCGGTAATGACGTTGAAAACGCCGTCCGGAAAACCTGCGCGCTTGGCGAGCTCCGCCAACGCCAGGGCGGACAGCGGCGTTTCCGGCGCGGGTTTCACCACCACGGTGCAGCCGGCCGCCAGCGCCGGAGCGCATTTGCGGGTGATCATGGCCGAGGGGAAGTTCCACGGCGTGATACAGGCGACGACGCCTATCGGCTGATGGATCGTCCAGCCACGCGAGCCCGGGAACGGGGTCTGGATGGTTTCGCCATGGGACCGCTTGGCCTCTTCAGCCGACCAATCCACAAAGCCTGCGCCATACACCACTTCGCCGCGCGCTTCAGGGAAGGGTTTTCCCATTTCCGCCGTGATCAGATGCCCCAGATCGTCGGCGTGCTCGAGGATCAGGTCATGCCATTTCTTCACCAGCGCCGCCCGCTCAAACACCGAAGTGGTCTTCCAGGTCTTGAAGGCTTCAGCGGCGGCGTCGATCGCGTCTTCCGCACCCTTGGCGCCCACATCGCTCATCTGCGCCAGCACCGACCGGTTTGACGGGCTGGTCACCTCGATCCAGGGCTTCCCCTCGACCCAGGCGCCGTTGATGAAGGACTGGGTCTTGAGCAGAGCCTTGTCCTTGAGGCGGTCTAGAAGCTCGGTCATGGCTATCCCTTCTTGATCTTGTCTTTTTTAGCGGACATGGCGCGTCTGAAACGCGCCGCCCAGCCCTCTTTGTTCATCTGCTTGGCGCGCGACACCGCAAGCGCATCATCGGGCACGCTATCGGTGATCACGCTGCCCGATCCGGTCATCGCGCCCTCGCCAATACTGACCGGCGCCACCAGAGACGAATTGGAGCCAATAAAGGCGCCCGCCCCGATCACCGTCTGGTGCTTGAGAAACCCGTCATAATTACACGTGATCGTGCCCGCGCCGATATTGGCCTTCGCGCCCACGCTCGCATCTCCGATATAGGAAAGGTGGTTCGCTTTTGCGCCCTCTCCCAGCACCGCTTTTTTCACTTCGACGAAATTGCCGACCTTGGCGCCGGTCTTCAGCACAGCCCCCGGCCGCAGGCGGGCATAGGGACCGACCTCGCAGCCGCCATGCACCTCAGCGCCTTCCAGATGGGAATAGGCGCGAATGCGGGCGCCGGATTTCACCACCACGCCCGGCCCGAACACCACATGGGGTTCGACCACCACATCGTTCTCGATCATTGTGTCATGGCTGAAAAAGACGGTTTCGGGCGCGATCAGGGTCACCCCCTCCACCATCGCGCTGTGTCGGGCACGGGCCTGAAACGCCGCTTCAGCGTCGGCGAGGTCCACGCGCGAGTTCACGCCCAGCACCTCATCCGCATCCGCCTTCACCGCTTTTGCGGGCAGGCCGCGTCCGCGCGCCAGCCCCACAAGATCGGTGAGATAATATTCGCCGCTGGCGTTCTCATTGGTCACCTCGCCCAACAACTCGAACATGAGTTCGGCGGGCATGGCCAGAACGCCGGAATTGCACAAGCGGACCTTCAGCTCGTCCGCGCTGGCGTCCTTGGCCTCGACAATCGCCTCAAGCCCGCCCTCGGCGTTCTCGATCAGACGGCCATAGCCGCCCGGCGCGTCCGGCTCGAAGCCCAAAACGGAAACTGCCGCGCCCTCTCCAAGCGCGTCAAACACGCGCTCAACGGTTTCGGGCTGGATCAGCGGCGTATCGGCGTAGAGCACGATCACATCGCCCTCAAAGCCGGACAGCGCGCCTTGCGCCTGCTGCACGGCATGACCGGTGCCCTGGGGCGGGTCCTGCACAGCGGTCTCCGCGCCTGCCGCCTCAGCCTGATTTTTGACCTCCGGCGCATGCGCGCCCCAGACCACCACTTTCCGGTCCGCCTTCACCGCGTCCGCCAGCGCCAGCGACCAGTCGAGCATGGAGCGGCCCGCAATCGCGTGGAGCGGCTTGGCCATCGCCGATTTCATACGCTTGCCATGGCCGGCGGCGAGGATGATTGCGGCGCGGGGGCGAGAGGACATGAGCCGGGCTCCGTAGTGAGGAATCTGCAGCGTTTTTCACGCCTGAGCGCTATAGCCTATCAAGACAGAAGACGCGACCGCACAGACGCGTCACATTCTCTGATGCCTCTGAAACCCAATGTGAGAGCCCATGCATACCAATCTGAACGGCGCCCGGATCGCCTTTGACCTTGACGGCACGCTGGTGGACACGGCGCCCGATCTGGTGCGGGCGCTCAATGAAAGCGTCGGGCCTTTGGGGTTCGATCCGGTGCCGCTTGAGGATGTGCGCGCCATGGTGGGCCGCGGCGCCCGCGCCCTGATCGAGCGCGCTTTCGAGCGTGAGGGACGCCCGTCGCCGGACGCGGAGCTGGTGACCGACAGGCTGACGGTGTTTCTGGACGCCTATCGCGCAGACATCGCCCGCCATTCACGACCGTTTGCGGGCGTTGAGGCGGCGCTCGATTCGCTGGCGGCGGCGGGGGCGCGGTTGTCGGTCTGCACCAACAAACCGACTCAGCTGGCGATTCCCTTGCTGGACGCGCTGAACATGCGCCACCGATTCGAACGGGTGATCGGACCGGAAGATGCGCCAGCCAAGAAACCGGACGCCTCGCACCTGTTGGTCGCTGTGGGCGGAGAGCCCATCGACCATGCGTGCGTTCTGGTAGGGGATTCAGAACCCGATGCCCTGGCGGCGAAAGCGGCGGGCGCCGGGTCAGTGATATTCGAGGGCGGTTATAGCGAAAAGCCGGCCCGCACGCTGGGTGCGGACCGGCTTTTTGCGGCGTATGGCGTGTTGCCCGACCTGTTGGCCGAGCTGATCGTCACACGCAAAAGCGCTTAGGCGCTGCGGCGCTCGGAAGAACGGTCGTTCGCCGGGCGCGGCATGCCGTTGACCATGTTGGAGCGCACATCGGTGCGCGCCGAACGCATGGCCGGCATGAAGCCGGCTTCGGTCAGTTCAATGTTCACGTCGTAGCCGCGCTCTTTCCAGTATGCTTCGATACGTTCTTTGAGGCGGAGCGCACCTTCACGGGTGCAGAAGTCGTTGGTGGCCATGGGGGAGAAACCTCCTTCAAACACGCGCAGCAGCTCGCGTGCGTAGGGTTCATTATCATTTGGATTTGTTAGCTACAGACTGAGACAGCCCTGTAGCGAGACGCGGGTCTATAAGTGATATTTCTTCTTGACGAAAGTATGACGGGCCACTTTTTCGAAAAAAAATTATGCAACCGAGGAATTTCTGTCACTTAGCAGAAGCCCGGCTGCGCCCGATCTGCATCGAGTCTGCGTTTCCTGCGCCCGCCCGCTTGACCCTATTGAGTCCCCGGCATAAAACCCGCGCCTCTTGAGGGCGATTAGCTCAGCGGTAGAGCACTTCGTTCACACCGAAGGGGTCACAAGTTCGATCCTTGTATCGCCCACCAATATGCCTGAAGAGGCGCGAACCCCGGCTCAACCGAGCCGGGGTTTTTGCTATCCGACTCAGGGCCTGACCCAGCGCCCGCCCGCAATCAGCAGATAAAGCGCAAACAGGCTCTCCCCCGCCACGGGGACCAGATAGGCCAGGGTGAAGCTGTCATAAGCCTCTGGCGCCAGTAGACGCAGCCCGGTTCCAGTCAGATAGACGAGCCCTGACACGCCGATCAGCCCCGCCAGCCAGACCGGCAGCGCACGGGCCCGGATCAGCAGAAGCGCCGTCAGAAGGCAATTCACCCCGAAAAAGGCGAGGCCCAGATCATAGCCGATCGCCTGAACGCCCAGCAGTCCGATCACCTCGGATGAAGGCGCGCCTGCCTCGAGCAGCTGCACGGCGCGCACCTGGAAGAGCAGATTAGCGCTGATGACCATCGCCTGGGCGCCGCGGAACATCAGCGCCGCCAACGCCAGCCCGGCGCCGTACGGAGCGAGCAACCGGTAGAGCAGAACCGCCACCCCCAGATCAGCCATCACCATCAGCGTGTCCGCCACCAGGCTTTGCCTGAGCGGCAGAGCCGAAGCGAGGTTCAAGCCGTCCGCCCCGCCAGCCAACACCGGTCCGCGAAGCAAGACTTCACTGACCAGTCCCAAGACGATGATGGCGAGATAGAGCACGCCTGCGAAACGCGCAGTCGGTCGGAATGCGAACTCAGGGCTCGCCGGGTGTGTCGCTGACGTCATCAGATTCTCCTAGAGCACCGGCGACAGTAAAGGATCGGGAGCCCTCCGTGGAGATCAGATGCGTCGCCGCGAGCCTGCTCAAAACGCTCAGCGCCATGACGATGGAACAGCTGGCGGTGACAGCCGCTGACTCCGGAACGTCACTCCGTCTCGAAGAGCCCTCAATCGCCGAACAACTGAAGATGCGGCTGGCAGTCGCACTTGCGAAACGTTCTCAGAAATGGCAGTGAGAGGCTTCCCCGGACCTGAGAGGCGTCTATATGCCTGCTCGCAGCACCAAGGACACGTCATGAAACTCGCCTCAGCCTGCTCAAGCCTTTTCGCCGGACTGATGGGTCTGACGGCTCTGGGCGCCTGCAGCCCGTCGGGATCACCTGACGGCGAAGTGGTGAATGTCTATACGGCGCGGCATTACGCGTCTGACGATCAGGTCTACGCCGCCTTCACTGAGGAGACCGGGATTGCGGTCAATGTCATTGAAGCGCCGGGTGATTTGCTGATCGAGCGCGTACGCGCCGATGGCGACCGCTCCCAGGCGGACGTGGTGATCACAGTGGATGCAGGCCGGCTCTGGCGCGCCGATGAAGCGGGGCTGTTCCAGCCCGCGCCCGAACTTGCTGACACCTTGCAAGCGGTGCCCGCCAATCTGCGCCAGCCCGATGGCGACTGGTTCGGCTTCGCCAGCCGGGTTCGCGTCATCGCCTACGCCAAGGATCGTGTGGACCCATCCCTGATCAATAATTTCAGCGACCTGACGGCGCCGGAATGGGCGGGCCGGATCTGCGTGCGCTCGTCCAACAATGTCTATAATCAGTCGCTTCTGGCGGCCATGGTGGCCCAGCAAGGCGCAGACGCCGCTGAAGCCTGGGCTGAAGGCGTGGTCAGCAATCTGGCGCGCCCGCCCCAGGGCGGCGACACCGACCAGATCCGCGCCGTCGCTGCGCGCGAATGCGATGTGGCCATCATCAACCATTACTATCTTGCGCGGATCATGCGCTCTGAGGATCCGGGCGATCAGGAGATAGCGGACCAGATCGGCGTTGTCTTCGCCGGCCTTGGCGAGGGCGGCTCCCATGTGAACGTGTCCGGCGCCGGTCTGGCCGCCAATGCGCCGCATCGCGAGAACGCGATCGCCTTTCTAGAATATCTGTTGACCGAAGACTCCCAGCGCGCCTTCGCCGAGCTGACCAACGAGTATCCGGTGATCGCAGACGTCACGTATGACAATGACGTGCTGGACGCCTTCGGCGCCTATGCGTCAGATGATGTGAATGTGGACGCGCTCGGCGAGAACGCCGGCGAAGCCCAACGCATCTTCGACCGCGTCGGCTGGCCGTGATCGCAAGCCGCGCCCAGTTCAATCCGGTCCGGCCGGCCCTTGTCGCCGCTCTGATCTGCGCCGCACCGCTTCTGGCGGTTGCGGCGCTTGGCGTTTTTGGCCCCTGGACAGATTACATGGCGCATATCGCGCGCACCCGCCTGCCCGCCTATCTGGGCCATACGGCGCTGGTCACCGGCGTCGCCGCGATCAGCGCGGGCCTGATCGGCGTGCCGCTGGCCTGGCTGGTGGCGCGGTACCGGTTCTTTGCGCGCTCTGTCTTTGAATGGCTTCTGGCCTTGCCGCTGGCGGCGCCCGCCTATGCCTCGGCCTATGCCTGGTATGACCTGACACAGCCCGGCGGCCCGGCGGACTGGCTGCCCACGGTGCGCGGCCCGATCGGCGCGGGGCTTATCTTCGGGTTTGCGCTCTACCCCTATGTCTACCTTCTGGCGCGTGAGGCCTTCGCCGGTCAGTCCGCTGACGCTTATGAAGCCGCCCGCACGCTGGGCGCCAAGCCGCGCGAGGCGTTTGTCCGCGCCGCCATTCCCATGGCCCGCCCCGCCATTGCCGCCGGGCTGGCGCTGGTGGTGATGGAAAGCCTCGCTGACTATGGCGCTGTCGTCCATCTGGGCGCGCCTACATTGTCAGTGGGCCTGATCCGCGCCTGGGCGGGCGAAGGCGCCATCGCCGACGCCGCGCGCCTGGCGCTGATCCTTGTGATGATCGCCTTTGTCCTATTCGCGCTTGAGCGCAGCCAGCGCCAGCGCGCCCGCCAGACCAGCGCCTCGGGCCGACGCCGTCCGCCCCGGCGCATGGATCTCGACCCAGCGCGGGCCGCACTGGCCATACTGGCCTGTCTGAGCCCGGTCCTCATTGGCCTGATCATTCCGCTGGCGCGTCTGGGCTATCGCGCCTTGCACGCGCCGGTCGCGCGCGACCTGATCCAGGCCGCGACACACTCGCTGACCCTGGCTGTTCTGTCCGGGCTGGCCGCGGCGGTTCTGGGACTGGCCTGCG
>TARA_R100000306_G_scaffold31380_2_pt1 | contig 10402 bp, 10 predicted proteins | sample TARA_R100000306 | Tara Oceans TARA_R100000306 (sample SAMEA2620824) | marine metagenome | biome: marine biome (ENVO:00000447); feature: mesopelagic zone (ENVO:00000213); material: "saline water (ENVO:00002010), including plankton (ENVO:xxxxxxxx)" | depth 1000 m | reverse complement strand
GTGGGCAATCTGTCTTCTGATGGCAGATTGGCCAATGCTACTTTAAACAGTTTTTGCACTTGCTTTTCATTGTCTTCTTTCCATACACTCCAAAACTTGGCTGGGGTGCCCGTGGTGCCATATTTTACTTCGTTGGGGTGTACCGCGAGCAATAGTTGTGCAAAATAAAACAAGCGTGGAATTCCAACCTCCTTGCGCTGGTTGCGCAACATTTGTGAAATGGCCTCTTCAATAGACTCGTTTTTGTCCCTGCGTTTGTTTTCAATGACCACAAAGGGAATACCGTTTACAAAAAGCACTAAATCTGGCCGGCGTTTGCCGTTTATACCCTCCACCTCAAACTCCTCGGTAACATGAAAGCTGTTATTTTCTATATTTTCCCAATCAATATATTTTAGCGTAAAACCCTTGCTGTCGCCCTGTATGGTTTCGGTAAAGCTTTTACCCAAGGTGAGGAGGTCGTACACTTTTTCGTTAGTGCGGGACAGGCCTTCGTCTGGCACCGACTTTAACGCATTGATAGCCGCTTGTATGCTGCCTGTAGAAAATTTGTAATCCTCTCCCTTATACTCAAAACTGTTTATCTTGCTAAGCTGTTTTGTCAAAATATCCTCCAGCAAAACACTTGTAAATAAACCATCTCGCTCTTGTACCGCTTTTTCAGGAGTTATATAGTCCCAGCCTAACTTCTGAAGCAGATTCAGAGCTGGGGTTTGGGAATCTTGGGATTCGGTGTAGTTTGATACGGCCATTTATTCTATATTATTTCTCCCTTTGGGGAACTGTTATTTCTTTTTGGGGAACTATTTTAGGTTTTGGGGAATTGGAATCAATTTTAAAAAACGATTATTTATAATTCCAAAACCCCGAATTCCATTAACTGATTATTATAATTTCAATTTTCGGTATTTTGTCACCCTTTAGGGTCGGGGCAAGAACAAAATACCGAAAATTCCATTGTTCTGACTCTTTCCAAAACCTCTATAAACTCAATGATAACAAACGTTACCACTGCTTAAAGCTAAATCCCTATTATTAACTCCCCTGTCAGCTTTTGTAGAAGCATTTCTTCTTTTTAGGGAACTTATTTAGGCATCATTTAAAATAGCTTTTATATCATTTAAGGAGCTAATACTATCCTTATAATTATTTCTATCGGACAAATACAGGCTAATAACTATGGCTTGTCTTATAGGGTAGCTTATAGAATGTCCAATAGAATTCCCTTTTTATTTAACTCAGGAATTTGTAGGTTCTCCATCTTCCTTTTTTTACTGTTAAAAACATTGTTTTTACTGTTGATTAATACTAAATTTGTCATAGTAAAAAGGATTGGGCTTTTCCCGGTCGACAAGAAACCTAAGTTATATGCTTAGGTTTTTTGTTTTTATGGGAATACCTTTATTCTTTTTATTTTTGATTTTAATATATCGTACGCTCTGTTATTTTGATTAGGTCGCAAATATTGTAACCCTATCGGTCTAGCAGTCAAATCAGCCAGCTGTAAACCAGTTGAATTTGATCTTTTATCGGCAAAAATGGGTTCAAAATCTATTTTGTTGAAATTAAAGTTTTTCCAGCCAACTCGCTGCCCTCCGCCACAAATCCTTCGAAATTCTAACTCTAGGGCATCATCTTCTTTTTTGCCTCTTTTTTCAAAAACAAAACATATATTGTCACCAGCGTCATTATTAAAAACCAATTGTTTATAAATTATTTCCAGTCCAAACTGCATCCCTAGGTTATAGGGATTATTGGGAGATAAATATTTTTCAGTCAGCTTTTGTTTGTCAATAACAATGGCATAAATTTCAAAATTGATATTGACTATAAGATCATTTAAATCATTAAGGAAGTTTTCTCTTAATGCTTGATCGGTTCTTAAAAAACTGAAATCTCCTTTTTGTTTCCGTATATGGTGTTCGTGGAGGATTACTTGGTCGTGATTATAATATTTGAATTTAAAATCCTGAATTTTTGACACGCTATTGTGGATATATTCATCAATCTTAAAGCAACAAAAGGATAAAACAAAAATGGGGTAGCCCGCATCAATATTTTGTGTGCCGTGGTCACCTGATTCATCAACATAGATAATATAGTTCCCTTTTTTTATCATACCACTTTTTCAGGAGTTATATAGTTCCAGCCTAATTTCTGAAGCAGATTCAGGGCGGGGGTTTGGGAATCTTGAGATTCGGTATATTTTAAATTATTCATTATTTTTCTTTAACTCTTAGATGCTGTACAAACGGATGCTCCCATTTACCAGAAATTAAATACTTTTCATAAAACACAAACCATTCATTAGTCCAAGGAACTATGGTATCAAAAAGGTTATGATTTTTTACATCCCACTTCATATCCTTTGGGAAATATAAACACAAACTATTGTCTTGTGGATACATATGAATATCTTCATTGCGTTCTATGATAGGTTCTTCTACAAATACGGATGGAGAATAAATACCGTCGTATTCTATCCTATAATAATATGTGACAGAATAAGCTGTTGGCTTAAAGCTCCCTCTTATTATAAGCTTATTCCCAACTATCTTGCAATCCAAGAAACTGTATTCTGATTCTAAAAACTTTTTTTCCCGAATAAGAATTCCTCTTGAAATAAGTCCTTTCCTCTCCTTTGATCCTACTCTTCTTCTATTAAAATAATTTTTAGCCACCGAAATTTCTATGAGGTTTGTTTTTTACTCCATCAACATTTTCAGTTATCGACCCATCTTTTTGAGTATAAGCAGTTGAACTCATTATATTTGCGGCAATTCTATTCAATGCTACTTCTTTAGCATCTATATCTTCGTCAGCACCATCAGGGAATCTGTCACCAAAATATTTTTGCCATATCTCACTTGCTTCTAACTGGTTTTTAGACTTTAGAGCCCTATCAGCATCTTCAATAAAATCTGAAATTGCGTCCAAAAAATTATCTTTCTGTTGATCTGTGAGTTTACTGCAAACATCATCGTATGGCACAACAGGCATTTCAACATACCAGCTACTTTCAATACTGCTTTTAATTTCCTTTAGTAGTTCATATAACGCAATATCATCACGTTCATTAGTAGTTAACTTATTACAAGTCCAGATAGTAAAAGCCAAACCTGAGGGATATTTTCCTTCTGTATTATTCGACCATGCTTTCAGATACCTAGTTATCCGTTTTAATTGCTTTAAGTTTTCATGCTTGTTAAACCATTTAGTAAAATCTTTTGGGTCACTTTCTTCCCAGCCATTATATCGATTGGCTAATTGAGGATGATCATGTTCTTCTTTATTAAAATGATAAACAGGTAAATCAATATGGAAGTCTCCTTTATAATATACCCGGACACATTTGCTTTTTTTGGATGGTTGAATAGAAGTAACATCTTCAACTGCTTTATAAACTTGATCCAACACCGCAGCCGTACTTACTCCTGTATCTATTTTTTTAAAGTAAATCCCTAGGTCCAAATCACATACGTCATCCTTGGTTCGAATTACAGTTTTAGTTCTATAAGAGCCTTGCATATAGGTTCCAATAAAGTCGTACTTGGTCTTTTGTTTAAAATGGTCTATAATCTTATTTTTTATATTTTCTCTAGCTTTTTTCATCTTCTCAATTTTTGAAGATGTTATTTTTAACTCGTCATTAAAATCTAGAAATAATTTATTGCAATTTGCCATTTCGTTGGATTTTTTAAGTTAATATTTAGGTTTAGTTAGTTGTTGGATAATTATTCCATCTAGAACTACTTTTAATACTGGACAAAATAGATTGGCCACATTTCTGATATTTTGTACTTGCCATACTCATTAGTTTCTCTAGCTTTATTTTGTCTATAGAATCCATAGATATTCTAAAAGAGCTCTGAAACTCTTCCTGAATTCTATGGTAAACAAATACATGTTTTTTTATGCTACCTGTTCCTCCCGCATATATACTGCATAAATCATCAACGTGTTGAGATTGTGCCTGCATAATCAAATCTAAAATTCTGATTTTAGACATCCAGTAAAATTTCCCAAATGGTTTATTAAGGTTTCCAAATAAAATTTTTGATTTTGTTTCATTAAAAGTGGTTTTTCCGGTACCTATTGAATACAATTCTATATCCTCATATTTTATTCCCAAAGCGCAATGAGCTTCCGTTAGACCTATAAAAGATGGATTGTTTGCAAAAACGCCTCCATCTACTCTCATTAAAAATTCCCGTTCTTCATTACTCCCATTTTTTTTATAATAATTAGAATAGGGGTTAAAAAAAGTTGGCGCAGCTGATGTTGCCATAGCCACCTGATATGCAGGAAGATGCTTATCTATGTGGTATTCTTCCTTGTGTGGTGTTTTAAAAACATTAGGCTTGGCATTAATGAGGTTATAACCTGTTACACAAACTCTAGTTTTTAAATCGGCAATTTTTGGAGAAACTCCATTGTTAGCTTCTTTAAACTTCGATTCAATTAATTTCTCTAGCTTACTGTTATTGTACTTCGCTCTCCTAATACCCATCCGTAATCTTAAATAGTAAGGTTTTAAGAAAATATCTTTTCGATTTTCAATGTACAGCTTCTCAATTTCTCTAGCCGGTATTTTCAAACCTAGGGCTAAAGCCAAAATCCCTCCTGTTGATGTACCACATATTAAGTCAAAGTTATTGGCTAAATTCCCTCCTAAATCATCTTCAAGCTCTGTTAAAAACCTAGCCGGATACACACCCCTTATCCCTCCACCGTCTATTGATAATATTTTAAACTTTTTCTCCATCTTGCTTTATATTTCAACCCTAACTTCCCCCGTCAACAACCGCTGCATCAACCCCCGCTTCTGCCCCCGAAGGGTTGCAAGTTCACTTTGTAATAATCCTATTTCTTTATCTGCAGCACTTAAAACGGAAGCTATTTTTTGTTGTTCAGTTAATGATGGTAATTTAATATTTAGCTTTCCGTACTCATTACTATTGATTCCTGGTTGCCCACTTCGTACAGACATTACTTCTATCCATTTCCAATATGCCGTTGAATTGGTGAAATACTTTAAAAAATAAGGGTTGAGTTTTCTTGGATCTGGTTTGAATTTTATAAGAAATCCCGCAAAGACTAATTCTCCATCCGCACTATCATAGAGGTAAGTCTTTCCTGTCGTATTACCCGTTCGAGCAAAAACTATATCACCATCTTCTAAAACATATTCGCTCCAAGTTGGATCATCAACACTAACCTCTTTATCTGGCGAATAATTTCCAGAATCATCTATATCTGTAATTCTCAGATATCTCGGTAGTTCCGTTTTATACGGCACTGCAGCCGCATTAATCCCATATTTACCTTTAACACTACAACATTCATTTAATGTTTTGGATTCCCACTCCCCCTCAAACCCCTCAAAGCGTTTCTTCCCCGTCAACAACAATTGCATCAACCCCTTTTTAAACTCCTGTTTTGCGGTGATAAGCTGTTCTTGTTTTGCAATGGCACTATCCCAAGTGGAAAGGATGGTGGCTATTTTTTGTTGTTCGGGGAGGGGTGGTAGAACAATATTTAATTTATTTATTATGCCACCACTCAAATTAGGTTGTCCCCCTTGCACCAAACTTTGAACTATTTTAGGCATTCTCATTTTAAGATAATTATACATGAAATGCAGTTCGGTTTTTTTACTTAAGATTAATGCTAAAACAGCTTGATTAATAGCACCCTCAATTTTACTTATAGCAACAACTCCGGCAGTAGCTCCGTACATTGCAATCAAAAGAGTTTCTGGTTTAATTATTTTAGCGGAAGAGCTTAACAATCCTAATTCAGAAATAAATTCACTCGTATTCGTTATCATTCCTTGATTTAATTCTCCAGATTTTATCCAATGAATATTACCTCCATAAAATTCAGGTTTCGATTTTGATGGTGTACCTCCAGAAAAACTACCGCTTATATCCTTAAGTTTTACAACTTCCCACTCCTTCGGTAGCCACCCGAGTTTGGTTTTTTTATAGCCTGAGCGCTCCTCCATTTTAATAGGGTCGCAAGTTTGAGTACTGGCAAGGCTGCTGTTTATCTCAACGTTCTGTCTATCGGTCATTATTAAGATTTTCGAGATTATATTCTATTTTATCCAGCACATATTTAAAATAGCCCTTTGCTATTTCCATTGTATCGGTTTTGGAAAGTGTTTGATGATAAAGCTTGATAATCAAGTCTTTATCACTACCCCCTTCATAAGAAATAATATATTTGCTGTCTTCAAATTTTAAAACCAATGCCCAATAAACATCAAATGCTTTTAATCCCGCTTTTTTATATTGAAGATGACTTATAGTTAATTGGAATTCCTTTTGGTTATTTGAGGCTGCTTCTGCAAAAACATTTATTACAGTATTTCCGATAGCTATCGGAGGTTTTTGTTTAACACCGGTTTGGTCAACACGTGTTTCTATATAGTTATCGGCAAAGAGTTGCTCCAGTTTTGTAAACTGACCATGGATAGCATGTGCTAAAGGATTAATTACTAAAGAAATAAAACTATTTATGTCTATATCTTTCTTGTGCAAGCGCACAATATTTTCCTCATTAGTTTCGGAGATTCTCTTTAGCATTTCCAAACGCTTATCTAGATCATCCTCTTCCTCAATATCCTCTCCTTTTGAAGCTTTAAGAACAAGCATTAAAGACTTTAGTTCTAACCCAGCCATTTGGAAGTACATCAACTCTTTGTCACCCCCATAGGCTTGTATGTCTGCCAAATATTGATAGTAAGCTTGCTTGCCGCTATCGGTTATTATTATTGGCGGATATCCACAGGCAATTAAAATAAGGTTCATCAGGATACGGGCTGTACGACCATTGCCGTCAAAAAACGGGTGTATGGTTACAAAGCCTAAGTGAAAATCGGCCGCAATAATAAGTGGGTGTTGTGCTTCTTTTTTCCCTGCAAAATAAACATCTAGCTGCGCATTGGTTTTATTTAAAAGCTCGTGCATTTCATCTGCCACATCTGCTGGGGCGGTGAAGCTTATTTTTTCATCTTTGTAATTGATGATTTCATTGGGTTCTGTTTTCCATGTTCCTATCTGCCTGTTTTTTATGGGATCATCCGTTTCCTTAAGTATGGCCTTATGGATTTCCTTGATTCTTTTTTCGGAAATACGCACTTCGCCCTTACCCATTCTCAATATTTCCCGCACCACGGCATCGTGGCCGTTCATTTCCATCACATCCTTGATAGGTTTTCCAGCCACAGTTATATTTCCAACCATGACGCTACGGGTTTCCTCTCTTGTAAGAGTTCCACCTTCCATTCGGTTGCTATAATAGTTCCAGTCTAGCCGGAACTTATAGTTTATTTTTTGCAGTACCTCCTTGGGCAGTTTGCCCAATTCTCCTATTTCTGCTTTTAATTCCGTAAGTCTTTCAAGAATTTGTTTTAGTTCCATAGGTTATGCTTTAATAGTATGCTTAAACAGTTGGTATAAGGGGTATAATTTTTCAAAATCTGCCATAATTGTAGAGATTATGTTATCGTTTGATATTGCTTTGTCGTCTGGCTTATATGGTCGTCCGATTCTAAAATAGTGTAGCTTTGGATTGTCTGCAACAGTAAATTCCTTCAAATGCTCTGCGTCTTCAAAATCTCTAACTTTAATATATTCGTTATTAATAGTTATATCAAATTCATCATCTAAATCTTGGACCAATTGATAGTATTTTTTTAAAAAGGTTGGGTTCGTTTTTAGTTGTTTCTTTATATGTTCCCTATCGGGATAGCTACCATTGTTCTTTCCTACTCTTAACTCTACCGTAAAATCATTTTTATCAATTAATGCCTGAAGGCGCATATGATATAGCGATGTCATGTTATCGCCATAAAGTTGTTTGTAAATCTCAATTTCATCTTCATCTCTTCCGTAATGCAGCCAAATAGCAGTCAATTCCCTTTCAGCCCTATGCTTGTGGCTGGGAGATGAAGTAGTATGTTGGTCCATTCCGTGTGTATAGACTTTCCACCCCCTCATTCTAATTTCAGGATAAAGTAAATCGTTTAAATCCAGTAGCCTATTCATAACTAGAACCCTCTCAGCAATAAAAGCAGGTTCATTTAAAACTGGTTTTTGACCAGTAAAAGCATTATAATGTTCATATTGGAAAAATTGATTTTCATAATCATAATCTTCTAATTTTCTATTGCCCCGAGAAATTCCCGTTCTATTTTTAAATTGTTCCACCTTTGCGTGTAGCTCATTTTCCAAATCCCTTCTAGAAGCAAACATAATTGCATAATCATCTAACCATTCTTGGGTTAGCTTTATACCCAATTTAAAATACATGTCAAACCATTTTGCCAAATCTTCAGCAATATCATCATCTTCAATTTTTATAGACATCTCAATATTTCCGTTAATTCCTCCCTCTGTGCAATTACCTGAGCCAACAATTACTGTCCATTCATCATCAATTCGGAATAAATAAACTTTAGGATGAAAAAAATGTCCTTTGGTTTTATATATTTTTACTTCAATATCTTCATCCAGCATTTTTTGTAAAGACGAAGGTTGTGTAGGAAGGTCAATGCCAACTAATACTTGAAATATGGCTTCATCTTGCCTATCAGAAAAAGCTTGTAACCCTTTTTCAGTAATCATTGCGCATGCTATCAAAATTTCATCAGCCCTATAAACTAGTTGCTCAAATTCAGTTTTTAGTTTTAGTACTTTTTTCATATTTATATGCAGTTACAATCAGGCTCTGGGTCTGGGGTTAAATTAAAGGGAAGTGTGCAGCTATCTGTCCAATCTTTCATTTTACAGTTATCTAACCATTGACCACCTTCATCATACAAGTCTAAAGAAATATATCCTGATCCGTCATTACAAAATCCAGCATCTATTCTAAACTTTTTTCCTTGGTCATCTGTAGCATACACTGTGCAGCATCTACATTCTTCACAAATATTCGTCCTAACTTCTTCTATAATAGATTTTAATTCTCCCATCACACTCTTAATTCTTAAATTTACTTTTTACATAGGTTGCCAATAATGAAAAATCTGATGTTAGAAGCTCATTATTGAGAAACCACTTTTCAAGCTCTTTATTCATAATCCTAACTCTTTTAAATATTCTTCCATTTCCGCTTTTACGGCAACCAATTCCTGCTCCAATTTTGCAATCTCCTGCTTGGTCGCTTCCATATCTACAGGTTCTTCTTCCTCAAAGGTGTCCACATAGCGCGGAATATTGAGGTTAAAGTCGTTTTCTTTTATCTCCTCCATAGTTGCTACATGGCTGTACTTAGGTATTTCTGTAAACCCTTGATAAGTCGCCACTATCTTCTCTATGTCTTTTTTGCGCAGGCGGTTTTGTTTTTTGCCATCGTCAAATTCCTTACTAGCGTCAATAAACAAGGTATCGGTATTGGTTTTTGCCTTGTTGAAAATAAGGATGGCAGCAGGAATGCCCGTACCAAAGAAAAGGTTGGGCGGTAGGCCGACCACAGCTTCCAATAGGTTTTCCTCAATCAGTGCCTGCCGTATTCTACCCTCACTACTGCCTCTAAACAATACCCCGTGGGGCACAATTACCCCAACACGACCATTGGGCAAAGTAGTTTCTATCATATGTAGTATAAAGGCGTAGTCACCTTTGGACTTTGGGGGTATTCCCCGTAAATACCTACGGTGCCTATCTGCTTCTGCCTTTTCATGGCCCCATTTATCTAACGAAAATGGTGGATTGGCAACTACCACATCAAACTTCATCAAACCATTGCCTTCCAATAGTTGGGGGTTGTTCAATGTGTCGCACCATTCTATTCGTGCGGCATCCATTCCGTGGATAAAACAGTTCATCTTGCTCAAGGCCCAAGTGTCTCCATTGCTCTCTTGTCCGTAAATAGCAAAGTCTTTTGATGGATTGCCGTCTTTATCCTTTACCTCTTCCGCAACTTGTACCAGCAGTGAGGCTGACCCGGCGGTTGGGTCAAAGATTCTGTCTCCTGCTTTGGGCGCAACCAACTTTGCCAATAGCTGCGAAACTTCTTTTGGGGTGAAAAACTCGCCGCCTTTTTTGCCCGCTCCCGATGCAAACTTTTCCAAGAGGTACATATAGGCCTCTCCCAAAACGTCCTGTTTGCCATCCCATAATGAAGGACGGAAATCGAGCTCTGGTTTTGCAAAATCGTTGATAAGGTTTAGTAGTCTGCGGTTCCGGTCTTTGGTCTGCCCCAATTTCTCAGAATTGAAACTAATGTTTCTAAAGACACCGTCCAGCTTTTCAATATTTTTTTCTTCGATCTGGGATAGAATCTTGTCAATTTTTTCACCAATATCGGCATCATTTCTATGCTCGTATATGTAATCATAAGTACAATTCTCTGGCAGTACAAAACGTTCTCGGTTTAGCTTTCGGTTTAT
>TARA_R100000306_G_scaffold49903_1_pt1 | contig 10491 bp, 8 predicted proteins | sample TARA_R100000306 | Tara Oceans TARA_R100000306 (sample SAMEA2620824) | marine metagenome | biome: marine biome (ENVO:00000447); feature: mesopelagic zone (ENVO:00000213); material: "saline water (ENVO:00002010), including plankton (ENVO:xxxxxxxx)" | depth 1000 m | reverse complement strand
CCCCCGGCCGATACGGCGGGGTCGGAACGTGGAAACGAGTCTGTCCGTTCGACATGCTTTGTCCGTACGTTTCTTCAAGCCATACAAGGCTTTTCAGGCCGCGAGGTAGCGTTCAGAATCGGTTTTGGCAAGCGAAGCGCCACAAGCAAAGCCATGCTGCAGCGCATCATGATTTTTCCGTTTCCGGTGAAAATCGGACGTAAAAACCAGACGAGCCGCACCGCTTTTCACGCATGCCGCAAGGAAAAAATGCGACCAAGGCCACTTGATTTAGAAATCATAAGTTACATGGCGCACAATCATAGGGCATTGCAACACAGGCAAGAGACATGACGCGTGTGAATCTCGCAAACCAGCTCCTCTCCGACCGCCCACGTATCTGGTATCTCGCTGTGGGCGGGGTTGAGACCGTCCACGGGGCCATGGGCAATCTGCAAGAGCTTCAAAGACGCGTCGACAAGGAGCATATCCGGGGCGCGATCATCGATTTCCGCAAACTCGACGGATACAACCCCCAACAGGACTGGGTCGGGTTTCTAAAAGGGTTGAAGGCTTATACGCCGCATGGCCTGCCCATCGCCTGGATGGCGCACACGCATGGGGCCAACGCCGCCCAGCAACTGGCGCAAGCGGCTCAGAAAGCGGGTGCGCTATCGCAGTTTTGTCTCAACTGGCAGGCTGCGCTGATGACGGTCGGCCTGCCCAAAACCACGCCCGACCCCTTGCCGGGCCTGAACGCGCCTGCTGACGGCGGCGATAAAGACGACGATGTCTTCTTGCTCGACTAGACAAAAAAGCCCCGGCCTGATGACCGGGGCTTTCTCAAACGGTGTTTGACACCGATTAGTTCAGGCGTTCGATCGCGACCGCGGTGGCTTCACCGCCGCCGATGCACAGCGAGGCGACACCTTTGGTCTTGCCCTGGCTTTCCAGAGCCGCGATCAGGGTGACCATGATCCGCGCGCCGGACGCGCCGATCGGGTGACCCAGCGCACAGGCGCCGCCATTGACGTTCACAACGTCATGGGAAAGGCCCAGCTCTTTCATCGCGATCATCGGAACCACGGCGAAAGCTTCGTTGATCTCCCACAGATCCACATCGTCCTTGGTCCAGCCCGCCTTCTCCAGAACCTTGCGCATGGCCGGAACCGGCGCCGTAGTGAAGTAAGCCGGCTCATGGGCGTGAGCGGCGGTGGCGACGATCTTCGCCAGCGGCTTCAGGCCGCGGCGCTCGGCTTCGCTCTGGCGCATCATCACCAGTGCAGCCGCGCCGTCAGAAATCGCCGAAGCGTTCGCCGCCGTCACCGTGCCGTCCTTGCCGAACGCAGGCTTCAGGCTGGGGATCTTTTCCGGGCGCGCCTTGCGGGGCAATTCGTCGGTCTCAACGGTGACATCGCCCTTGCGGCTCTTGATGGTGACCGGGGTGATCTCGCGTTTGAAATCGCCTTTTTCAGTGGCGCGGATGGCGCGGGCCAGGGTTTCCAGCGCGTAGGCGTCCTGATCTTCGCGGGTGAACTGGTGCTCACGCGCGATCATGTCGGCGAACACGCCCATGGCGTTGCCTTCGTAGGCGTCTTCCAGACCGTCCTGGGCCATGTGGTCCTTGATCACGTCGTGGCCGTATTTGAAGCCGGTGCGATGGTTCGGCATCAGATGCGGCGCATTGGTCATGGATTCCATGCCGCCCGCCACGATCACCGAGGCGTCGCCTGAGGCGATGGAAGCGCGGCCCATGATGGCGGCCTGCATGCCAGAGCCGCACATCTTGTTCAGCGTGGTCGCCTCGACCGATTTGGGCAGACCGCCCTTGATGGCCGCCTGGCGCGCCGGAGCCTGGCCCTGGCCGGCGCTCAGCACGTTGCCCATGTAGATGAGGTCCACATCGTCGCCGGCCACGCCAGCTTCAGCGAGCGCGGCCTTGACGGCTTCCGCGCCCAGCTCATTGGCGGACATCCCCGCCAGTTCTCCCAGCAGGCCGCCCATAGGGGTGCGCGCCATACCTACGATGACAATCGGATCTTCGGAACTCATGGTCCGTCTCCTAATAGTTTTATCACGGCCGGCTCGGGCCGGTCATTGGGGTCAGAGAAAGGCCTTGTTTCGCACCGCGTCAAGAGTGCTCGCATACGCAGCAGGGCGGCGCAGTCGCGCCACAATGGCGCAATCTCGACTGAAACAGCTTGCGCAACAGGCCTTTTCTGGCTCGGCCCAGACCCATTCACAGAGTTATGAGCCACATTCATTTTTTGATGAGCGCAAGGGCAGAAGCAGAAATGATCCGGATCTATTTCCACGTCCGGGCGCGCAGGGTCATGCCTTACCCGCTTTGAGCGAGAAACAGATCACAGCAGATTCTCGAAGTCAGACACTAGCCCGTCGCCCGGATCCAGCCCCCGCCCAGCACCCGGTCATGATCGGGGTGTGAATAAAAGACACAGGCCTGGCCCGGCGCGACACCTTCTTCACCTGCGTCCAGCAGAACGAAGACGCCGTCTTCGCCCACTTCCAGAACCGCCGGTTTGGGCGGACGGGTGGAGCGCACCTTGATGCCGACCGTCAGACCATCGGCTTCGCTCAGATCGCCATCGCCGATCCAGTTCACATCTGTCAGCGTGATCTTGCGCACTTGCAAGGCTTCGCGCGGGCCGACTATGACTTGCGCCGCCTCCGCATCCAGACGCACCACATAAAGCGGCTCGCCCGTGGCGATCCCCAGGCCGCGGCGCTGGCCCACCGTATAGCGCAGCACGCCTTTATGCTGGCCCATCACCCGGCCGTCCAGATGCACGATCTCGCCCGGACGAGAGGCGCCGGGACGCACTTTCTCAACTACGCTGGCGTAATCCCCGTCGGGCACAAAACAGATGTCCTGGCTGTCGGGCTTGGCGGCCACGATCAGCCCCAGCGCGGCGGCCAGCTCACGCGTCTGGTCCTTGCTCAGATGCCCGAGCGGGAAGCGCAGATAATCAAGTTGCTCTTCGGTAGTGGCGAACAGGAAATAGGACTGGTCCTTGCCCGCATCGGCGGCGCGGCGCAGCTCGGGGCGGTTGCCGTTCATCGTGCGCTGGATGTAGTGCCCCGTGACCAGACAGTCCGCGCCCAGTTGCTTGGACGTCGCCAACAGGTCGGCAAACTTCACAGACTGATTACACCGCACGCAGGGGATGGGAGTGAAGCCGGCCAGATAGGTGTCGGCGAAATCCTCGATCACCGCTTCACGGAAGCGGGTTTCATAATCGAGCACATAATGGGCAAAGCCCATCGCCTCTGCGACACGGCGAGCGTCATGAATATCCTGGCCCGCACAGCACGCGCCTTTGCGGTGCACCGCCTCGCCATGGTCATAGAGCTGCAACGTCATGCCCACGACCTGATAGCCGGCGCGATGCAGGACCGCGGCCACAACCGAGCTGTCGACTCCGCCAGACATGGCGGCGACCACGCGGTGGTCAGAGGGCTCGCCGCCCAGATTGAGGAATTCGCCTGTGAGCCCGTACTCCGCCATCAACGCGTCTACGCGCGCCGTATCGAGCACCGGATTGGCAACAGGAGTGGAAACAGCGCCCGCGCCAGGGCGCGGGGCGTTGGAAATAAGCGTCGTCATTATCTTTCCCCTACCGGTTCAAGGCCGGAAGCGAATTACAAAAAGAGGGCCGCATATAAGAGCAAGACTGAAATAAAGCCAGTCAATCCGATCACGATGTCTATCCAGGCAGGCTTTGGGCAACAGTGCTTCAGACTTTTTTAGCCATAACTGCGTCACCTCACAGGGCATCCGGCAACCAAGAGAGACTCATATGTTCAGTTCCCTGGTTACACGTCTCGTCACGCTCATTCTGGGGCTCGTCGCTGTGGGGATCGCGCTGACGGCGCTGTCTGCAGGCTGGGTGATCAACAATTCAATCTCACGCTCCGCCTCCGAAGCGCAGGAAATGAACTTGCGGGTCGCAGCCGCCACGCTGCAGACCACACGCCTTCCGGAACTGGACATTCGATATAATTCGGATGGCGAGATCACGCGACTGGAAGCGCCGGCGCTGCCTGAGTTCACCTCCCACGAAATGATTGACTCCGTGGGACGCCAGACCGGCCAGACCGCCACCTTGTTTATCTGGTCGGAAGCCGAAAACGACTTCTTCCGACGCACCACCAATATCGTCAAACCCGATGGAAACCGGGCCGTGGGCACCCCGCTGGGCGCCGGCTCCGTTTATGACTCCATGATGGCCGGGCAGGGCTTCCGCGGCCAGGCGACCATTCTGGGCAAGGACTATTTCACCGCCTACCAACCTGTTTTCACCCCCGAGGGCGAAACTATCGGCATCTTGTATGTGGGCGTGGAAAAAGCGGCGATCATCGCCACGCGTAATACGGTTCTGATGATCACGGGCCTGCTGGCGCTCATTTCGCTTGCGATTGCGGGCGGGGTCGGCTTCTGGGTCAGCCGACGCGCGTTGTCGCCGATCAATGTGGTGACGCACACCATTGATGAAGTCGCGGCGGGCCAGTACGCGCCAAACCATCAGTTCCTGGAGCGCAAGGACGAAATCGGACGCATCGCCAACGCCGTACGTGGCCTGTGTGTGAAACTGCAGGACGCTGAAAGCCTGCGGCGAAACGAAATGGACAAACAAGCGCTCGAGGCGTGTCGCGCCAAAACCCTGGCTGACGAAATCTCCAAGTTCGAACAGACCGCCAATCAGGTCCTGAGCACCGTCACCAAAGCCGCACAGGACGTGCAGCAAACCGCTCAATCCACCCGCGCGACCACTATCGAAAGCCGCGATCGTCTGGCCAAGGTCAGCGAAGCGGCTCAGGCCGCCAGCGCAGGCGTCCAGACCATGGCCGCCTCCACCGAGGAGCTCAACGCCTCCATCGGCGAGCTGCGCGGGTCTGCGGCCCGCGTGGCGGAGCTGACCTCCGCGTCCGCAGACCAGACCCAGCAAAGCCGGTCCAAGATGGAAGACATCAGCGACTCCCTGACCGACATGACCGAAATCATCGCGGGCATCGACGCCGTGGCCGAACAGACCAACCTTCTGGCGCTGAACGCCACCATCGAGGCGGCGCGCGCCGGTGAAGCCGGCAAAGGCTTCGCGGTCGTCGCCTCAGAAGTCAAAGCCCTGGCCGAGCAAACCACCAAGCTGACTGAGACCATCAACGCCCGGATCGTGAACTTCAAATCCCTGGTCCAGGACGCCGGTCAGGCGACGCAAAGCGTGGCGGACGCCATGATGCAGATCGATCAGGCGTCGTCTGAAAGCGCCTCTGCGGTCGAACAACAAACCGCCGCCGTGTCTGAAATCAGCCGCTCCGCCCAGACCGCCGCCGAACGCACGGGACTAGTGGACGAAGAAACCAGCACAGTCATGAAAGGCGCTGAGGCCTCGGTGGCCAATGCGGATCAGATCGCCCAGCTTTGCTCGGAACTGGAAAGCAACGCGGCCAGCATGTCGAAGACGATCAACGACTTCCTGCTTTCAGTTAGAACGGCCTAAGCATAAGACTATTCTAGCTTATCGCCTCCTAAGGAGTGTGAGACCCCACACTTTTTAGGGGGGCATTAACCCTCATGGCCCCATCACACTGACAGTTCAATCAACTGAGATCTGTGATGCCCGCGCTGCCGCTTTCCGTTCGCTTCATCCTCGTCTTTCTCGGCCTGATGACCTTTGGGGTGTTGCTGAAGACCGGGCTGTACGCCGCCTTCGGCGCAGGCTGGCTGGGCTTTTTGATGGCCACCGCGATCGCCGGCGCCATCACTGCGGCGCTCGCCTGGCCCGTCATCCAGCGCATGTTCAAGCCGATGCTCGATCTGGCCCAGCGTATGGACGCTGTGGCGCAAGGCGATCGCAGCGCTGACGACGCGTTTGAAGGTCGGGCCGACGAAATCGGCCGGATCGCCAAGGCCCTCAACCACATGACCCAGCAGCTCCACGCCGCCGAGACCGCCCAGGCGGGCGAACTGTCCCGCAAGGAGCTAGAAGCGCAAAAGGCGCAGGCTCTGCAGGCTGAAATCGAGACCTTCAAGACCGGCGCCGGTCAGACCTTGCGCGCTGTTGAAGCTTTGCTTGAGCAAGTCGTCGAGGCGGCCGAGACGTCCCGAACCGCCGCTGAAGACGGCCAGTCCCGCGCCGGCTCTATGAACGAAGCCGCGCGCGAGGCCAGCAATGGCGTGCAGACCATGGCCGCCGCCACTGAAGAACTGAATGTCTCGATCAATGAAGTGCGCGGCTCCGCCGAACGCGTGTCGAACCTCACCCGACGCACCGCCGAGCGCACCCAGGAGAGCCAGGCCAGCATGAACGAGATGGCCTCGGCGCTGACGGACATGGTGGAGATCATTTCCGGTATCAACGCCGTGGCCGAGCAAACCAATCTTCTGGCGCTCAACGCCACCATCGAAGCGGCGCGCGCCGGTGAAGCCGGTAAAGGGTTTGCGGTTGTGGCCAGCGAAGTGAAAGCCCTCTCCACCCAGACCACCAAGCTGACCGAGACCATTGGCGAGCGGATTTCCCGCTTTGAAGCCAGCGTTCAGGACGCCTCCAAGACGGCGGCTGCGATTGTCGAGGAGATCAGCGAGATCGACGCGGCATCCGCGGAAAGCGCCTCCGCTGTCGAACAGCAGACCGCCGCCGTCGCCGAAATTTCCGGGACCGCCCAGACCGCCGCCCAGAAAACCCAGGCTGTGGATGAGGACAGCGTGCAGGTGATGCAAGGCGCGCAAAACGCCGTCGCCGCTGCGAACCAGATTGCAGACATGGCCAACCAGCTGCGCACCAACGCCAATGATCTGTCTGACCGGATCGACGGTTTTCTGGAGGCGGTGAACGCCGCATAGCGCGGCCTCTCTGCCCGCCCCCCTTCCCTCAATCCCGCGTTCGGCCTATACGGCCCGCCAAAGTCGCTACACACGCTGAGCTGAAGAGAGGCGCGCGCCATGGGTTTCAAATGCGGGATTGTCGGTCTGCCGAATGTGGGCAAATCAACCCTGTTCAACGCGCTGACCCAGACGGCTGCGGCCCAGGCCGCGAACTATCCCTTCTGCACCATTGAACCCAATGTGGGCGAAGTGGCGGTTCCCGAGCCGCGCCTGCAAAAGCTTGCCGAGATCGGCGGTTCGGCCAATGTGATCCCGGCGCGGATGAACTTTGTGGACATCGCCGGCCTGGTGAAAGGCGCGTCGCAGGGCGAGGGCCTCGGCAACCAGTTCCTGGCCAATATCCGCGAGACCGACGCGATCTTGTACGTGCTGCGCTGTTTTGAAGATGGCGACATCACCCATGTCGCAGGCAAGATTGATCCGCTGGCCGATTTCGAGACCGTGGAGACCGAGCTGATGCTCGCCGACATGGACAGCCTTGAAAAGCGCCGCGCTAATCTCGAAAAGAAAGCCAAGTCCGGCGACAAGGACGCCAAGGCCACCATCGAGCTGGTGGATCTGGCCCTGGCCGAGCTGCAGGAAGGCCGCCCGGCCCGCAATGCGGATGTCCCTGAAGACGTGGCCAAGGAGTGGAAGATGCTCCAGCTCCTGACATCAAAGCCTGTCATGTTCGTTGCCAATGTGGACGAAGACTCCGCGGGAACCGGCAACGCCTTTTCCAAGGTCGTTGAAGAGCGCGCCGCCCAGGACGGTGCAGCTTGCGTCGTGATCTCCGCCAAGATCGAATCCGAGCTGGCTCTGCTGGACGATGACGAACGCGCGGAATACCTCGCCGAGATCGGCCTTGAAGAGCCCGGCCTCGATCGTCTGATCCATGTGGGCTACACGCTGCTGGATCTTCAGACCTATTTCACCGTCGGCCCGAAAGAAGCGCGCGCCTGGACCATTCGCAAGGGCTGGACCGCGCCCAAGGCCGCCGGCGTCATCCATGGCGATTTTGAACGCGGCTTCATCCGGGCCGAAACCACCGCCTATGACGATTACGTCTCCAACGGCGGGGAAAGCGGCGCGCGCGAAGCCGGCAAGCTGCGTCAGGAAGGCAAGGAGTATGTCGTCCAGGACGGCGACGTCATGCTCTTCAAATTCAACGTCTAAAGCGCGACACAGCAGCTGACGACCGGGCGTTAAGCGCTTAAGCTCTCCGAAAAACAGATTTTCGGGGAGTGATATGAGCTATTCCACCATTCGCTATGAGGTTCAGGACGGCATCAGCCTTCTAACCCTGCATCGGCCCGACGCCATGAACGCCTTCACCACGCAAATGGGTGAGGAAATGGCGGACGCGTTTGATGCTTCGGACGCCGATCCTTCCGTGCGAGCCATGGTGGTCACGGGCGAGGGCCGCGCCTTCTGCGCCGGGGCGGACCTGTCGCTGGGAGCTGAAACCTTCAACGCCGTCGCCACGGCCCAGGCCGAAGGCGAGCTGGTGGACACCGATCCGCAATGGCGCGATTTCGGCGGGCGGTTGAACCTGCGCATCTTTGATAGCGAGAAACCGGTCGTGGCCGCCATCAACGGCGCCTCGGTCGGCATCGGCGCGACCATGATCCTGCCCATGGATGCGCGCGTGGCGCTGGCGGGCGCGAAATTCGCCCTGCCCTTCACCAAGCGCGGCATCGCCTGGGATGGCTGCGCCAGCTGGTTCCTGCCGCGTCTTGTGGGCGTCGAGGCTGCACTCGACTGGGGGCTGTCAGGCCGCACCTTCCTGGCCGAGGAAGCGCTGGCGCGCGGTCTTGTCAGCGAACTGCAGGACACGCCCGAAGCGGTGCTGGAGCGCGCACTGGCGCGGGCGCGCCTGTTCGTGAAAGACACCGCACCGGTTTCCGTCGCCATGAACCGTCGCCTGCTCTGGCGGATGCTGGGGGCGAGCCATCCCATGGAGGCGCACCGGCTGGAAAGCCGCGCCATCCTTCATCGCGGCATGTCGCCAGATGCGGCTGAGGGCGTGACAAGCTTCCTGGAGAAGCGTACCCCGAACTTCCCCGGCCAGGTTCCTGCTGATTATCCAGCAGGCTGGCCCTGGGACACGGACCCGCAATACTAAGCCCCAGCCCCAATCGCGGTCGGGACGGCGCCCAGGAGGCCCGCTTGCAGCACCTGCCCTCTCCCGACCCGCTCCGCCCGCAAATCTCCACGCGGGAGCTGATCGCCATGGTCGGCTTCCTGATGGCGCTCAACGCCCTGTCCATCGACATCCTGCTGCCCGCTTTGTCCGAGGTCGGCAATGCACTGGGCGCGCCGGGCAATGACCGCCAGCTGGTGATCACCTCTTACGTCTTCGGCTTTGGACTGGCGCAGCTCGGCTTCGGACCGCTGTCAGATTCCCTGGGACGCCGCCGGACCCTGCTGATCGCGCTGGTCGCCTATCTGGCGGCGACATTGCTGTGCCTGGGCTCGCAAGGTTTGTGGCAATTGGTGGCCGCCCGCGCCCTGCAAGGAGTCGCGGCGGCGGCCACACGGGTCATCGCCGTGGCCATCGTGCGCGATCTGGTGTCGGGACGCCGGATGGCGGAGATCATGTCTTTCGCCATGACCGTCTTCACGGTCGCCCCCATCCTGGCGCCCAGCATCGGCCAGCTGATCCTGTTCGGCGGCAGCTGGCGGGTGATTTTCGTCTTCCTGTTCGTGATGGCGGCGGCGCTGTCGGTCTGGATGCTGATCAGGTTGCCTGAAACCCTGCACCCCGACAAACGCACCCCGCTGCGGTTCGGGTCGGCGATGCGCAATTATGTTCTGGCCGCCTCCAACCGCATCACGCTGGGCTATCTGACGGCGTCCTGCTTCATCATGGGGGCGCTCTTCGCCTTCATCGCCACCTCTGAACAGGTCTTGGCGGAGCTGTATGAGCTGGGCGTATGGTTCCCGCTCGCCTTCGCGGTCATCGCGATCGGGCTGGCGGGCGCCAATATCGTCAACGCCAAGATCGTGCGTCGGCTGGGCATGCGGCGGATCTCCCACTCCGCCTTGATCGCCTATCTGCTGGTCAATGGCGTGAACATGACGCTGGCCCTGTTCGGTCAGCCGCCCTTCATCGTCTATTTCGTGCTGCTGATGGCCGCCTTGATGCTGTTTTCCATGATCGGGGCGAATTTCTCCGCCCTCGCCATGGAGCCGGCGGGCGAACGCGCCGGGACCACCGCCGCGCTCTACGGTTCATCCACCGCAATGGCGGGCGCCGTGCTCGGCTCTCTGATCGGCCAAGGCTATAACGGCACGGTGCTGCCGATCACCATAGGGTTCACGGTGCTGGGCGCATTGGCCCTGCTGACGGTGCTGTGGACGGAAAAAGGCAAGCTCTTTGGCGTCGGCGAAACCAGTGATGAGGCGGACGCCTAGAATTCATCCACCATCAGGCTGTCATCATTGATGCAGCCGTCGAGACGCCAGCCCGCATCCTCATCTTGCGCCAAAAGCTCGGTCAGCCAGGGCAAGAGTTTCAGCAAGCGCTCTTCCAGCTTGAAGGGAGGATTGACCACCACCACGCCAGCGCCGGCGAGCGGTCCCTCTTCCTTGAGCTCGCGCACCCACATGTCCGCGCGCAACAGCTT
>TARA_R100000306_G_scaffold62115_1_pt1 | contig 10611 bp, 9 predicted proteins | sample TARA_R100000306 | Tara Oceans TARA_R100000306 (sample SAMEA2620824) | marine metagenome | biome: marine biome (ENVO:00000447); feature: mesopelagic zone (ENVO:00000213); material: "saline water (ENVO:00002010), including plankton (ENVO:xxxxxxxx)" | depth 1000 m | reverse complement strand
CTTACCCGCCGCGGGTGCGTTCACCTTCAGTGCTTGGGTGCGAGCCGACCAGCCAGCCGGTGAACAATTGCTGTATGCCCGGCGCGATGCGGGTAATGCGCTACTGATTGGTTTGGATCAAGGCGTACCTTTTGTTGAGGTCAGCGGTCAGCGAAGCCAGCCTGGCCAACCTGTTTCGCCGGGTGCTTGGCAACATGTGGCGGTTACCGCCGATGGCTCGCAAGTGGTGTTGTATGTGAATGGGCGCGCTACGGCAACGCTGGTGGCCAGCTTGCCGCCGCTCAGTACAGTGGCGGCAATAGGCGGTGATCTGCCGGGCTATGTGGCGCCAGTCTCTGCTCCTGCTGTGGATGCCGTAGAGTCCGAGGCCGTTGGTGATGGGCCGGCATCCGAAAATAGCAGCGATGCTCAAATGGACACGCCTGTGGTTGAAGCTGCGCCTGTTGCGGTTTCGCCGTTTACGCCTTTTGTCGGCGCCATCGACGAGCTGCGCATTTCGAAAATTGCCCGTCCCGCTGCCTTGATTCTGGCCGACGCCACGGCGCAGGGCTCGGAGTCGCGTCTCGTGGTTTATGGGGTGGATGAGGAGCAATCCGGTTTTGGTTTCGGTGGGCTGGGCTTCTTGCTGAATGCCATACCGTTCGATGCCTGGATAATTCTAGCGATATTGGCTCTTATGATGGTGCAGTCGTGGGTCATTATGATTAGTAAAAGTCGCAACGTGGCGCGTGTCAGTGTCGCGAACGAGCAGTTCCGCGAAGCTTTTTCTAAAGTCGGTCAGCGCCTGGAACTGCTGGCCGACGATACGACGTTGCAAGCACGCCTGAAAGATTCAGCACTGTGGCGCTTGTATCAGGTGGCAATCGACGAAATTCGCATACGCCGTGCTCAAGGTGCGGACGTAAGGTCGATTTCAGCGGCGACCATTGAAGCCATCCGTGCCTCGATGGATGCGGTGCGCACGAAAGAGAATCAGAAACTGAGCGCCAAACTTGGCACGCTGTCCAACGCCATTGCGGGCGGTCCCTACATTGGGCTGCTGGGTACGGTGCTGGGGATCATGGTGGTGTTTTTGGGCACGGCGATGGCCGGCGATGTGAATATCAATGCGATTGCCCCTGGGATGGCGGCTGCGTTGATGGCGACCGCTGCTGGGCTGTTCGTCGCGATACCAGCGCTGTTTGGCTACAACCGTCTTGTTTCCCGGAATAAAGAAGTGAGCGCCGATATGCGTGTATTCGTTGATGAGTTCGTAACGCGCTTGGCTGAAGTTCATGGGCAAAGTTATGCCGCTGAAGGCGATCACGACGACAGTGCTTCAGGTTCGGTTGAGCAACCCAAGAGGACTGCCGCGGCGCCTGCCGAGGACGTCCTGGCGGGCGTAACGCCTACCGGCAACGTATAAAGGAGATACATGTATGGCATCCACATCTTCAATGGATGACGACGATGACGCACCGGTCGACGGCATCAATATTACCCCGTTGGTCGACGTGCTGATGGTGGTGTTGGTCATGTTCATCCTGACTGCGACCGCACAGGTCGCCGGTATTCAGGTCAACCTGCCCAAGGCAAGCTCCACGGTGTCGTTGTCGCAGCCCAAGACTAAGGCGATTTCGATTAACGACACTGGTCAGGTATTTCTGGATGCTTATCCGGTGACGTTGCCCGAGTTGGAGGATCGCTTGCGCACCGAAAAGGCACTCAATCCAGATTTTCCTGTGATTGTGCGCGGCGATGCCACGGTGCAGTACCACAGTGTGGTCGAAGTGCTCGATCTGATGCGTCGGCTGGAGCTGTCTCAGGTCGGCTTGGTGACCGGCAAACCGAATTAACCCTTGGCGTTGAAGAATCACATGTCGTCTAATACTCCTGAACCGTCAGAGCCTGGCAAGGGGCGGCCCGACTCGGATCAGTCCGATGTGCCGGGTCGTGCCCAAGTGCCCGGCCACTGGCAAGCGCAGCCGCAGTCTACACGCAAGCAATTACTGGTGAAGGCGGCCAAATGGACGGCCGGACTGGTGGTTGTGGTCGTTGTGGGCTGGTTCATCTATCAGTGGGCTAATGATATGGCAGGTATCAAGCGCGAGGCGCCTCAACTGGCCACCATTATCCCGCTGCCTCCTCCTCCGCCGCCACCGCCAGAACCCGAAAAGCCGCCCGAGCCCGAAGAGCCTATGGAGGAGGTTGTCGAGCCCGAACCTGAGCCCGAACCCGAACCTACGCCTATCGAAGAGCCTCAGCCGGAAGAGGAGGCGCCGCCTTCACCCTCGGATGATCTAGCAGACCCTATGCAGATCGACGGTGAGGCGCAAGCCGGTTCGGACGCTTTCAATATTGGTGCCGGTAGTGGCGGCGGTATGGCGGGCGGGGGCGGTGGACGCGTTGGAAACGCCACGTACAGCCAGTATCTGGCGTATATGTTCCAACGCATCCTGCGCGAGGATGATCGTACGCGCAATCTGGTGTTTCGTCTGAATGCGGATGTGTGGTTAACGGCGGGTGGACAGATCACGCAGGTCAAGCTGACTAAATCCAGTGGAGATCCGGAAATTGATGACCTGGTGGTTGCTGCTGTACGCGCCGCGGGTCAGCTTGAAGAACGCCCCCCTGCCTCACTGACCATGCCGGTGCGTGTGGCCTTTCAGGGGCGGCGCCCCAATTAACCATAGACAGATCATTGATCACTCTTTTTGCTAGTAGGAGCAGTTTCAACCATGAATCAGCAACCCACCTTGACGTTTCGTCCTAGCCGGCTCACCGCTGCCTTGGCGCTGACGTTGGCGATGACAGCCGCGCCGGTGGCGGCGCAATCGAGCGCTCCCACTGACAACGCTACCATTAACCTGATACGCCTGCTGGTCGAACAGGGCGTGCTTAAACAAGACCAGGCTGATGCGCTGGTTAAGCAAGCGGTGGCCGAAGCTGCTCAGGTCAAGACGGCGACTGCTTCCGGCGGTGCGGCACTGGCCGAGCCGGGCGATGTGCGTGTTCCTTACATTCCCGAGACGGTGCGCGAGCAAATTCGTGACGAAGTCCGAACCGATGTGATGGCGCAGGCGAAAGCCGAAAATTGGGCGCAACCCAATACTTTCCCCGACTGGGTGTCGCGTATCACCGTGGAAGGCGATGTGCGCGTGCGCGGGGAGTCGCGCGGGTTTAACCAAGGCAATAGTAATGAAGTGATTGACTTTGCCGAATTCAACGCCGGCGGTCCTTATGACGTCAACCCATATTCGGTCAATAATCCCGGCTTCCCACCCATGCTGAACACGCGCCGCGATCGGCGAAACTTGCTGCGCGTGCGCGCGCGATTGGGTGTGCGCGCCGATATTTCCGAGCAATGGACGGCAGGTATACGCTTGGCCACGGGCAGCGACAATAGTCCGGTGTCTACCACGCAAACGCTGGGCGGCGGTATGGAGAAAAAGGACATTTGGCTGGATCAAGCGTACATTACCTATCGTCCTGCGAATTGGGCCACCGTGACGGGTGGGCGCATTGGCAATCCTTTTGAATCGACCAATTTGTTATATTCCAATGATCTGAATTTTGATGGCGTTGCGGGTATTTTCAACCATGCGTTAGCTGGACGTAATGTGACGCTGTTTGGCACCTTGGGTGCCTTTGCCACCGAATATGCCAATAGTCCTTGGTCTTCGTCGAACGATTTGAGCGAAGGCGAAAGCGAGAACAAGTGGTTGCTGGGGGGGCAGGTCGGTGCTGAATGGAAGATCGATGCCAAGAACAGCCTGCGTGGTGCCATCGCTTATTATCATTTTGACAATATTGCCGGCCAGCGGTCCAGCCCATGCAGCCCCTGGGCGGGTGACGAGGCTTGTGATACGGACTGGTCGCGCCCGGCATTCATGCAAAAGGGTAATACGGTGTTCTTATTGCGCGACATTGCTCTCAATCCGGCGGATCCGGCTGGTACTCCCATGCCGCAGTATGTTGGTCTGGCCTCTGAATTCAATCTGTTGGATTTGAATTTGCGTTGGGATACGCGCGTCATGAATGGCATGGGCTTGCGCTTGAGCGGTAATTACATCCGTAACCTGGCGTACGACGAGGGCAAGATGTGGAGTCGTTCGGCCGGGCAGATCGTCAATAATCTCAATAACGATGGTCAGATCGAAAGTGGCGGCAACGCGTGGATGATTCATGCTGCGTTGGGTAGTGGGTTTGGTGTGCGGGACAAGGGTGATTGGCAGATCTTTGCCGGGTATAAATATATTCAACCGGATGCCATGCCTGATGGTTACAACGACTCGTCCTTCCACCTGGGCGGCACCAATGCACGAGGTTACTACTTGGGGGGTAGCTATGCGTTTGATAAAAACGTGTACGGTGCCTTGCGCTGGAGTAGTTCTAGAGAGATTTATGGGGCCCCCCTGGCCATCGATATCGTACAACTTGAAGTTAACGCACGCTTCTAGAGACATTTTTGGGTCGGCGCCTTTGCACACTGTTTCTTTTTCCGGTATAGCACGCCTCGAGGGGTATAAGACGCCGATGTAATTGCGATGTCATGAAGTGGGATTACCATAGCTGCTTTTAAGTTCCCGTTGGAGCAATGGCTGATGGTGTCTGGCTCCTGTGCGTTGGACCGGGCAGTAGTTGTGCTAAAAACTACCGCTCGTGTCCTACAGTTATACCGGCGGCTGGGGTGTTTCGTATTTTGCTTGCTCGTTCCTATGGGCTATACCATGGCAACTGACGTTCAGCGTGAGGATTCCGCTTCAATCATGCGTTTTGATATCCCTGCGCAAGCGTTGGAAAACGCGCTGGCTCAGTACGGTGAAATAACCGGAATGTCGGTGTTGGTTGCAACCCAAGTGACGACGGGTTTGCGTAGCGCGCCGGTGCAGGGCATGCTATCTATTCGGGAGGCTCTTGAAGCGCTGCTCAAAGGCACTCAATTGCGTGTGCGCTACGCCAGTCCCACCGCCTTTACGTTGCTGCCCCCGCTCGGGTCAACCGGTAAAGAAGCACTTTTAAAGGCCAAGTCTAATGATCAGAAAAAAAAGCAGCGTAGCTCAGGCTATGCTGGTTATATTCAAGAGGCAGTCACTCGTACACTATGCCAAAAACGGGTGCAGGACTATGGCCGCTATCAGGCTCGGCTGCAGTTGTGGATTAATCCAGAGGGTCGGATTGTGCGGGTCCATGTCGTGGCGTCGTCTGGACGTAGCGAACGGGACCGAGCGCTGGTGCAATATTTGACCGATACAATCATTGAGCGGTCACGTCCCGTCACATTGGTGCAACCAGTCATGATTCGTTTAGTTCCACGTCCCGATGCTATGGCTGACTGCCGGGCCTTTGGCATTGCGTCGCGCTAAGGCTTCGATTTGGTTAGCATGAAAATTATTTGTGTTTATTGGTTCGGTTTGCGCGCTGCCAATCCGTCAGAGTCAATATGAGCAAGACGACGTTCACTTCCGATCAGACAGCACAGATTCAGCGCGAAGCTCAAGCTTGGGTGGTGCGGTTGGACTCTGGGCTTGCGACATCAAGGGATGCACAGGCTTTTCGGCTTTGGTGCGCGCAAAGTCGGACGCATGCGCAGGCGTTTGCGCAGGCGCGTGAAGTTTGGCACGCGGTCAACGCGTCACTTCCGACAAGCCATCAAGCTTGGTCGCGCCAGGCGCCTGCGAGCGTTGGTCGACGTGCTTTTCTAGGGGCGGCGCTAAGCGTGGGTATTGGCTACTTGGTCGTGCGTCCACCCGGCAAGCTATGGCCAGCCTGGTCGGATTTGACCGCCGATTATCGAACCGCGACGGGCGAGCAGCGCGCGGTGAGCCTGGCGGGTCAGGGTACTGTGCAGATGAATACGCAAACCCGGATCAATGTCCGCCACGCGGCAGATGCAGGGGCAGGCATCGAGTTGTTGAGCGGAGAGGCCGAGGTGCAGACTGTATCTGGCCAGACAACATTGCTTACGGTACAGGCTGGGCCGGGGCTGGTTCGCGCCACCCAGGCGCGCTTCAACGTTCGCTATACCGACGAGACGGTTTGCGTAACGTGCCTGACCGGGCAAGTTGAACTCGATTATGGCGGGCGGATCATGCCTTTACAGGCGAACTGGCAGCGTATCTATGACGCACGGGGTATCAGTCAGGCTAGTCAGGTAGACGTGAACGAAGTGACCGCCTGGCGTGAGCGGCGGCTGGTTTTCAATGATGTGCCACTGGCAGAAGTCGTCAAAGAACTCAATCGCTACTGGCCGGGAAAACTGGTATTGATGAGCGAGACGTTGGGACGCCGTCGGGTTCAGGCCCAGTTTTCTTTGGATCGCTTAAGCGATGCCACTGCGCTTATTCGTGACGTCTATGGTGCTGATGTAACTGAGCTGCCTGGCGGTGTGGTGATGTTGCGTAGTCCAAGCGCTTGATCGTATGAAATTTTTATGACATTGGGCGGTTCGTGCTTGTTTTATTCGTCTATAGAGTAATGGATGGCAGCGGGCCGTTGTCATTCTCTATCTGAAGAAAGGAAACTTTACCGTGGCCATAAGTAAGCTAGGAAAAATTAAATCGACCTTTGTTGCCTTGTTTTCCATGCGCTGGCTCGTCACGTGGATGGGATCGCAGCCATCATCTATATTTTTTCGGGTTAGGCTGAGCGCCATAGGCGTCACTCTTGCATTGGCCGTACCGGGATTGACGCAGGCTCAGAATCAAAGCATGGAAGAGCGTCTACGTGCGCAACTGCGAAGTACCACCCAGCAATTGCAGTCCTTGCAAAGCCAGCAGGCGCAGGTTAACGCGGCCAAAGTAGCTGCTGAGGCTCAGCGTGATGCCGCACAAAAAGAGATTGAGCAATTGCAGGCTCAACTGGGCAAGGTGACCGATCAGGCTGAGGAGCTGGTCAGTCAGCAGGAGGCGGTAGAGCAGGAGGCGCGCGCTCAGGTAGCCGCCATTCATGCGCAACGCGATCAGTTTAAAAACGCCTATGACGAATTATTGACTATGGCGCGGGCGACCGAAGCCAAGAAGGTTAGCCTTCAGCAAACGCTGGCGCAGCGCAGCGCCGAACTAACGATGTGCAGCGCCAAGAACCGGGAGCTCTATGATGCGGGCAAAGAAATTCTGGCCGCCTATGAGCGTTTTAGTACTGGAGATTTGTTGAAAATCCGCCAGCCTTTTGCTGGAAGTGCCCGCGTCAAGTTTGAAGAGCAAGCCCAGTTGTATGGCGATAAGTTGTATCGCGGGCAATTCGATTCACGCCAGGCCATTTCGTCGCCGGCAGCTATGTCTGCTGACTCGCAATTCTAAGTTTCACAGGACTCATCATGACCACCACTAGCAATACTGAACTCGTCCAATCGGTCAGCATCGGGCGATTGACCGATTTGTTGCAAGCATCAGGCTATCGCGTCACCTCCTCGGAGCAGAACGGCCAGACGCAGTTGCTCAGCGCAGCGCAAGGGGTTGGTTTTGCCGTGCGTTTTGGCAATCCCGCTGCAGAGGAAGGCCATTATCTAGACTACACGCTTAGTTGTGCTTTGCGTGTGCAGGGTGAGTTGCCTGACGAACTCGTGCCGCAATGGAACAGCACCAAACGTTTTGCACGTCTGACGCGTCAAAGTGATTTTTTGGTGTTGGAAATGGATGTGGTCGTGGCAGGCGGCGTAAGCGAAGCCCATTTGCGTGCCACCGCTGAGATTTGGGATCGCTTATTGCAACAGTTCTTGCTGTTCTTGCGAAATTTTTCTGCCTCATCTGATGTGTCTGGTGCACTGGCGGAGCCTGTGGATGTTCCCCAGGCTTCTGATACACCCAATGCCGAGCAAGCAGTGGATGCTGAGGACGAGGCGGAGCACGGTGCCTAAAGACGAGAATAGTTATGAAGTTTAAACGCACTCAAATAGCCATTATGGTTGGCGCTGTCGCCTTGATCTGTGTGGGATGGTTGATCGGCGCTTCAAAGGGCGACCAAGAATCCCCGCTTCCCGAGGCTCGAGCCGCCTTGAACGAAACTCCGGCTAAGGTCAGTGCAGCAGATTCGTCTGTGGCTGCTGCGGGCGCGTTAACGTCTTCTTCAGGCGAGCAGCAGAAACAGGTTAGTGCGCCGGTCGTAGCTAGTTTAGGCAGCGTCGCGGTGACCCAAGACGACATGGAGCGTTTGTTGCGCAGCCTGCCTGAAACCACTCGCCAGCAGCTAAAGAACAACCGCCCCGCGCTGGAACAATGGTTGCGGGCGCGCTTGGCTGAGGAAACTTTGCTCACTCAAGCACTCGCACAGGGCTGGAGCGATCGCCCCGAGATTAAAACGTTGACGCAGGCAGCCGAGCGACAGGTGGTGTTGCAAACTTATTTAGAGTCGGTTAGCCAGGTCCCAACCGCGTATCCCTCGGCCGAGGAGTTGCAGGCGGCATATGAGGCCAATAAGGCGCAGTTGACCATTCCTGCACAGTATCGGGTCAGTCAGGTGTTTCTTGCAGCCCCCTTTCAGGACGTTGAGGCGGTGACGAAGGCGCGCAAACAGGCCATGGATGTTGCTAAGAAAGCGCGTGCCGAGGGCGCAGATTTTGCGGCGCTGGTCAAGGCGTACTCGCAGGATGAAGCGACAGCCGAACGCGATGGCAATATTGGTTGGGCACCGTTGCAGCAGTTAGTGCCTGAAATCCGTGCATCGGTGTCGGCGCTGGAAAAAGGTGAGGTGTCCGATCCGGTGTGGTCACAGGCCGGTTTTCACGTGCTTAAATTGGTTGATTATCGTGCGCAGATCAAACCTGAACTGAGTGAGGTCCAAGGGCAGCTACGTGAGGCGCTTCGTCGCCAGCGTAAGGGTAAGGTGGCACAAGCTTATCTGCAAGGACTGGTGGAATCGGGGACTTTGAGTATCGATGGCGCGACGTTAAGCGCTGCCTTCAACGCTGTTCAGTAAATAGGGCGGGCGAATCGCCGGTGCTGTGCGTGTCCTCGGCGAGTGGCGGCCATCAGTATCTGCTTAATACCCGCCACGTTGTGGCAACGAAATATTCAAGTGAAGGGCTCCTCCGACTCTGAAGCATGTCGATCTCCTTGTGGATGGCAACGAAATGTCCTTAGCACGCAACACAATGTGGAATTTGGTCGGGACAGCGTTGCCGTTTCTTGTCGGTGTTGTGACGATCCCTTATTTGTTTAGCACGCTGGGTGTAGAAGCGTTTGGTGTTCTGACGCTTATCTGGGTTTTGATCGGTTACTTCGGCCTGTTTGATTTTGGACTCGGGCGTGCGCTCACTCAACAAATCGCCGCGAGTTTAGGGGCGAATCGATGTGAGAACATACCGGACTTAGCCAGATCTGGTTTGGTCTTTACACTTTGGACAGGCCTGGCGGGTGGAGTCGTCCTATTGCTGGTGGCTGAGCCTTTGGTGGAAAGCTGGCTGCAGGTGAGTGCCGGATTAAGCGACGACATGATTCGTAGTCTTATGATTGCAGCGTTCGGCATTCCTTTGGCCACGCTGACCACGGGGTTGCGTGGCATTTTAGAGGCGTACGAGGATTTCAGGGCAATCAGCCTGATCCGATTTTTGTTGGGCACGGCGAACTTTGTATTGCCGGCCATGAGTGCCATGTGGTTTGGCCCATCGTTGACGCCTATCGTTATCGCATTGATGGTGGCGCGGCTTGTCGTATGCGTGGCGCATTTATGGCTGGTTCATCGCCGCTTACCAATCGGATGGTGGCGATCCGCGCCCCTGGTACGGCAAGGTCAAACCAGGGGGTTGATCTCATTTGGCGCGTGGATGACAGTTTCCAACCTCACTAGCCCGATCATGGTCACGGCTGACCGTTTTGCGATCGCCGCGGTGCTGGGAGCGGGCGCCGTCGCCTATTACACAGTGCCGGTAGAGATGATGTTGCGAATTTTAATTCTGCCGGGTGCGTTGACAGGTGCCTTGTTTCCGCGTCTGGCCGCTACGTTAGTGATTGATCGGCTTGGCGCACAGGGCGTGTACTGGCGCTGTCTGAAACTGGTGGCTATGGTGGTTGGACCGATCTGCATGCTGACGGCTGTTGGGGGGTATTGGGGGCTTGCATGGTGGCTGAACCCCGAATTTGCGGCAGAGTCCTGGCCGATCGTCAGTGTTATGAGCTTGGGGATTTTGCTCAATGCCCTTGCGTTTGTTCCGTTTGCCTGCCTGCAAGCGGCCGGACAAGTTCGAATCACGGCTGTGTTGCACATTATTGAATGCGTTATCTATGTACCTTTGCTGTTTATCGGACTGTATCTTTTTGGCGTACTTGGCGCAGCGATGGTGTGGACCTTGCGGGCAGGGCTCGATTTAGGCTTACTGCTGATTTTCTCGCAGCGGCGCGTTTTTTATAACCAGTTCAGTCAAGTGAACGGCGCGTACCCGGTCGAGTCAGGCCGCGCGCCGGGCTTTGGGTTTGGCTCTTTGCCGTAATCGACGGTTCATAGAATGGCAAGTTTAATGATTGCGATAGTACGGGTCTGCGTAGGATTGCCTTGTACGACCCGTTTTTTCGAGTTTTATATCGAGTGATCGTATCCAATATGGCCTTACCTGCGTTTGTGGGTTTCATACTTTGGCTGGCAATGTCCGGTTCTTGCGTGGCCGCACCGCAAGCGGGTGTGTCGGCCAGCGTGGTT
>TARA_R100000306_G_scaffold12238_3_pt1 | contig 10643 bp, 7 predicted proteins | sample TARA_R100000306 | Tara Oceans TARA_R100000306 (sample SAMEA2620824) | marine metagenome | biome: marine biome (ENVO:00000447); feature: mesopelagic zone (ENVO:00000213); material: "saline water (ENVO:00002010), including plankton (ENVO:xxxxxxxx)" | depth 1000 m | reverse complement strand
TCGTGTTCGCCCATTTTCTTAACCACATCACCTTTTTGCAACCCTGCTTTTTGTGCAGGACGGTCTTCACTAACCCCATCAATTCGCATGCCTTCACCATCAAATAAATAGTCGGGAACTACACCCAAAGTTACTTTAAAATCGGGTACTACTTCGCTTTCGTTTTTAGTTTTGGTGAAAGCCAACTGCCCGTTATCGTTTAAGTCTGAAATAATGGAAAAAATATATTCTGAAATTTTCTGCATTCCTTTATAGTTCAACTTTTCGGCGTCATCACCGGGTTTGTGGTAATCTTCATGCTGTCCGGTAAAAAAATGAAGCACTGGGATATCGGCCAAATAAAACGATGTATGATCGCTTGGTCCTACACCGCTTTCGTGTTCTACTATGTTTAAATTAGCATCGTTATTAGCAAAAAGCGTTTGCTTAAAAACAGGCGAAGTACCTACGCCGTGAACAGCTAAAGTTTTTTCCTCATTTAACCTGCCCACCATATCCATATTGATCATATAACTCACTTTTTTAGTGTCGATGGTTGGGTTTTTTACAAAGTAGTTAGAACCTAACAATCCTTCCTCTTCTCCAGAAAAAGCAATAAAAAGATAATTGTTCTCATTGTTGAGTGGAGCCGAAGCAATTAACGAATCAGCAATTTTCAGCATAACCGCTACACCGCTGGCATTGTCATCTGCACCGTTGTGGATAGCTTCTCCTTCGCGGTATAACGAGCCTTCACCACCCATCCCTAAATGATCGTAATGGGCGCCAATCACAACCGTGGTTTCGGCTTTGTTGTCTATATATCCAATAACATTGGTTCCTGTTGTCGTGCTGTCAGATTTTGAAGCAAATTCGGCCTCTTTGTGAGGGTCTTTACTGCCTCGAAAAGAAAAGGTCTGTGTATAATTTCCTTTATATCCTTTGGGCGATAATCCAATTGCTTTAAATCGTTTTATAATATATTCAGCAGCTTTTTGTTCCCCTTCTGTACCAGTTTTTCGTCCATTAAATGTATCATCGGCCAAAATGGTTACATCTTCTTTCATAGATACAGCTTTGGGTTTTTCTTCTTTACAAGAAAAAAATATGATTGAAGACAGAAATAGTATTATAAATGAGCGCATATCCTTATTTTTGTAACAAAAGTAATTGAAATATGAGAATTTTTGCCCTTTTATTGACCACTGTCTTGTTTATTTCGTGTAAAAATACTTCTGAAGAAAAAAAAGAAGTTAAAACGATAACAACTGATAAAACCGTTGAAAATAACGTTTCAAATCAAAAAGACAGTCTTATTTATCCAGAGGAAAAACACTTTAAATCCATTAGGCAAGTAACTTTTGGCGGTGACAATGCCGAAGCGTATTGGAGTTTTGATGACAAGCAATTAGTATTTCAGTCTAATTATGAAAATTGGGGTGTTGGTTGTGACCAGATGTTTTTGATGGATGCGAATGAAACGTTCAAGGATAAACAACCACCTATGGTCAGTACCGGAAAAGGCCGAACTACCTGTGCTTATTTTATGCCGGACAATAAGCATATTGTGTATGCTTCCACGCATTTAAAAGATGAAGCATGTCCAGAAGTTCCGCTTCGTAATAACGGAAAATACGTTTGGCCGGTGTATGATAGTTTTGACATCTTCGTGGCAGACCTGGAAGGAAACATAACAAAACAGCTCACTAACGAACCTGGTTATGATGCCGAAGCAACGGTGTCGCCAAAAGGTGATAAAATAGTTTTTACAAGTGATAGAAGTGGTGATTTGGAATTATACACCATGAACCTTGATGGAACAGGTGTAAAGCAAATTACAGACGAATTAGGTTATGATGGTGGGGCTTTTTTCTCACCAGACGGATCTAAATTGATTTTTCGCTCTTCTCGCCCAAAAACTGATGCTGAGATAAAAGAATACAAAGACTTATTAGCTAAAGGTCTCGTGCAACCCACCGAAATGGAACTTTATATCTGTAATGCAGATGGAAGTGAATTGCGCCAACTGACCAATTTAGGAAACGCCAATTGGGCCCCATTTTTTCATCCAAGTGGTGAAAAAGTACTCTTTAGTAGTAATTTTGAAGCTGAACGTGGTTTTCCGTTCAATTTATATTTAATTGATATTGACGGAAAGAATCTAGAACGCGTTACTCACGGCGAAACGTTCGATGCTTTTCCAGTATTTTCAAACGATGGAAAAAAATTAGTCTTTTCATCCAACAGGAATAACGGCGGTACCCGAGACACTAATTTATTTATTGCAGAGTGGCAGGATTAATCGTGTTGTTGAAATTTCTTAGATTTTAATAAGCCTTAAAGGTTTTATACCTTGTGATTTTCAAAAAATTAAAATCGTATGAGAGATTTCTTCAACTTGTATCGAATTCCATTAATTTTTGCGTTAATATGCATTGGGTTGTACGCAAGTTTTGGATACGATTTACAAAGAAGTGACCTAGCCAAACTTTTGCCTTTATACGGAGCTTTATTTTTTTTAACCTACAAATTAATTAAAGTTACGAAGGGAAACTTTTGGGTTCTTTTCGGATTCGGAATTGTTTTTCGATTGGTATTTTTAATCGCAATCCCCAATTTATCACAAGATTTTTATCGGTTCCTTTGGGATGGTAGATTGCTGCTGCAAGGGGAAAACCCATATCTGTTTACTCCAGAAATGTATGCATCCGGATTGCTGAGCGGAGTCGAAGTAACACAAGCCAATGAATTAATTTCAGGAATGGGAACGCTTAATGCTAGTCATTACAGTAATTATCCGCCAATCAATCAACTGTTTTTTGCAATAGCTGCCTTTTTTGCTAAAAACAATATACTCGGTTCAGTAGTGGTGTTACGATTGATTATGATTCTTGCAGATGTAGGTGTCTTTTACTTCGGAAGAAAATTGTTGAAGAACCTTAATCTAAATCCGCATACTATTTTTTGGTATTTCCTAAACCCTTTTATCATTATTGAATTAACAGGAAACCTACATTTTGAAGGCGTGATGCTTTACTTTCTTGTTTGGGCACTGTACTTATTACAAAAAAGAAAATGGGTTTGGGCTGGTGTATTGTTGGGGGTTTCTGTTTCAGTAAAACTATTACCATTGTTGTTTTTGCCACTATTTTTTAACTACTTTTTGAAAAATAAGAAAGGTGAAAAAGACTCTTCATTAGAATTCACTTCACTAGGAATAAAGAAACTTATTCTGTTTTATACGGTTTGCTTATTAACAGTTGTTGTAACATTCTTACCGTTCTTTTCTTCAGAATTTCTTCAGAATTTCACTACAACCATTGGTTTGTGGTTTCAGAATTTTGAATTTAATGCAAGTGTATATTACATCATAAGATGGATAGGTTTTCAAACCGTTGGATGGAATATTATTGCTACGGTTGGTAAGATATTGCCACTGATTGTCATTGCTTTTATATTGATACTTACCTTTTTCAGAAGGAATGAAACACTACCCAAATTAATCACTGCGATGCTCTTTGGAGTTTCATTTTACTTCTTGCTTTCTACCACGGTACATCCTTGGTATGTTGCTACGCCTTTACTGTTGTGCTTGTTTACCAAATACCGTTTTCCTATAGTTTGGAGTGCTGTAGTAATATTAAGTTATAGTGCTTATGGAGCTAATGGTTTTAATGAAAACCTTTGGTTAGTAGCTGTGGAATATTTGGTGGTAATTGGATATGCGATTTGGGAAATTAGAAAGAATTTGGTTTTGAATGAGAACACCCCCCTTCGCCCCCCTCAAGGGGGGAGTTAGGACTTACTATTTTACCCTTTTTAGTGAGTAAAAATCTTTTCGTCTGTCCTTTAAGTTTCTCACGGCGCCGAACGTGTGTAATTCCCGTAACAAATCTAAATCTACATCGGCCACCAATATCATTTCGGTATTTGGGGTCGTTTCAGCTTTAACACCATTATTTGGAAAAGCAAAATCGCAGGGTGTAAACACAGCTGATTGCGCATATTGAATATCCATATTATGAACTTTCGGTAAGTTGCCCACGCTGCCAGCAATGGCAACATAACATTCGTTTTCAATGGCACGCGCTTGTGCACACAACCGAACTCTGGAATATCCGTTTTGGGTGTCGGTTAAGAAAGGGATAAACAGAATATCCATGCCTTCATCAGATAAAAGCCTGGAAAGCTCAGGAAATTCAGAATCGTAACAAATTAATATTCCTACTTTACCACAATCGGTATCAAAAGTTTTTAATGTGTTACCCTGTTGCATGCCCCAAACTTTTGCTTCATCTGGTGTCACGTGTAATTTTTCGTACCGTTCTACACTTCCGTCGCGACGGCATAAATAACCTACATTGTATAGCTTGTCATTTACCAATTCGGGCATACTTCCGGAAATGATATTGATGTTATACGAAATGGAAAGTTTGGACAACCGTTCGGTAATTTCGGCAGTGTGCGTGGCCAGTTCACGTATCGCTTCCGGCTCACTCATATGGTTATATTCTGCCATAAGCGGAGCGTTAAAAAATTCCGGAAACACAGCGAAATCACTTCGGTATCCTGCAACACTATCAATAAAGTATTCAGCTTGCTGCATTAAATCTTCTATGCCATTATACGAACGCATTTGCCATTGAATGAGCCCTAAGCGAACGACACTTTTGGTAGCAGTTGGTTTTTTATCCGGTTTGGTGTAGTAAATATTATCCCATTCCATTAAAACGGCGTATTCACCAGAAGCGGCATCACCCTCCAAATAGCCTTTTAATACCCGAAGCGGGTGAAAATCGTTCGATAATTGAAAATTCAATACGGGGTCTTCAATTTCCTTGCTTCGTACTTTTTCTAAGTATTTTTTAGGTGAAATAGTATCGGCATGTTTGTGGTAATTAGGCATCCTTCCGCCAAATACAATACTTTTCAGATTTAAGTTTTCACATAATTCTTTTCGATAGTCGTACAGTCTACGTCCTAACCGAAGTCCGCGGTAATCGGGATGTATAAATACATCGATTCCGTAGAGCACATCACCGTTGGGGTCGTGAATTTTAAACGATGGGTCGCGCGTAATATCATCGTAGGTATGGTTGTCTTCAATTTTATCATAATCTACAATAATCGATAGGGCACAACCTGCAATTTCGCCATCGGCCATAATCACCACTTGACCTTCTGGAAATAGAGAAATTAAATTACCAATCTCTTCAATTTTCCAATAGGAATTTGGCAACCCTCCATATGACTGAAGGGTTGCTTTTTTTAACGCTTCGTAATCTTTAAGCGTCAAGAACTTTAATTCTATATTTTCTATTTTGTTTTCCATGGGCTACATATCTAACAGATATGCGAAAATTAAAGGGGCGACGATGGTAGCGTCACTTTCTATGATGAATTTTGGCGTATCAATGTCTAATTTACCCCATGTGATTTTTTCATTGGGGACGGCACCTGAATAGCTTCCGTAGCTTGTTGTCGAGTCTGAAATCTGACAAAAATAACTCCAGAAAGGCGTATCTGTGCGTTCCATATCTTGATACAACATCGGCACTACACAAATAGGGAAATCGCCAGCAATTCCGCCTCCAATTTGAAAAAAACCAATCCCTTTTTCTGAATTATCGGTGTACCAATCTGCCAAGAAAGTCATATACTCAATACCACTTTTTATGGTTGAAGCTTTCAGCTCCCCTTTTAGAACATAGCTCGCAAAAATGTTCCCCATCGTGCTGTCTTCCCAACCTGGGCAAACAATAGGAAGATTTTTCTCTGCGGCAGCGTACATCCACGAATCTTTCAAATCGATTTCGTAGTGTTCTTCTAAAACGCCACTCAATAACAATTTGTACATATATTCGTGTGGTAAATAGCGCTCGCCATTGGCTTCGGCTTCTTTCCAGATTTTAACGATATGTTCTTGAATTCTTCTGAAAGCTTCTTCTTCAGGAATACATGTATCGGTAACCCGATTCAGTCCTTTTTCGAGTAATTCCCATTCATCTTTTGGGGTTAAATCACGATAATTAGGAACTCGTTTGTAGTGACTATGTGCCACTAAATTCATAATATCTTCTTCTAGGTTTGCACCGGTACACGAAATGATATGTACTTTATCTTGGCGAATCATTTCGGCAAATATTTTACCCAGTTCCGCAGTACTCATGGCTCCGGCAAGCGATACCAACATTTTTGAGCCACTGTTCAACTGGTCTTCGTATCCTTTTGCAGCATCTACCAGAGCTGCAGCGTTGAAGTGCAAATAATATTTTTGAATAAATTCTGAAATTGCTCCTTTATTAGTACTCATCTTCGTTGTTGTTAAATTTTGAAATTCCTTTTTTTGAATCTGTGAAATTGCTTTCAAATTCGTCTTCTCCTTCAGTCCCCTCAAACTTGTAGCTTAGCATTTTGTAGTACAGTTTAGCGGCTAAGAAATCGGAAGATTTCTCTTCTGGATTTGGGCATAATTCTACAATATCAAACCCAACTACATTTCGTTCGGCAAATACTTGCTTTAAAAACTCCATAGTTTCGTAGAAAAACAATCCACCAGGTTCTGGTGTTCCGGTTGAGGGTAGGATAGAAGGGTCGAACGCATCCAAATCAAAAGTAATAAAGACGTTTTCACCTAGTGCTTCAATCACATTGTCCATCCAATATTCATCGGTTGCCATTTCGTGTGCAAACCACGTTTTTTCACGGTCCATTACCGTTGTTTCGGCAACATCCATACTACGAATGCCAACTTGTACTAAATTGGTGGTTTGGCTAGCTTCGTAAACAGCACACGCGTGGTTACAAGAAGAACCATCATACTCTTTCCGAAGGTCGGCGTGTGCATCGATATGAAGCACGGTTAAATCGTCGAAACATTCGTTAAAGGCACGAATTGTTCCAATAGAAATACTGTGTTCACCACCAAAGACCGTAACAAATTTATTCCGAAGAATATATTCTTTTGTTTTTTTGTGAACCGCTTTCACTACGGCTTCAGGGGAAGCGTTTTCTGTGATGGGTTCGCTTAAATAAATTCCTTGTTTGTAAACTTCGGTTTCGGTTTCAATGTCGTATAATTCCATGTTTTCTGAAGCGTGTAAAAAAGCTTCAGGGCCTTTGTCGGCTCCTTTTTGCCAAGTACTGGTACCATCGTAAGGAACTGGGATTAATACAATTTTCGAAGTTTCCAGAGCCGCATATTTCTGCGGGATTCCGGCGTACGTTTTAGTGCTCATAACCTAAAATGTTTAGCAATTGCTCGCTTGTTTGTTGTTGTGAAAATAATTTGGTTGAGATGTTTCCATCTTTGTCTTTGTCTATTAATATGTGCTTTGGCGAAGGAATTAAACAGTGTTGTAATCCGCCAAACCCACCAATGGTTTCTTGATAGGCTCCCGTGTTAAAAAAGCCGATGTATAATGGTTTTTCTTTTTTGAATTTAGGCAGATATATAGCATTCATATGCTGCTCGCTGTTGTAATAATCATCGCTATCGCAGGTTAAGCCGCCTAGTAACACGCGTTCGTATTCATCATTCCAGCGATTAATGGCCAGCATGATAAAACGTTTGCTAATCGCCCATGTATCGGGTAACGTTGTGATAAAAGAAGAATTAATCATATTCCACTTTTCACGATCGTTTTGTTGCTTTTGGTATAAAACCTCGTAAATAGCACCGCCACTTTCCCCTACGGTAAAGCTACCAAATTCCGTAAAAATATTAGGGACAGGCACATCGGCTTCTGCACAAGTAATATTTATTTGATTGATTATTTCATCAATCATATATTGATAATCGTACTCAAAAGCAAGTGAATTTTTTATAGGAAATCCGCCACCAATATTTAAGCTATCTAATGTCGGGCACACTTTTTTCAGTTTGGTATACACGTTTAAACATTTTACCAATTCGTTCCAGTAATAGGCATTATCGCGAATACCGGTGTTAATGAAAAAGTGAAGCATTTTAAGTTCAACCTGCTTGTTGTCCTTAATTTGTTTTTCGTAAAAAGGAACAATGTTTTTATAGCCAATGCCCAAGCGAGAGGTATAAAATTCGAACTTTGGTTCTTCTTCTGAAGCGATTCTAATTCCAACTTTGTAATTGCCTTCAATTTGTTCAGAAAGCAAACCGATTTCTTCATAATTATCGATTACAGGAATACAGTTTTTATGGCCTTCATTTATTAATCGTGCAATATTGTTAATGTATTGCTCCCGCTTAAAACCGTTGCAAATTACATATGTGTTGTTGTTAATTTTTCCTTCGGCTTTTAAGTTTTCAACAATATTAATATCGAAAGCTGATGAGGTTTCAATATGAATGTCATTTTTTAGTGCTTCGTGTAAAACATGCTTAAAGTGAGAGCTTTTTGTACAATAACAATAGCTGTAATTACCTTGATACTTATGTTTTTCAATGGCGTTGCCAAACCACTTTTTGGCGCGTTGTATGTTTTCTGAAATCTTAGGAAGATAAGTAAACTTCAATGGCGCTCCATATTTTGACACGAGATCCATTAAGTCGATATCGTGAAAATTAAGCGTTTTGTTTTCGTTTAACGCAAACTCTTCCTGTGGAAAATAATAGGTCTGATCAATAAGATCAATATATTTAGTATTCATTGTTTTTATGAAATTTGAACATGTAAATTATAAATCAATTAGTTGAAACCCTCAAAAAGGTGAGAGATATAACAAAAAATTAACGGTATGTTCAAATACGGATAGGGTTAAGCCAGTAAGCTAAACGCTTTGAAAAACCTGAAGCAGGCTCTAAGGGTAAGGCGGAAGCTAGCTTTAAATTTTGGCTGGTTGCCTGGCAACCTGTTTTTGAATATGACTTCCTAATCTTCAAAAACCCAAACACAGAAACACGGTTCAATTTGTTCAGCTAAATGCGCAGCAAATGTAATTTATTTTTTGATATGTCAACTTATTTCAGTGAAAATTTAGCATAAAAAAACACCTCCGTACAAAGAGGTGTTCTATATTGAATATCAATAAAGTATTACATCATGCTAAAAAGCTCAACTTCTCTTTTAGTTAATATTTTCCAGCGACCTCTCGGCAGGTCTTTTTTAGTTAGGTGTGCGATTGTAACACAATCTACTTTTACCACATCGTATCCTAAATGATCAAAAATATCACGGATAATACTGTTACCCATATTTTTGATTTTTAAGCCTACTTCTTTTTTAGGTGAATTTTCTACGTAGCTAATTTCTTCTACTTCAACCGTTTTACCATTAATGGTCAAGCCTTCTTCTATTTTTTGAAGATCAGAAGCCTTTAGGTTTTTATCCAACTCTATGTGAAATAACCTAGGCATTCCTTTACTATGAAGTTTTTTCACCAATTTATCATCGTTGGTAAACAACAACAGTCCCGTTGCATTTCTGCCTAAACGACCAATGGGTTTAACATCGGCAGTAGTAGCGTTAGAAATTAAATCCATCACCGTTAAGCCTTTACTTTCACTGGTTGTAGTTGCTACGGATTTTGGTTTGTTCAGTAAAACATACGTGTCTGGCTCTGGGTTAATACGGCGACCATCGAAACGGACATCATCTGCTAATTGGACTTTATAGCCCATTTCGTTGATGATTTCCCCATTTACGGAAACTAAACCGGTTTTTATGTAGGTGTCAGCTTCCCTACGAGAGCAAATACCGCTGTTAGCAATGTATTTGTTTAACCGAATTCCATTTGGGTTTTCTTGGTGGTTGGTTTTGCCATCCTTGTTAGGTTTCTTAGTAGTAGGTTTTTTTCTACTTAAAGGAGCATTTCCTCGTGCATTGCTTCCTTTTCGGGTGTTACCAGCACCACGCCCAGAAGGTTTTCCTTTTCCGCTATTGTCTTTTCTGCTCATATTTATTTTCCGAACTCAATTCGGATTTTTTTTATGCTTTGTTATAAAGCAAATTTCTAAAATTTTTTGCAAAGGTAGGCAAAGCCTTTGGTTTTCAAATAGCAATAGCTGAAAATCCGTTATTTATATTTTTAGAAGAAACCGATTCAGTAACAAATCAATATCAATTAAAACTATGCTGAAAACCCCTAAAACGATAATGAATTTTAGAATGTTATGTAGTAAAATGTAATGTAGTTTGTGTTTCGACTTCCAAAGGACGAATAGGAAAACCAATAGGGCGAAAATACTTCCGAAGAAAAAGTAATTCATATACCCAATTGGGAATTTGAATATGAGCAATAAAGCCGGTATAAATGCAACAAAACACATAAGGGTTAACATACGCTTTGAAACCTTTTCACCATACACAACAGGAATGGTGTGATAGTCTTGTGCGAGGTCTCCTTTAATGTTTTCAAGGTCTTTTACTAATTCCCGCATTGAAATTAAAAGAAATAAGAACGTAGCGTGTACGAAAATGACCAAGTCGAAATTACTGTAATAGATAAACACAGCAAAGAAGGGAATTACTGCTAAAATTGCAGCCGTGATATTCCCAATAAAAGGGTACTTTTTAAGCTTGTGCGAATACAACCAAAGCACAAAAATATACACTGAAAAAAAGAGCACAGCCCTGAACGAAACATAACTGGCAAAAATAGCCGAAAGGAAATTCAGGATAAAGTAAACCGAAAGCTTAGTACGCTGGCTCACCAACCGATCGAGCATGGTTTTGCGTGGGCGATTT
>TARA_R100000306_G_C4381115_1_pt1 | contig 10668 bp, 9 predicted proteins | sample TARA_R100000306 | Tara Oceans TARA_R100000306 (sample SAMEA2620824) | marine metagenome | biome: marine biome (ENVO:00000447); feature: mesopelagic zone (ENVO:00000213); material: "saline water (ENVO:00002010), including plankton (ENVO:xxxxxxxx)" | depth 1000 m | reverse complement strand
CGAAGACCGGCCGTGAAATTGTGGCGGTCGATCCACGCTATCACCGTCCGGCTGAGGTCGACCTGCTGCTCGGTGATCCCGCAAAAGCGCGCGAAAAACTCGACTGGAAACACACGACCAGCTTTACCGAGCTCGTGAAGGAGATGGTCGCAAGTGACCTCAAAACCATCGTGAACGAGGCCATTTACCGGCGCAATCACGCCGCGGAGTAGGCCCCTTGACCTATGACCTTGCAGGTAAGCGCATCTATGTTACCGGCCATCGCGGCATGGTCGGCTCAGCGCTGGTGCGCCGCCTTAAAGAGGAAAATCCGGCTGAGATCGTGACTGTCGGGCGTGAAGAGGTCGATCTTATCGACCAGGTGGCGGTCAATGTCTGGATGGCGCAGGCCAAACCCGACGCGGTGTTCGTGCCGGCCGCCAAGGTCGGTGGAATCCTCGCCAACGACACCTATCCGGCCGACTTCCTTTACGACAATCTCATGATAGCGGCGAACGTCATCCATGCGGCCTATCATGTCGGCGTGGAAAAGCTGCTCTTCCTCGGCTCGTCGTGCATCTATCCAAAGCATGCCGATCAACCGATCACCGAGGATGCGCTCTTTACCGGACCGCTCGAGCCTACAAATGAGTGGTATGCGATCGCGAAGATCGCCGGGATCAAGCTCTGCCAGGCCTATCGCAAGCAGCATGGGGTTGATTTCATCTCCGCCATGCCAACCAATCTCTACGGGCCGGGGGACAATTTCGACCTTGAAAAATCCCATGTTATCCCGGCGCTGATCCGGAAAGCCCATGAGGCCAAGGTGTCCGGCGCGAAGAACATGGAAATCTGGGGCTCGGGCACGCCGCGGCGGGAATTCCTGCATGTCGATGACTGCGCCGATGCTCTGGTGCATCTCATGACGGTCTATTCTGACCATGAGCACGTGAATGTCGGCTCCGGCGAGGATTTGCCGATCGAGGAACTTGCGCGGCTCGTGATGAAGGTGGTCGGGTTCGATGGCGGGCTGACGAAGGATACCAGCAAGCCGGACGGAACCCCGAGGAAATTGATGAGCGCAGAGAAGATCCGCGCGCTTGGATGGAAGCCGTCGATCTCGTTCGAGGAAGGATTGGAAGAAGCTTACGCTTGGTACCTGGCCAACACAGAAACGGCGCGAGGAATGGCGTGATGCTGCAAAATCTCAATCCCTGTGCTGCGTTTGAGAAAGCGGCGTTCGTTCATTTCCCGTGCCCGTCCGAGCAGTGCCGGTTTGATCGGCCTCGAGGGCTCGAAAGGCGATGAAACGAGACGGCGCTCACCCCGCCTGCGCCGTGGTGTTCGGAGGCGCGGGCTTCATAGGTACGCATTTGGTCCAGCGCCTTCGCCAGCAGGGTGTCGAGAAGGTTGTCAGCGTCGATATTGCCGAGCCTGAAAAGCCCGTCTCAGGGGTGGACTACATATTCGCCGACGTACGCTCTCAGATCCCCCTTGATATGGTGGATCAGGCGCCGTCCATATATGATCTTTCGGCAGTTCATCGTACCCCGGGGCATCCGGATCGCGACTATTACGAGACGAATGTCGCTGGCGCGCTCAACATCGCCGAGTTCGCACGAAAAACCGGAGCAACCTCGATCGTGTTCACGAGTTCCATCGCGGTTTACGGGCCGAGCGAAGAGCTCAAGAGTGAAGATAGCGTACCCCGGCCGATTTCCGCTTACGGCTGGTCAAAACTCCTGGCGGAGAACGTTTATCGACAGTGGTCCGAAGGCGCACGAGCCCAGCTTGTTATCGTCCGCCCTGCCGTTGTCTTCGGGAAAGGTGAAAACGGGAACTTTACCCGCCTCGCCGGCGCGCTCGAAAAGCGAATGTTTGTCTATCCAGGCCGAACCGACACGGTCAAATCTTGCGGCTATGTCGGCGAGCTGCTTCGGTCGATGGAGTTCGTTCTAGGCTTGGGAGAGCAGTATGCGCTTTATAATTTCTGCTATCCCGAGCGCTCGACGATCAGTGAAATTTGCAAGGCCCTCGAAGAGGTCGCAGGGCTACCAAGACCTGTGGGCGCCATACCCATGGGTTTGCTGAATTTGGCCGCGATGCCTTTTGAGGCGGCCAGTTCACTTGGTTTAAGAAACCCGATCAATCGCGAACGCATAGCAAAGCTCGTTACCTCGACGAACATAAAGCCAGGCTATCTTTCTACTCACAGCTATCATTTTGAAACCGACCTTCGCGCAGGCCTTGCCCTCTGGGAGAAAGACGCAGGGGGGTTCCGATGACGGTGAAGGGTTTGGGCTTAGTCTCTACGGAATGCGGGACGTCAACGTCGACCGCGGACGAGCGCATCGAAATTCTCGGCGTTCCAGTCAGCCTTGTCGACATGAATGCCGTGGTCGACGCTATCATTCAAAAGCCGAACACGGATGGCGCGGGGATGGTTTTCGTCCGTGAGGTGGCAAGCCTGATGCTCGCGGCCGATGACGATCTGCTCAGAGGGCTGCACCATCAGGCATTCCTGGTCGTTCCCGATGGAATGCCGCTCGTATGGATTGGACGACTTCGAGGCCACGGCGATCGTATCGGGCGCGTGGCCGGGGCCGACCTTCTAGATGAAATTTGCCGAGCCACGCTCGAGACCGGTCAGAGCCATTATTTCTTTGGTGGCAAGCCCGGTGTCGCCGAGAATCTAGCGCGACGTCTGTGCGATCGTCATCGGGGGCTCAATGTGGTGGGTTCCTACTGCCCTCCCATGCGAGAAATAGACCACGGTTTCGAACTGACCGGCGAAGCGCTGGACGAAGTGGAGAGGGTCCGGCATTTGAAACCGGACTTCGTGTGGGTTGGCATCTCCAGCCCGAAGCAGGAGTTCTGGATGGCCAAGGCGGCGCCGGCCATCGGCCGGGGTGTCTTTTTGGGCGTCGGGGCCGCATTCGATTTTCATTCCGGCGCCGTTAAACGCGCGCCGCGCTGGATGCAGCGCAGCGGGCTGGAGTGGCTACACCGACTGGCGAGCGACCCGCGCCGTCTGTGGCGCCGATACCTGGTTTTGGCGCCGCAGTTTGCGTTTCGAGCGTTTTTTGAAGATTACAAGCGATGATCTATAAGCAAGTCTCGTGCGGCGAAGAGCGGGCGACCATCGCAGTGGTGATGGCATGTTACAATCGCCGGGAGAAGACGCTTCGGGCGTTAAGGTCACTTCAACGGCAGAGCGCCGACCGTATTAATCTTCGTTTCGTGATTCTGGACGATGCCAGCACCGACGGAACGGCGGAAGCCGTTCGTCGCCTGTATCCCGACACGATCATTGTTAAGGGAACCGGATCGCTATTCTGGGGCGGCGGCATGCACCTCGCCATGAAGCGTGCGATCGAATTGAGCCCGGACTTCCTGCTCATGATGAACGATGACTGCGAACTTTTTGAAGGGGCAATCGATACGGCTCTAGCCGATTACCAGGCTGTGCGTTCCGAGACCGATGACGAAGGGCATGTTGTCGTTGGTGCGATGATCGCGCCTGGCACAGGAGAATTGACCTATTCCGGTTTTCGGCGAGTAAGCCGCTGGCGCCCGTCGAAGCTGGAACGGGTCGTGCCGGTCGGCGCGCCGAAGCCGGCCGATACGATGAACGGAAATTTTGTGCTTGTCCCAGAGGCGGTCTATCGGGCTCTGGGGCCGGTGGATAAAGTGTTTGTCCATCAGCTCGGGGATATCGACTACGGATATCGGGCGACCGCCTTTGGCTTTCGCATATGGATCGCCAGGAAGGCTTTGGGAGAATGTGCGGCCAACGAGAACCACCGCGCACGGCTAAGGGGGCTTTCTCTGCACGAGCGGTGGAAACGGCTGAATTCGCCGCTCGGCCTGCCTTTTCGCCCTTGGCTTTCTTTCATGTGGCGGCATGGCGGGGTGCTGGGCTTGCTTCAGCTACCGATCGTCTATGTTCGGTACATTCAACGGCAATCGTAAAGTAGCTACGCTAGATTTTGTAATTGGCAGGTGATGGGTTCAGTTAGGCATTATGTTTCTCTCTCAAAGCATTAAGCGGGCGTTCAGGGCCTGTGGCGTTTCGATCGATCGCTTCCACCCCTATCGCCATGAGATGTTAGCGATCCAGCGCGCGTGCGAGCGGGCTCGCGTTGAGTTGATCCTTGACATCGGCGCAAACGATGGGGGTTTCGTTCGAGAACTGTCAGAGACGGGAATCCTCGTCGATTTTCTTTCGGTCGAGCCGACGAGCGCTGCGCATGAAAAACTTGCGAATTGGGCCGGACGAAACCCTCGCTGGCACGTCGCTCCTCCCGTGTGCATTGGCAGTAAACAGGGAGAGGCGAAAATAAACATTGCTGCGAATAGCGTGAGCTCTTCAATTCTGCCGATTGCTCAGCGATCTGTCGAGGCCAATAAGGAAACCGCATACATTGGGACCGAGACAGTCGAAATGATCTCGATTGATAGATTGGTTAAAAATTATCACAGTTTAACAGCAGGAAAGAATCTCATGCTTAAAATAGATACACAGGGATTTGAGCGCGATGTTTTGGATGGTATCAGCTCATCTATGAATCGTATTAAAGTAATTTACCTAGAGCTTTCTCTTACTGAGGTTTACGAAGGCTCTCCGTTTGCGGATGAGCTTATAAAATATATAAGAAATTTGAGTTATGATTGCATAGGGCTATTCCCAGGATTCACTAATACCTCTAGCTATGAGATGTTACAAGTTAACGGCCTATTTATCCGAAAATAATTTGCAAATATAAGAAAGATTTTTAAATAAAGGCGCAGCTTAAATGGTCGAGGATCCCAATAAAAAAAGCTTATCTGTTAATTCATCAGCCATTTTTTCAGCCGCTATAGGCAATACGCTTTTCGGTATAATATTGGCATTATTTCAAATCATCATTGTGGCGGTTCAATCGCGAGTACTCGAGCCCTCTGACTTTGGAGTATTTGCATTGGCCAACACATTTCTTGTAATCGTGATGCACATATCGCAAAGAGGCCTCGTCACGGCGATGGTAACCGATTCCAAATTCAGAGAAGAAAGGATTCACTTATGGTATTCTTCATGCATTTTATTGTCATTAATTTCAATAATATTGATTTCGTTGATATCAGCAATCATTTTTTCTCTATCGGATAGTGCAGGGCAAAAATCTAGCGCTGCTATTCTATGTTTTATGTCGCTTCCCCTGCTCACCCAGATCATGATGTCGCCAGCACTAGCCGCGCGCCAAAGAAAAATGGCGTTTCTTTCTATTAATCTAGTTGCTTTATTTGGTATGGCAGTGGGTAATGGCTTGATCGGCATATCCTTTGCCTTAATGGGGTTTGGTCCCTGGAGTCTCGCGTTTGGAGCTGCTGTTAATGCCTGCATCGCTTGCTTCATATATACTTTCCTTGAAAGAGAGAGTGTAGGCTTTAAAATAAAGAATAGTGAGCTGCTTAAACTAATTGGAGATGCAGCTAGCTTTAATGGCCTCAGGGTTCTAGATATAGCTTGGCTACAGCTACCTGTTATATTTTTTGGCTTTAGTCAGCCTATGTCAGTTGTGGGATTGTACCATCGCGCTCAGATGCTGGCAGATTTAGCTATTCAGACGTCGGTATGGAGAGTAAGTAGCGTTTTATATGCAAGCAAATCTCAAAGTATTTTAAAGGGCCGTGTAAACGCGTCTGAATATTTTTCTGATACGATGGTCCTAGCGACCCTATCCGCACCAATATCAGTGTTCCTTTTTGTCGCTCGCGAGTCCATCGTCATTACCCTTTTGGGTGCAGATTGGATCGGAACGGCGGACATTTTCGGTTGGCTGTCGATTGGGTTTGGAGCTGCCACTTTGATGCACGCTGCGGGGATTGCATTCGAACATGCGCGCATCATGCGGCCCCGTTACTTAACAGCCTCATTGCAACTTTTTGCGGTTTCAGTTCTTTTGTTTTTCGTTGTCTTTTTTGAAATCCAGGAAAGAATATGGATTCTTGCCATGCCCGCACTCTGCTCCATAGCACTTGGGTTTGTTGTGATTAATATATTCATTTGCCGACAAATTGACTTTTCGATAAAAGATTTTATAATCTTGCGACCAGGCATTATCTGGTCTTTGTCAACGGGTGCGGGTGCCTGGGCTGGCAAGATATTCTCAAACTCGTTCGAGATTCATTCGCAATTTTCTATATTGGGAATTCAGCTCGGTCTAGCCGCTGTCGCTAATTTGATCGTATTGAGATTAGTTGTCTCAATGCCCGAGTTCTCTGCTTTTGCAGACTTTCTTGAACAGCGGTTCCCACTTATTTGGCGAGCAACACGTATTCTGCATGGCCGTGTCGAACAGCGAGGCAATTAATGACTGCGCGGTATGTCGTTCCGAAGGTCCAAGGGCGAGGCGCAGGCCTCGGGAATGAACTTTTTGTTTGGGGGAAGGCTTTTATCGCGGCGCAATTGCTGTCCTACAAGGCATTGCACCCGGCCTGGGGCCTAAATAAGCGTGGATATCGGCGTTATTTTCGAACGCCGCAATACGATTGGCTTATTCACAAAGCGTTAGTAGAAGCATTTCCCTCTATTGAAGTGACTGAGAGCGACTACCGCTCTGCTGGCTGCGATTTTAGTAAGTCAATTATCGCTTTGGATCAAACTTGGGCGCTCTCCAAAAGGAAAGTGTTCGCACTGTCCGTCTCGGGGATGTGGGGTGGGTTTCATGCTATCGAACCCGCGAGGGAATTTCTCAGAGGTCAGCTTTTGAACACACGAAGCACAATGGGCAACCTTTTTCGTCTCGAAACCGCATTCCCAAAGGATAATGTTCGGGTAGGTGTCCATGTTAGAAGAGGAGACTTTTCTGTACTTCAACAGGGTGATAACTATCAGTCAAAATTTAATGTAGCGATTCCTTTGGAGTGGTACAAAACAGTTATATCAAAAATAAATAAAAGCTTTTCCGGTCGCGTCACGTTCTTCATCTCTACTGATGCCCCCATAGAAGAAATCAAATCCATATTTGAAGGCTGTCAGTTTATTGATTCTAGCCATCTTCCAATGAACGATATTTCTGATTTGCTAGCGCTATCACAATGCGACCTTACCATATGTTCTGTTTCAAGTTACTCATTATGGGCTGCCTTTTTTTCGACTGGACGATACATTTGGTTCGAGCCAAATCTTTTCGATCACGGAAGTTGTGCGTCTATTTGGGGGAATGAATTTAACCAGCAAATTAGCTGTTCGCCCACATGGTCTGCGCTTCATCAGGTTTCCAGTTTGCTTGAGGGTGGGTTTTCACTTTCTCCTCGCGGTGTACCAGTAGATTTCGACGGGAACGTACCGAAGGACATATTTGACTACTTGGAAACCTGCTTTTCTAGACGTCGACGAGAGACCGACCTTATCAGGTATGGGGTTGTCCCGGTCAGTGCCGATAAGAATTCTAGGAAGAATTAATTCAGATGAGGGTCTTATTGGCAGGGCCGTTCGAAACTGAAGCTCTCAGGAGCACGCTCTCGCTACGACTTGGAGATGCTCCTCCTGGATCCGTTCAAACGCCAATTGTACCGCTCGCCGCTTCACTACGCCAAAAGGGCCTTCGCCTTGAGTTGGTTACTCTGGACCCGTCAATCGATAAGATCCAAAAGTTCGATGAGGATGGGGTTTTGGTAACATACGTGCCTATGCGCGGGGCACCCCGACACCGCGCCAGAGTCCGATCGCTCGATTTCTTTGCAAAGGAGATAGCCGGGCTGAGTTTGATCATGAGGGAAAGTTCGGCGGACATTATACACGCTCACTGGACGTACGAATACGCGGAGGCGGCGGTACGCACGCCACGCCCTCATTTAGTGACAATGCACGATAGCGGGTGGCACGTGCTCTGGTTCTTTCGAAATTTTTATCGGCTGATCCGGCTCATGATGATGTTGCGGGTGATGCCACGAGCCCAGCGAATGACTGCGGTGTCCCCCTATATCGCTTCCTTAGCGCGATTCCACGGTCATTTCCGTAACGTCGCCGTAATCCCGAACGGGGTTCATCTGCCTGGTAAGGTTCCAATCCCAAGGGGGTGGCCGGCGGAGAATCCGGTTTTGGTGGCTGTAGGCGATCAGGGCCGTCTCAAGAACATCCAGGCGGCTCTCGAAGCATTTAAGGAGATAAGGTGCTCAATGCAGGGAGCCGAATTGCACTTATTTGGGCCGCAGTTGGATAGTGAGCGTTTGGGCCGACTCCCCGGGGTTATCGGACACGGGGCCGTATCTCACGATCGATTGATGCAATTTCTGTCCGAACGCGCTTCGCTCCTCATACATCCTTCCCTAGAAGAAACTTTTGGTGTCATCATTGCAGAAGCGAAGGCACGCGGTATCCCATGTGTCGCGGGGGAGCGATCGGGTGGCGTACCTTTTACTTGCGGCGTAGACGGGGGGTGTGAACTCGTTGATGTGCGCTCGCCAGGCGCCATCAGCCGGGCCACCATTGAGATTCTTATGGATAGAAAGCGATATGAGAAGATGTCACGAGCTGCCCGGTTAGACGCCGAGTCTAGGTTTGATATTGTAAAGGCAACGGATCAGTATATTGCGCTTTATCATCGAATTTTGACCGATTACAGATGATGGTGCTGAGGTCTCCCTACCCGCATTTCGATTCGCAGGAACTCTGGATCATCGCAACGGTCTGGCTCGCCTTGCTTGGCGTCATCGCCAAGGAGGTCGTCGGACATTCCACCATCGCCTTTATTGGCTCGTATAATTTTACATGGGCAGAGCCAGCCCTTGCAGCGGCAATTGGCGCAGTTGTCACTTCTCTTGCAAGCCGGCCGCCGAGGAGCAATTTGGCCTCCGTCGCAGCGATCATTTTCGGCGCTTTGAGTGTTTTCGGCTTCCTGCGAGGGCTGTTGCTGGACCCGTTTCAGTCTTTCTTTTCTCTTAGAGGTTCGGGAGTGTTCGCGGCTACTTTTCTGCTCGTTGCATTCGTGCCGAGCAGTCCGCGGCTCGTGTCCGCAACTTCGAGGGCCGTCGGTATCGCCGCCGCCGTCCTATGCCTGTTAGTGCTCCTGAGATTAATTTTCGGGATCTCTTTGTTTTTCCAGATTTCCCCCGATCCGTTTATCGGATTCAACGACGGTGAACGGCCGCTTTCGGCGCCTGGCGCGCTCACGATTGGCGCTGCTGCGACCCTGCTGCTGTCACGGGCTCTGCGGGTGGCCGGCCGGGGGATGTCTCGGAGCCTGTTGATGTTCCTCTTGGCGCTGATTTGTCTCGTCCTGTCGGGACAGAGGACTGCGATCGTGGCTGGGATGGCGGGAATTCTGATCGTCTTGACGCTGGAAGCAGGGCCCGAGCGACAGCTGCGCTTCCTCGCCGGGCTGTGCGTGGTGATTGGCCTGACGTCAGCGGGATGGGCGCTGTCCGTTGCCGGTGCGGACCTGACGAGCCTGACGAGCGTTCTGCCCGATGCGGTCGCCCGAGCGCTGGAAAGGGGCGAGGGCAATCTGAATACCCGGCAACTGGTCTGGAGCGCCTTGGTCGAGGATATTCCGCACTGGTCGACTGTTGACCAACTGGTCGGCCTGCCCGCCGGCACGCGGCCGGCCATCTTGATTGCTGCGAAGAGAGCGTATTGGGAGCATAGCATGCACAGCATGTATTTCGGCGCGATCCCGATGGTCGGCTTCGCCGGACTTTTTGCTTGGTTGGCGTCCACTGCCTGGATCGCGAGCAAAGGGATCGCGCTCGCCATCAAGTCACGCTCACCAATGGGTGTTTCGCCGGCGGTGGCCGCAGCCTTGTCGATCATGCTGGCCATATTCGCCTACAGCTATGAGCTCCGGGATGCGCATGGCGTATTTCTCATGCTGGCAGCTGGCGGAATTTATTGCGCTCGGTTGTCACCAAGGTCCGTGAAAGCTTCAGAGCGTCATCGCAACGAATTGAATCGGTAGAGGTGGATTCTCATTTCGCGCGAACTCTGATTTAGACTGCCTACGGGAACAGAAGGCCGACGGATATGTCTGAGGCATCAACTTCCGATCTTCGCAGCCGCGTTGTCACGGCTGACCTGCTTCACGTTTGTTGCGACCGGTTTCCACTTTAAATCTATCACTTAGGTGTTGAAAAGCGTTAGAGAACGATTGCGTACAGCGCGGAAGAATGAGCTACTCCATTACACAGTTTCCAGCGTTTTTAATATACTCTGAGCTCATGCTGATCGGGTTAATTAGGCTGGCGTGTGTGCCAGTAGATCATGGTGGGCAGCCGCCCACCATGAGCGGTGTAGTCTCTGGTGATTGTAGAAGTGGATCCAGCGACCCAAGTCGATCTTGACCTGCGAACCGGTCTCCCAAGCGTGCATATAGATGGGTGTCAGGTCCATGAACTGCATTAGGCGCAGCACGCCTTGAAGTTGACCAGATGACCTTTATTGCGCAGATGTCAGCTCATATGGCGCACGCCATAGAATGGCGTCTCCAGGATCTGCTTGTCGATCAACCGCATCAGCATCAGGTTCTCATCACTCTCGCCCTTGGGCGTGTAACAGAACGAGGATCGTGTGATCGCGAGCAGGCCGCATTGTAGGCCGATCAAGAGCGTAAAGGTGATCAGGGTCGATCATCGTCCGCTTCACGCCCCACCCTAAGGCTTGAGCTTTCTCTACAATAATTCATTGGCGACCGCCAGCTCGCCGATCTT
>TARA_R100000306_G_scaffold50548_1_pt1 | contig 10671 bp, 4 predicted proteins | sample TARA_R100000306 | Tara Oceans TARA_R100000306 (sample SAMEA2620824) | marine metagenome | biome: marine biome (ENVO:00000447); feature: mesopelagic zone (ENVO:00000213); material: "saline water (ENVO:00002010), including plankton (ENVO:xxxxxxxx)" | depth 1000 m | reverse complement strand
AATCGTCTCCTGCATTATACCTATCTAGCCAACTACTGTCATTAGCAGCAACATTAGGTGTTCCCTGGGAATTGTCAAACTGCTGGGCAGGAACCTGTGCCTGTCGTAGTCTGGTAAGTTCCTGCTGATCATTACGACGTTCTGATATATTTGTTGCCAATGCTTCCATCATTTCAGGAGTTTCTGCCTGTCTCAGTACAGCTAAATCTCCCATGTTCAAGTTGAATTTTTGGGCGAAATGCTCCGCAGCAGCCATCTTTCCAGTGAGATGCTGTCCATACATATCAGCCTTTTTCATCAGGTCATTCTGGGCAGACTTGCTCTGCACATACTGACGGGCTGCGCCTTCTGCCTGTTCAGGAAGATATCCCTGGTTCTCCAACTGTTTCTGGTAATTCCTGGCTTCCTGTTGTAACTGGGCCTTGTTTCTAACTGCCTCATATTCAGCCGCCTGTTGCTGAAGTCTGAGTATCTCTTCCTGAGATGGTCCGGTATATACAGGTGCAGCTTCAGGAGTTGCAGGTGACTCAGGTGCTGGAGCAGGCTGTGATTCTGTTCCAGATGCAGGATCGGGTGCTGGTGCAGTTGGCGGTGCAGGAGGGGCCTGTACATCCTCCGGCACAGATGAACTGTCAACACCTTCCGACATATCTGTCGGTGGAGCAGCTTCCGACTGCTCTGGTAACGGAGCCTGAACTGATTCTTGATTCTGGTTTACCATACTTTCCTCCTATTTATTCCTTATATTCCCCGGTGTTTTATACAAACGTCTCCATAATAAAAGATTATTTTGCGTAATTGGTGAGTTGTGGAACCACACCACGAGTAACGCATCCAGATTAGGATTCCTGTACAGGGTGTTAAGCCTGTGTGTGCGACGAGTATCTTCCAGAAGTTTAATGGCGTTACGCTGTCTCATATTGCCTTTATCTCGTAATGCAGCCTTCTCTTCAGAAGAAGCCATATTGTAACGTTCCCATAATTTTGGAACATTAAGCCCCGGATAAGCCTTGCTAAGATTGTCCATAACAACAGGGAAGTCATTGCTCCAGTAACCTGAATCAGATATTACATTAAGAGCATCGTAGTATTTCTGTACAAATGGATGATTTTGCGTTGTATACAAAGCAGAGTCAAGTCGTTCTTCCAGCATTAACTCCGGGTCCCATTTACTTGTTTCCACAGCCCAGGCCTTATTAAACGCATCGTAATTAATTTTACCTTTTACATCTGTGTGTTCATCACGAATCTTAAAGTACAGCCATTTTGCATGTTTCAAGGGTGTTTTTATAGGATCTGGTTCAACACCCCTTTCTTCCATGTTCAGTCTCATTCTAGGATCTTCTCCGTAAGTTCTGTCTATCTGCTCCCTCTCAATACGAGCTTTTAAGCTAAGTTTTTTTAGCTCATCCCTAAAAACTGCTGGTGACCATGCTGTATTGTCATTAGCATCAAACAGCATACCAGCATGATTATGAACCACATCAGCTTGTCCTTGTAACTTTCTTTCGGTCACCTGCTTCTTTTCATGAATCATCTTGGAAAAGTCATTAAAGAAACCATAGCTAACACCAACATCTTTTCTTCGCTCAATCTCTTCAAGGATAGGACTATTATCTGGATCTGTTATAACCTCTTGTAGCTTATCAGGTATATCTTTAATTTGGTCCCACTTGGTATGAACACTTCCTGACAACAGTTCATTTGAGCCGTCATACCCCCCTCCAAAAGTGTTCTCGACCATCTTATCCTTTAACTCATCACTGCCAGGTCCCACAAGGTTAAACCCAGAGGCCTGGACTAATTGAGCCAGTCTGCCCGGACCCAGATTAGTCTCTACTGTAGGCATAATATCTTTTACAGTAGCCCCCGGTAACATGATTGATGAAGGGACCTTCCCAGCAAACGGCATCTCTTTATCCTCGAAGGCTTTCTGAAGCTCTCTAACAGCAAGCTGGCCTGCACCAATCGGAGCAAACAAATCGTACATCAACTGGGTTGAGCGTTGTATTAATCCCCAGCGAGTTATATCTCTCCCGTAGAAGTCTTCGCCAGAATACTGTGTGTCCACTGCCCTGATCGGGACACTGAAACGTGAGCTAAGAAACCCGTTATTTATCATAGGAATACCGCTTGAAATATCGAATAATCTGAATATTAAATCCTGCTGCATAATCAGATCCAGGGTTGCTTTCTGACCAGCACCAGAAGGTACTACATCAGGAGATAAAAAGTTCGTGTTGTATCCGGGCCGGAATGAGTCCCATCCTTGCTCCATAGGAACATAGCGATCCCAGGGCAACCACTCACCTGTAACTGATCTGTGTATCAGGTTGCCTAATGCCGCATAGAATAAGAAATATCCTGCCCACCTGGTTGCCCAGTATCTTTTTTCCGGGCCACGGAATGGCGCAACTGTAGTCCTTACTACACCTTCATTTTCAGCTACGGAAAAGAACACACGCTTTGACCATTCACGAAGCCATCCCCTGACTACACTTTGTTCGATAGGAATAGTAGACCATGCCTTGTTAGCCATAAGGCTAGCCGCAGCCATAATTTCATCAGCATTTTTATCTGGATGGAATAATCTCAGCGTAGGTATTATGTTGTACTGAACATCGTGCATGATAGCGGCAGGATATACACCATTAAACAGTCCCTCTCTGAACATTCTTTCCAGAGCCTTCATAGCCCTAAACGGGGCCTTAACTGTCTTACCTACTATCCCTTCAACAGCAGCGTATTCGTCTTTAAGAATTCGTATAGAATCCTCAGTGTTGAAAATAGTTGCGTCTTCTATATTAAGGCCAGCTTTTTGCAGATTAGCCCAGGTATACTTTGCCAGATCTGGATCTTTCTTCATAGAACCAAAACGACCTTCTATACTATTCTTTGAGTACAAAGATCCTGTTCTAAGTTGCTCCCTTAACCTGCTTCTGTATCCTGGGGACACATTGGCAACTACCATCTTGGCTACGTGCTGCGGCATTCTCACACCGCTGGACAATGAACCGACCAGGGCCATAAATCCCTCATCTACATTACCTTGACCCAGACGGTGCATCCCGGCAACAAGCTGTGCCATAAATGCTCCAGTACCGGAACCAGCACCACGAGTCGCAAAGTCTGCCTGCTGGAAGAAAGATCCCAGCAGCTTGGCACGTTTTGGAAGAAATACAATGTCGTCTATCTTGGCGTGATACTCGTTTTTAGGCAGGAATTTACCAATCAGGGGAGCCTCATTAATTTTAATGATTCTTTCCCTGGTCATTGATGAAGCTCGTTTGCCACCAAACAAATCTTCCAGAAGTTTAGCTGTCTTAGGCTCAAATACCCACCTGTTATTCCATATCTCTTTTTGATCTTTAGCCAAAAAGGGACCAAGCCCTACCTCTTCTCCACCAGATTGTACAAATTTAACAGGAACTCCCTCTAACGATTCACCCCTAAATGCTGCACCCGGAATATCTACTTCTCTCCAGCCTTCTTCAGCCGCCTGCTGTAACTCTGACTGAGTACGAACTCTTCTTACTAAGTTGTAGCTTGGTGAACGAAGAATACTTATAAGCTCTTTCTGAAGTCTGGCCTGAAGACCCAGAGTGGAACTAAGCATTGCCTGCTCATACGGATTCCAGAAAACTGGTTCAAAACCAAGACTTATCATTTCTTCAAATGTAAGATGCTTCCTGGTTTTACCAAAGTCAGGGGACTTCTTTAAGATATCTGCCTTCTTAGTAATTGCACCGTCAGGTCTTTTCCATCCCCTGTAGAAATAATCTTCTTTTGTCAGTAAATGCATTTCCGAGAAGAATATCTTGCGCTGGTCTTCTTCCCAAAGAGCAAGAGTACGAAGATTTTTATATTGTCTTTCCCACGCATCACCACCCCTTACACTATCTATTTGCCGTAATTCATCCAGCCATCTCCCTCCACCTTTTGTATGCAAGGCAAATAAAAGTTTTAGAATAGAGCCGGGTTCTTCAGCCGTACCTATATGCTCTGCGGTAGGTTTCAGCACTCCTCCCTGCCGTCTTCCGTAACCTAAACTCTCAAGTTCTTTTGAGCCTTCTTCAACAATATGTTTTGTATATGTTCCATGCTGCCTGGTTGAACCAAAAAATCTATGCAAGGCACTTTCAATTATCGGCTGGTTTTCATATGCCTGCATATCTCTTAACGCACTTCTGCCGATTATTTCAATTCCTCTTAATCCAAAATGAGGTTGCACATCTTTAATGAACTGGCTAACCCCCTCTTCTGGGGGTCGCCCTGCAACTGAATTAGAAGTGTCATTGATCCATTTACTGTCCAGAGATTCGTCACGCGCACCCTTCCAGCCTACCCTGGTTGGAGGTAAAGGTTTATTGGTTCTTAAAACTACATCACCTGGATTTGTGGGATCTTCCCTGAAAAACCATTTTGTTGTTGCATCAATCTCTTCTGGAGTTTTAGGAAGCTCGTCTACAAACTGTTTGAAGGTTCCAGTGACCCTGCTTCGTTCAGCATCAAAGAAATTTATATACTTTTTAATCTCAGATTTATTCTTGTTGATATCAGCACGAGTAGGTTTTTTCCGTACTGGAACAGGCTTTGCCCTTTGAGCAGCCCCCCGTCTTGCCATCTCATCCTTGTAATACCTAACTCTTGGCCCAGATCCCTTGGCCCAGTTTTTCAATTGTGTGTCAGAATATTCACTGAGTGGCTTACTCAGACCAGGCAGAATAGTAGATGAGTCAACATACTCCATCCTCGTAGCAGCCCGTGCGGTGGTGGTGGGAGTATCTACTAGTGGCTGTATAAAGTTTTCAGTAACTTTACCATGTACTCCATTACCCAGTACTTCCTTTGCATCATGAAATGCTGGTATATCTATTTTTGTTAAATCACCAGCCGGGATTTTATATGTATCTGAAAGACCCATAAGCCTTGACATCATTCTTGGAGTAACTCTTATAACACCAGCACCCTCAAGTCCCTGTGCTGTAGGAAGAATAATACGAGGAACAGCTTTTCTAGTAGCTAACAGAGTAGGAGACGGACCTCCAGCATTTCTTGCAGCAGGCACATTTCTGGATGCCGATGATCCCATAGTAATAATAGGACTATCTGGAGTAAGTTTGCCCATCTCTATATACCTGTTTATACGCCTTAACTCGTCACTGGGAACACCACCTTTGCCTTTAAATGCTTGATCAATACTTACCACTCTACCTGCCTGTTTTTCTACTTCAATTAAATCTTCTATCGTGGAATACCAGTCCGCAGGACCTGTTTTTTCAGGTAAGGGTGGAAGATCTCCTTCTCGGATAGCTCTTACAATCATCCTTGTTCTAGATTGTGCTGCACCATAGTCAGCAGCATCAACTATTTGTATATCCCATTTGTATCCTGCATTATCCAGTTCATCTGTAATCATCTTAAATAAAGCTGTATCCTGATATGCTGGTACATTCTCTAATGAAATTGAGGCGGGTTTGACTTCACGGATATTTCTGGCAACAGAACGTGCTATGAGTAAATCATTTTTATCAGCACTTCGTATTGTTTTTGCTGCTGTAAAGTTCTTACATACAGGAGATGCATGATAGTGCTTTGCATTAGAAGCTATAAGTGACTGCAATGAAGCGTCATCGGCAATATTTGATACAGTATAATTTGTGCCGTGGGCATCATTAAATACCTTTATAGCCGTTTCAGATATTTCATCTGCATGAACGCTAATAGTGCCTTTTAGAGCAGATTCAACCGTGCCGCCTCCTGATAGTGAAGAGGCAAACCGTGCGGCAGTGGCGGCTTCATCAGGGACAGCCCCCTCTATTACCATCTTGCGTCGGGCTGCTGCATCAGTATCATATATGCCTGGCAGTTGTTGGAGTCGAGCGGGAGGCTCTTCGGTAGTCAGTAGTTCTGCTAGTTCATTTTCCCACTGCCTGTTTAGCTTTTTATGTTCTGGAGTTTTCTTTACAGTTTGCTTGTAATCAAATATACGATCAAAAAGTTCTTGGGCAGTGTGTCCACTTGCCCCGGTCCTGGTCCCCGCATTGCGTATTTGACTATTCAGATCAGCAAACTGGGGATGATTACCCAGCATAACTTCAACCGTCTGACCTGCCTGATAACGTCTTGCAGCCTGTCTGGCTTTAATAGCATCTGGTTGCTCAATCGGAGAACCTGTTTTAAACGCCTGTGCGTATTTTAATTCTTCTTCCGAAATTCTGGCAGCGGGATCTGCTGGTCTGTCCCTAACAGCTTCTGTAGCTTCTCTGCCAGTAGGAAAGGCTTGTCGATATCGCTCTGACAGGGGATCTGCTTTTGGTATATCTTCAATTATATCCTTGGCAGCAAATTCAGCAAATTCCTGTTCTGGAGTCAAAATGCCTTTTGCTGCTGCTTCCTGGGCAGCTTTTCTTGTAGCCGCCCTGGCTGCGGTTCTTCCTCCTCTTATAGCAGTCCTGCCTACTGCACCAGCTATACCAATTCCGGGTATAAGTTCTATAGGATCAGTAAGAGCAGCAACAGGAAGATTAATCCACCAGGGGATTTCACCTGCTTCCAATGACTGTTCATAGGCAGCCCCAGCAGAAGCCCAAGGGCCAAATCCCTGTTCTCTTAATGCTTTAGCCCTTTCAGTTACTCCCTCTCTTTCTAAGCCGGGGACCCACCCACTGAAAGCCATTCCTCTGGCGGGAGCTACGATCTCGTCAATAGTACCAAGCCCCTTCATAAAAGCCCGTCCTTCTTTCATTGATACAGGACCTCTGAATTTTGTCCATAAATCAACATCTTCAGGAACTGGCTCAACACTAGGTTTCCTGCCCGGTAATTTATCGATATCAATCCCAAACATTCTTGCCAGGCTTTTACCACGTTCTCCCCAGTCCACGGGTTTAGGGGGAGTTACGGGATAAGCTGGAGAAGGCTGCGGACCTTCAGCTAGTTGTGGTGTAGGCTGCGGTGCTGTAGGCTGCGGTGCTGTAGGCTGCGGTGCAGGCTGTATCTGCCCGCCTTTTATAACTACCTGGAAGTCATCAAGAGCTTCATAAACAGCCCTGCCCTTGCTGTCTACAGGAATCTGGCTTCCCCACTTGTTACGCAGGGACGGATAAATGGCTGCATTCCTTGACCAGGCATCTCGTAATTTTTTAGTCGGAGGAGGCATTAGCTGTACATATATCGTGTAGCAGGATTAAATCTGCGGAAACTACCTCCGGGTCGTAATGACGGACTAAGAGCGGTATAACGCTCAGTCCAGGGCATATCACTTAGAAAGTTAGTAAATGACGGGGCTTCCTGTCCCTGCCTTATGGCAGAGCCTAAAGCCCCGGCATACTGGTTATAAACATTACCGTACTGCCCCGACCAATATTTTTGCTGGGCAGGAGAGGACCCACCCTGGAAAGGGGCAGAACTAAAGTAAGCCAGCTGAGGTGTGGCCTCAAGCTGGTACTGTCCAAAATCTATGTCAGGCATAAAATCAGCGAAAGGATCTGGGGGCATTTATAATCTCCTTACTACATAATCCCGCCAAGATATCCCAGGAATCCTCCGGTAGGCGAACCTGCCGCTGCTGCCCTGGCGGCATACAGATCATACATATTTCCAAGAGCGCGTTGTCTCGCCTGCGCCCCGTAACCAACACCACCACCCATACCAGCGGCTGCCATAGCCAAGGCATTTCTTCGAGCGTCAGAACCCTGAAGATAACCTTGCTGAGTTGCCATCTGGGCTGTTAGAGGAGTAGCGGATGTGTAACCGGGGTCAAGCTGCCTAGAAGCCTCAAGGGCAGCTTGCCAATTCGCAGCAGTATCAACAGGTGCAGTAGTTGTTCCTCCCGCAGGGTTTAGATAATCAGAGAAAGTACCAGTGCCACCCCCAAGCATATACCCACCAAGTGCGGGATTAAATCCCTGCATTGCTGTTCTCTGGAACTGGGGAATGGCGGCCTGTGTCCCCATCGCACCTATACGGGCTGCCTGCCACAATGCTGCGGGAGATCCTGCAAATGTGGAAAGAACATCTGTAGGCCCCATAGTACCCGCAAGACCTCCTAGCTGATTCGCAGGCATCCCGGGTATTCCTGTTTCTCCAGCCCAATTACCCCAATTAATTGCCATAACTAAATCTCCTTTACGGTCCTATAGATCCCTCTACTCCGATTGGTTCCCTTTGCCCTATAACTATTTCTGAAGGAACTACTTCTTCTGGAACTATGTCTGAAGAAACTATTTCCTCTTCATATGGAACTACCGATGGTATCTGAGCAGCGTTCATCTGATCATCAATGAAGGCCAGGAAGCCTCCACCTGTTTTTCCTTCTGCTTTTGCTTTCGCTTCAAATATATCATACATATCAGCCAAACGTGAATACAGTGCGCCACCGCCATAGGTATCAGGATTAACGCCAAGACCTGCCATAGTCATGGCAAGTACGTTTCCTTTACCTCCTGCCAGGCCATCCTGTATTTTCTTTCCTATTACCCAATCTGTTCCTGTCAAACGCCCTCTTAAATCTTCGCCCATATAACGAGATGCATCTATAGCCCGACCCCAGTTTGAGGCTAATTCCGTATTATCCAGGGGAGTTTTCAGGAAGTTATAAAAACTATCAAATCCCTGATTACCGCTTATAAGATAATTACCCCACTTGTTCGTGAAGCCGTGCATACGGGTCTTCCAGAACTGTGGCTTATGAGCATCATCACCCATCTGATGAACACGAGCGGCCTCCCAGAGTTCCTGTGGGTTATCACTCCAATATGTAGATGACTGATCGCCAGTTAAGTTATCAGACCAACCCGGTGTTTTTATAATAGACCCTGTACCTGGGCTTACTGCCTGCCAAACACTGTTTGTGGTTAGCTCACCGTCCTCATTTATGTTTGCTGCCCAGGTAAGCCCTGAACCTTCCCCTCCTATTGTTAATAGGGCAGTGCCTCCTTCGGTTTCTAATGAAGCTGTGCCAAGAGAATAAAAGTTGGTGTTGTCATTAGAAGCATAAACCTTATTATCGTCCTCATCTAAAAACAGAGAAATTCTACCTATACCTTCTAATTTAGAATCCACACTATGAGCAAAAGGTGTAAGTTTTTCAATCTGCGTAAGATCAAGTTGAACAGCGGGGTTAGCTTGTATAAGACTTGCATATGTTATCCCTGACGCAGCAGCTTCCTTATTAGCAGTTTCTATATTTTTGGTAACAGATGTTTTTTGATATGTCGGGACCCATCCCTTCATAATATCTGACAGTGGGATTTCAAAATATGAAGAGTTTTTATATTGATCCCCAAGGGCATCAAGCCGTGTTTGTATTTCGGTAAATATCTCTTCTACACTGGTATTAAGATATTCCCAATCCTGAAACTCCTTAATAATTTTTTCAACGGCTGCATCAGCAGTTGCAGTATCAGCAGTTACAGTAGTATCAATTACAGTAGGTAAAGCAGTTTCAGCATCATCTCTACTGAGGATAGTATCACCCTTGTCCCAGGCATTTAAAATATCAATTGCCGTAATATCTTTATAATCCGTATCTTCAGAATCTGCCAATATCTGGTTAAGCATTTCTATTGCTTTTACATTATCAATCGGTTCTCCCCAACCAATTGAACCAAATCGACCACCGAGCCTTTTTTCTTCTCCCTCCATTTGGCTTCGTACAGCTTCGATAGCAGCTTCGATTTCCCGTTCTTTATCAATAGCTGCCTTATGCTTTTCGGCCTCTAGGACGCTACCTGCTGTTTCAATATCTCCCGGTCCAGTAGGGTCATAAAGGTCGGGTCCCAGGGCAGCGTCAGTGTCTAAAAGAGATCCAATAAGAGGATCTGATGAATAACTTATATTAGTCATTGGAGTATAACTCGGCCCTGAGAGCGGGATTGGACCAATTCCTTCCAGCATTGGATCAGGTATTTCTCCCGGCTGCATCAGCGGGTCTCCTGTTTCAGGAGTTAGCATATCTGTTACTTCGTCTGGTGTTATAGTCGGTTGCGGGGGATATTGATGATACATGGCTGTTTGTATCAGGCCGGGATCATAATCAAAACCAGCCGCAACAGACTCCCTGTTTTCATTTTCCTGAACTATAGCTTCTATAATTTGCCTTTGTGAAATACCTGAATTAGCTGAAATTACAGGAGCCAGTGACTTTGCGTAGGCAATAGGATCTTTTTCTGCCTTTGCCTTAATCATAGCCTGATACGGATCTGATGCTGGCTGATTATTATCTGCCACATCCAGAATTGTCGCAGCAATCTGCTGTGCTGTTTCAGCTTCAGCCATAGTTTTTGCTCTTTCCATATCTGTATCATCAGAAATAGAAGCATCAAATGCAGCCATCAAAGCAGCTTCGGGGGTCAGTATAGTCGTTGTCGGGTCATAGCCCATACTCAAAGGATCAGGTTCGGTTACAGGTTCGGGTTCTCCTGTTGGACTGCCCGTTACAATAATATTCATAATCTGTTGCGGGGTTGCACCGCCCACAGCCATTTCAGGAAGTACACCAAACAGGTCAGTTAAACTTGGTTGCGCCATATTAACCCCTTGGTCCTACAAGGCCCATACGTCTTAATCTTTCTTCTTCACCAACCGCTCCCGGTCTTGGTTGCCCCGGTGGTACTACCGGACCTGCCTGCGGAGTAGGCACAGGAGGCGGCACACCAGCCATTGCAG
>TARA_R100000306_G_C4381123_1_pt1 | contig 10691 bp, 6 predicted proteins | sample TARA_R100000306 | Tara Oceans TARA_R100000306 (sample SAMEA2620824) | marine metagenome | biome: marine biome (ENVO:00000447); feature: mesopelagic zone (ENVO:00000213); material: "saline water (ENVO:00002010), including plankton (ENVO:xxxxxxxx)" | depth 1000 m | reverse complement strand
TTCAAGGGCCACATCCGATAACGGCAGCCCGGGAAGCTTTATTTTCAACGAGTTACCCCGAAAACAGTTACTTACGGTCTTCGTTCAATACTGAACTGGTACAAAAGACTGGTACAAAAAGTGACTGTCCTACGCATTAAATCTAGTCTCCATCGACGTCCTGAAAGCTCCAACCTGTTCTACCGGAAAGTTATTCCGGCAGAGTTGCGTCCCTGTTTCGGCAAACGCGAGATCAAATACAGTTTCCAGACTGCTGATCCTGCAACCGCACGAAGCCGGTATCACCAGATCAGCGCATGCGTTGAGCGGCAAATTGCCAACGCTAGAGCGCAACTTTTGGGCACTGAGGAGATTACCGACCTTCAGCTACAGAAGCTGGCGGACGAATGGTATTCGCTTGCGAGGTCAGGTGCCGATTCCGGTGATCCAATATCCCCACTCTCTCTGCACCAATTGCCGGGGGGACCAAGAAAGTCACCGTCATTTCTTAATTTAGATTCCTGCCCTCAAGCCGGCAGCTTGGACAAGCTGGAGAAAGCACTGGGCATGGATGCTCGCTCCCTACTCCTACACCACGGCATTGCCCTCAACCACAAGAGTGCGAAGTACCATAACCTACTCGTTTTATTGGCGGAGAAAGCCCTCCTGATTGAAGGACGCGATCCGGTCGAATCTCATCTGCTGAGCGCGACCGTCGGAAACACAGAAACACCGACGCTAAAGGACATTTGGAAACGATTTGAAGCCCTCTACAGCGCCTCAGACAACCCAAAAGACCGAGGCAAGGTGGCCACCTACCGCAGCGACTTCTCGAAGCTCATACAGCATGCCGGAGACATCAGGCTATCAATGCTGAGGCGAGAGCATGCCTTAACGTTTCGAGATGCGCTCCGCGAACTTCCCGACACAACCAGTCCAAACTTTGAGCAACGAACGGGGATAAAACCAAAAGAATTTCGTCAATTGCCACTAGAGCGACAGCGAGACATCGCGAGCGAAGATAATCTGCCCGTCAGAACCACCAGCGGCGTCAAGGCCGCTCTGAAGCGAGTTGCAGCTGTTCTTGCGTTTGCGGATCAAGAACTACAGACAAAATTCAATGCTTTCAATCCGATGCCTACGGTGCCAAATACTCAAACACAGCATCGAGGCGAAGCTTTTGAATACAGCAAGGAAGAAATCGAGACACTATTAACTTCGGATAGCATCCTCTCTTCGCTCACCGTCGATGAACTTTGGGCGACGCTAACTCTTTACTTGACTGGGGCCAGGCTCAGAGAAATCGCTCCAATGTTGGGCGAGGACTTGGTTATGGTTCGCGACACGACGGCTTTGCACATACGCGAAGACCACTCGATGGGTCGCACTGTGAAGAACTATTCCAGCATTCGAAGAATTCCTGTTCACCCTTATCTCATGGAGCTGGGTTTCACAGAGTATGCCAATCGACCTGCACGAGAACCGCTATTCCCGAGTCTCTGGGACAGAACCGGGAACAAAGCCAACCGATTCAGTCGCAAATTGAAGAAACTAGGACGAGAACACGGAATAAGATCGACCGTGCGCCCAGCGCATGGCTTTAGGCATCATGTGATTGGACTTTGGCGCGAGGCTGAAAAAAGGCAGGACTTGCAGGATGCCTACCTCGGTCATGCGAGCAACTCCCAACAGTCCAAGTATTCCGATTTCAAAGCCTTGGCTAAATCGGCGGAGACCGTATGGCCGCCCCTCCCAGACCAGGAGTTGCTGACTAGATACCTATGGCGATGAAGTTATGTCATAAAGCCTGATCAGCTTCAGCCACGAGCCGACACAAAGATTCGGTACTGTTCACTTTGCCTCTGTAACTTTGCGACGCAGACACTGAATTCTTCGCCCTTCAACTCCTCTGTTTCGGCAAAATGGCTGTTCAGCTCATAGCTCAGACGGCTCAGGAACGCCTGGTTCAGAGCCTTCGTGAATCCCTGTGGCGACAAATGATCTACCCACGGAATGACTCCTACCTTTCCTATGGCTGATTCGATGCTTGAGTCGAACGACACCTCTACTGCTAGTTCGATGGGGTTAGATGTCACCTGTCGACGTTGTCCAAATACGGCATGCTTCGGTTTCACTTCATGAAATGCTTCCCGGAGTCGCTGAACCACCTCAACGACTTTTTCTTTCACTGAAGGGTAGATCGCACGGGCGACTAACGGGGGAGCAATCTCTAGAACCCGGTTATAAGCCCAAGCAGTCTGCGAGAGTTGCCATTGGTGCCACACCTGAGGGCACACCAGGCTATCGTCTTGATCACCGCCGCGGATGAGCTGAAGAGCTTTCTGACGACTGTATGTGTTGGTCGCACTGTAATCTCTTGCACTGGCAAGTGTGCCCATGATATCAGCCTCAATCGCCCGGACTTTTTCTGCCAATCGCGGATATTCGTTCGGGTGATCCGCAATGAAACTGAATACTCCGCCGAGGGAAAGATATTCAACCGCCTTCAGCAGTTCTCGATTCGAATCGTAACCTGATCCTTTCAGCTCCTTAATAAAGATGAAGCGCAATCCACGACGGAGAGACTTCACCATCCCTTTCACATTCCTAGCGACATGTGGATACCTCTCCTTGACCAATACCAACCAGGCTACAGCAAGGTAGGACGGCACGAACGCAAAATCGACAGCTGCATCACCGGGCATCGCGGTGTCTTCAGGAATAGCCCAGGAACCGTGACCGAAGTGGAGTTTCGAGTTGTCCCTTTGATTCTCAACCAGATACCGCGTGAACGCTTCGATTTGGGCATCCGTCGGGGAATGTCTCGTCTTCCTGGCACAACGAAGCAGGGTCAGCCGTTGATGGAAACCTTTGACCGCAGACTGATAGCTTGTGAGGTCATAATCCATCAACGGCAAGGGGCGAATGGGGGTATCCCATGAAAACTCCCCCAAAGGGCGCTTAGGTACAAGATGGTGAACCTGGTCGGATGACAGATTCTCGAAATCCAGTTCTTCGGTGATGAAGATCATACTTTACTCCTACTCGACGTTAAGAATACAGTTGCATTAACCGGTTGGCAATACTGTATTCATAACGCTGATTCGTACGAGGAGCATGATCACGATCAGTGGCTGTTTTTGAATTAGATAACGTCTGGGAAGGATGAAATCTTAATTAAGAATACAGTATCCTCATCAGCCTCAAAGACGATGTGTGTGACGGGCTATGGATGTACAAATTAAATTGATCGCATTGACGATGAGTCATGCGCAACTGCAGGTCCTGCTACCAAGAGACAAGAGGCAATTGCCCTCATCACCTGTTACTAGCGGCGATCCGGACAAGATTGCCTTTGTACTTGCATCGGACCTTTCAGGGGTGGCTGGAGGAGTTGAGCGCCACGACTTTCTCTCCCCAGGCGAAACCGGAACAGACAGCCTAATGCTGACTTACACCCAGCTCCTAACCGAGGAAAAGCTTCAGGGTGAACTGGCTAAACGCGTAGCTCAGGTGCCCGTCACCGAGGCTCTCGACATATTGAGACCTGTCGAAAGCCGAATCGTGAACGACGTTGTCGGAAGCCTGAAGGCTGACCTTGACCAGGTGATGCACTCACGATTGAACAAGCGAGGATTAATCCAGTTGTTGGGGTTGTTACCGGACATCTTCGATCACAAGGAGCTCGCGGCAGCCTATTACGCTCTTACAGGCGATAAGCCCTCCAGCTCCTTGATGCTCGCGCGAATGATGCTCGATCGTTACACCATGGGAAGTGGTGATCGGAAGCGGGAAGTGAAAGGGCGTGACTTGATCGAGGAATACGTGCCGGAAGCGCCAGACTTTCTCGATGAGAAGTGGGAGAAGAACAAAGACCTCTATCGAACCGGTGGACCCAAAGCCAAGAGACTGTATAAAAAGAAACGCATTCTCGATTAGCGGTTTCAGCGTCTGAATTGCTGCACAGAAGGCAGACCACTACACTCGATACATTACCAAGCTAACGGATGCGCTGCTTTTCCAATCAGCATCATGACAACCGTCAATGGATTGATCGGAACAGACTTCGCCTCCTCATGTTCATTGAAGTACATGGAACCCATTGAATGAGCCACAACATCACCCTTCAGCAACTTGAATCCTTCCTGTGGGAAGCCGCCGACATTTTGCGCGGCAACATGGACGCATCCGAATACAAGGACTACATCTTCGGGATGATGTTTCTGAAGCGCCTGTCGGATGCCTTCGAAGAGGCACAGGAAGGCGTTGTCCGGTACTACATGGACAAGGGCAAGTCCGAAGAACAAGCCCGCGAGCTGGCGGACGACGAAGACGAATATGATAAGACCTTCTATATACCACCAGTTGCCCGCTGGGGTGCAATCAAAGACCTGAAGCACGACATTGGCTCTGAACTGAACACCGCCACCGAAGCCATCGAAGAGTTCAACCCCGTTCTGGAAGGGGTGCTGGTTTCTATCGACTTCAACATCAAGAACAAGCTGTCTGACAAAAAGCTGCGGGACCTTCTCAGTCACTTCAGCCGCTACCGCCTGCGCAACGAAGACTTCGAGCGCCCTGACCTACTGGGAACCGCCTACGAATACCTGATTAAGATGTTCGCGGACAGTGCCGGTAAGAAAGGCGGTGAGTTCTACACCCCATCCGAAGTGGTGCAACTACTGGTTGCCTTGCTGAAGCCCCATGCCGGAATGCGTATATATGACCCTACCGCCGGTTCTGGCGGTATGCTGGTGCAGACCCGGAACTATCTGGCGACCCACGGTGAAAACCCGTCCAACCTGTCCCTGTTTGGTCAGGAGATGAACCTGAACACCTGGGCGATCTGCAAAATGAACATGTTCCTGCATGGAGTCTACAGCGCAGACATTCGCAAGGGTGACACTCTCGGCGATCCGCAGCATACCCAAGGCGGGGAACTGATGACCTTTGACCGGGTTATTGCCAACCCGCCCTTCAGCCTGAAGAAGTGGGGCAAGGAAGAAGCGGACAGTGATTCTTATGGTCGATTCCCCTATGGCACACCGCCCAAGGATGCCGGTGATCTGGCATTCGTTCAGCACATGATCGCCAGTCTTAACTCTGAAGGCATGATGGGTGTGGTGATGCCCCACGGCGTTCTGTTCCGTGGTGCCAGCGAAAAAGCCATTCGCCAGGGCATTCTGAACGATGACCTGCTGGAAGCCGTGGTTGGCTTGCCCGCCGCCCTGTTCTACGGCACCGGCATTCCCGCCTGCCTGTTGATCATTAACAAGAACAAACCAGCAGAGCGTAGAGGCAAGGTGCTGTTCATCAACAGCGAACTGGAATACGAAGAAGGCAAGAACCAGAACAAACTCCGCCAGCAGGACATTGAAAAGATCGTCCAGACTTTCGACGACTACGCCGAAATCAAACGCTATTCAAAAGTCGTCACCTTGGCTGAAATCGCCGAAAACGATTACAACCTGAACATCCGCCGCTACGCCGATACCAGCCCGCCCCCAGAAATCTTCGACGTGCGCGCCATCCTGCACGGCGGCATTCCGGTGCGGGAAGTGGAAAGCGAGTACATCCGGGAAGAAGTTCTGGAAGACTTCGATGTGTCCACTGTCTTCGTAAAGCGAGATGCTGACTACTACGACTTCAAGCCGGAAATCGATACCAAGGAAGCCATTCGTGAAACCGTGGGCGATGTGGATGCCAACGTGATTACTCAGCTGGAACGTTGGTGGGATAAGTACCAGGTTTCTTTGAACGAACTGGACTCACAGGTGACTGAAGCTGAGAGCGTGATAAAGGGGTATCTGAAGGAGCTGGGATATGAGTAACACAGTTCCTGAAGGATGGAGAGAGTCATCTATTGGCGAAATCACGTCAAAGGACTCTCTTTTTTGTGATGGCGATTGGGTCGAGAGCAAAGACCAAGACCAAGCAGGGTCAAACCGACTGATTCAGCTTGCTGATGTTGGTGACGGCGTGTTCGTGAATAAATCCTCCAGATTCATGAACGATGAACAATTTGACCGACTGAAGTGCACTGCACTAAAGAAAAACGACATTTTGATTGCCCGAATGCCCGATCCACTTGGGCGCGCCTGTTTGTACCCCTTAAAAGCAGGACGCGCAGCAACAGTAGTAGATGTGGCAGTCATCCGCACACAAAATGCCGATCATTATTGGTTGATGTCAGCCATAAACTCGTCTGAATTTCGTTACCAGATCGACCTCAATGCCAGCGGTACTACCCGAACACGTATAGCGCGCGGCACATTATCACAAATCAAGGTGCTCGAACCTCCGCTACCCGAACAACAAAAAATCGCAGCCATCCTGTCATCCGTCGATGACGTGATCGAAAAAACACGCACACAGATCGACAAGCTCAAAGACTTGAAAACCGGCTTAATACAGGAGTTGTTGACCAAAGGGATTGGGCATACGGAGTTTAAGAATTCGCCGGTTGGGCGAATACCCGTAGCGTGGGATTTCGATGAGTTGTTATCGTTAAGTGTGAACGGAATCTCGAATGGAATTTTCAATGACCCCAAGAAAGTTGGGAAAGGCAAAAAGCTAATAAATGTCTACGACATGTATCAAGGCTTTGGCGTAAAGGTATCATCGCTGAAGTTGGCGGATGTAGACGATAAGGAGTTCAACAGAAACAAGGTAGAATTTGGGGACGTATTCTTTACTCGATCATCTTTAAAGCTGGAAGGGATTGCGTACTGTAATATCAATCTCTCCCATGACAATGACATAACTTACGATGGTCACTTGATGCGCGTTCGACCAGATAAAAGTCGGGTTAGCCCAAAGTATTTGGCTTATTTCTGTCTTACTGATCACTCACGAAAATTCTTCATGGCAGCCGCCAAGCACTCAACAATGACAACGATAGGGCAAGCAGACATAGCACCCTTAAAAGTCGCGCTACCACCACTGCCTGAACAGGAAAAAATCGTTTCGATTATCGATGCAGTAGAAGAAAAAATCCGAGCTGCCAGCATCCGACTTCTACAAACAGAAGCTTTAAAGAAAGCCCTCATGCAAGACCTGTTAACCGGCAAGGTCAGAGTCAAAGTTGATCAAAAGGAGTCAGCGGTTGCCTGATCAGGCAGCTGCCCCGATATGTTTCAGGATGAAGTCGAAAAAGTCGAACTGCCCGCCATCGAACAACTAACCCGCCTTGGCTGGACCCATGTAACCGGTGCAGACCTTGCGCCGGTTCTGCCAGTAGATGGCGCTCCATTAGGCGAACGTGGTTACTACCGGGATGTGGTGCTATCCAAACGCCTGGAAGCTGCCGTGGTCCGGTTGAACCCATGGATCAGTGACGAAAACCTGCGCAGAGTCGTCCGCGATTTCACCCACCCGAACCATGCGGGTTTGATGGAATACAACCAGTCCATCTATGACCAGCTGGTGAACTACCTGTCGGTTGAACAGGACCTGGGTGCCGGACGCAAGGGACAGACCGTCAAGGTCATCGACTTCGACAACCCTGAAAACAACGAATTCCTGTGCACCAATCAGTTCAAGGTTGAAGGCATCAACCAGAACATCATCCCGGATATCGTTTGCTTCGTGAATGGATTGCCGCTGGCGGTGATTGAGTGCAAATCACCCTATGTTGCCGACGCGGTAGCCGAGGGCATCAACCAGCTGCGCCGGTACGCCAACCTGCGCACCCCGGAAGACGATGAAGGTGCCCAGAAGCTGTTCTGGTACAACCAGCTGATGGTATCCACCTGCCGAGATCAGGCGAAGGTGGGCACCATCAGTTCCAGTGCGCAGCATTACGGGGACTGGAAGGATGCTTACCCGTTTACGGATGCGGATATTCAGGCGATGGTGCAGCAGCCTGCCTTCATCTCCACCGGCTCGACAGCATCCAGCCACAAGACCGGTGACGTGCCCTCACCAGAGTATCTGGTTGCCGCAAAACAGGTCGCTTCAGGTGCCGGAACCAGTTCAGGCGAAGTCACCCCGCAACAGCGGTTGCTTGCTGGCATGTTCAACCCCGCCAGCTTCCTGGACTTGATGCAGAATTTCACCTTGTTTGAACCGGTGGATGGTCGCCTGATCAAGAAGGTGGCGCGATATCAGCAGTACCGGGCTGTAAACAAGGTCATAGAACGCCTCAAGAACGGCACCACGCGCAAGGAAAAATCCGGGGTAGTCTGGCATACCCAAGGCTCCGGAAAGTCTCTGACCATGGTCATGCTGGCGGTGAAGATGCGCCGCGACCCGGAGCTGAAGCAATACAAACTGGTGTTCGTCACCGACCGCACCCAGCTGGACGGGCAACTGTCAAAAACCTTCCGGGATGCCCAGAATGAAACCATCTACAACGCTGGCTCCGTGACGGAACTGAAGGAACTGCTGTCCAAAGATTCTTCCGACATTGTGACTGCCATGGTGCAGAAGTTTCAGGAAGCAGAACAGGAAGGCGACTTTACCGACCTGAACCCCAGCGAAAAGATCATTGTGCTGGCGGATGAAGCCCACCGCACCCAATTTGGCGGGCTAGCAATGACCATCAATGCCGCCCTGCCCAACGCCCCGAAGATCGGTTTTACCGGCACTCCCCTGCTGAAGTCCCAGAAGATGGACAAAGCCTTCGGCGGCTACATCGACAAGTACAAGATCAACGAAGCGGTGGATGACGGTGCCACCGTGCGCATCATTTACGAAGGTCGCCAGGTTCAGAGCGATGTGGTGGGTGATTCGCTGGACGCGCTGTTTGAAGAATACTTCAAAGACAAAAGCGACGACGAAAAGCGGGAAATCAAAAAGAAGTACGGTGTGGAACGCGCGGTACGGGAAGCCCCTGCCCGCATTCGCTGGGTGTGTATCGACCTGCTGAAGCATTATCGGGAAAAAATTCAGCCCAACGGCTTCAAAGCCATGATTGTGGTGGGTAGCCGCCATGCTGCCACGGTGTTCAAGAAGACCTTGGACGAACTGGAAGCGCCCCCTTCTGAGGTCATCATTTCCGGCACTCACAACGACCCGGCATACCTGAGCCAATACACCGACAGCGCGTATCAGAAGCAGGTGATCAGGAACTTCACCAAGCCACTAGGCACGGATAAAGAGAAGGAAGACCCCACCAGTTTCCTGATCGTGAAGGATATGCTGCTGACGGGCTTTGATGCGCCCATTGCCCAGGTGATGTATATCGACCGAAGCCTGAAGGATCACACCTTGATGCAGGCAATCGCGCGGGTGAACCGGACCTATAAGGGCAAAGCCTGCGGCTACGTGGTGGATTACTACGGCTTGTCAGACTACCTAACCGATGCTCTGAACCAGTTCAGCAGTGAGGACGTGGAAGGCACCTACCACGCACTGAAGGACGAGATACCGCGCCTGAAAGCGGCTCACACCCGTGTGGCTGCCATCTTCGCCGGGGTGAAAGGCACAGACGTAGATGATTACGTGCTGCACCTGAAGGACGAAGACACCCGCCAGCAGTTCGAATTGGCATTCAAGAAGTTCGCCAAGCAGATGGATGTGATTCTGCCGGATACTGCCGCCAAACCATTCATCCCGGACCTTAAGCTGTGGGGCAAGGTGCAGAATGCTGCACGAAATCGCTACCGTGACCCCGGACTGAACATCAGCGATGCCGGAGCTAAGGTCCGCCAGCTGGTGGATGAACACATCATCAGCACCGGAGTAGATCCGAAGATTCCACCCGTGGACCTGATGGCAGCGAACTTCAAGGAGACGGTGGAGCAGATCAAATCCCCCGAATCCCGCGCGTCCGAAATCGAAAGCGCCATCAAGCACCACATTACCGTGAATCTGGACGAAGACCCGGAGTACTACAAATCCCTCAGTCTTCGCCTGCGGGACATTATCGAAAAGACGGCGGGCAAGTGGGACCAGCAGCTGGAAATGCTGCTTCAGATGGTCGATAGCATGGAGTCTGAACACAAACAGGCTGCGGATGATCTGGGGCTGAGTGAAACGGAATTCGCGTTCTACAACATCCTGATGGCAGAAGTGACCAGCCACGCCGGTGAAGATGCCATCAGCGAAGCCGTACACGACGAAATCAAGGCAACCAGCCAGGACCTTGTGGGCATGTTCGATGAAGCCACCCAGATTGTAGATTTCTTCAGCAAGCCGGACGAAGTGAAGCGGATGAAGAAGGAAATCAAACGGGCGGTCCTGGACTGTTCCTTTGGTGAGAAAGCCCTGGTTAACGTGGTTCAGGACCGATTCATGGAATTGGCGAAGAACAAGTTCAAATGATGGCAGCACAGAAACCGGAATACCGGGACGCAAACGGCTTCATTGCCGAAGTCATCCGCACCAACCGCCGCAAATCTGCGGATATTCGCGTGGACGACGGTGCCGTGTCTGTGGTGGTGCCTGTTAACACTACTGCCGAAAAGATTGACCAGCTACTTGCAGCCAAACGACGCTGGATCAAAGAAAAGATCACCCTGCACCGGGAAATGACCCCCGCCAGCAGCAAACGGTATGTGTCTGGCGAAGCCTTCAGCTATCTGGGGCGCAACTACCGGCTGAAGGTCGAAACCGGGCACTTCGCGCCGGTGAAGCTGTTGAACGGTCGATTGGTGGTGACTGTACCTGACGGCACCGAAAAACGGCACATGGTCCGCAATGCCCTTGTGCGTTGGTACAAGCGGCAGGCAGAACAGAAGCTGACCGAGAAAGTGAAACGCTTCGAGCCG
>TARA_R100000306_G_scaffold17892_2_pt1 | contig 10692 bp, 10 predicted proteins | sample TARA_R100000306 | Tara Oceans TARA_R100000306 (sample SAMEA2620824) | marine metagenome | biome: marine biome (ENVO:00000447); feature: mesopelagic zone (ENVO:00000213); material: "saline water (ENVO:00002010), including plankton (ENVO:xxxxxxxx)" | depth 1000 m | reverse complement strand
AGCGTGTTCTCGACCAGGCCTGCCAGGATGTCGGCCGCTGGATCCGGGAGGGCCACACCCACCTCCGGTTGGCCGTCAACCTGTCCCCCATCCAGGTTGAGCATCCGCAGTTTGTAGAAACCCTGATGCAGCAGGTAAAGGCCCACAACTTCCCGGCCGGCAACCTGGAAATCGAAATCACTGAAAACGTGATCATGAACGATCTGGAACAGATCTCCCAGAAACTCCGGGAACTGGCAGCTTTGGATGTCCGGATCGCGATCGACGATTTCGGCACAGGCTATTCGTCACTGAATTACCTGCATCGCCTACCCATTCACACCCTCAAAGTCGACCAGTCTTTCGTGAAAGCCATCCGCAGTGGCGACGACGGTGCATGCATCGTAAACGCCATTGTCGCCATGGCCCATGGACTCAAGCTGGAGATCGTTGCAGAGGGCGTGGAAACCGACGAGCAACTGGATTATCTGCGGAGCCTGGGTTGCCACCAGGTCCAGGGTTTCTTCTACGGCCCTGCCAGGCCCGCCGCCGAGATTTCCAGAACTCTCGGATCCACCAGGGCCAAAGCTGCCTCATTCTGACATACGATTATCGATTGTCAGACACTCCGATATAAAAGCGCGATAGGGTTTGCAAAGTATTGCAGTACGTTACTTTATGTATCCTGAAATGCGCATTACTGCACATATTTCTCCCACCCTGTTCTCTAAGCTCGAATCCATAGGCGCTGATTACCGGAATGTCCGACATTCTCGGACCAATAACGACAAAAACGGTGACAGCATCCAAGGAACAAGAACAGGCAGCAGTCATCATGCGCGACAAGTACAAATACATCGGTCCCGTCTACGATTTTCTCAGCAATCTCTATAGCGGCAAGAATATTCACCGCTGCAAAACCGCCATGCTGGATGTGGAAACCGTCCGGCCCGGAGACAAGATTCTGTTTGCCGGAGTTGGCCATGGCCGGGACGCCATTCGGGCGGCCGAGCTAGGTGCAGACGTGACCGTGGTGGATTTGTCCGAAACCATGCTGCGGAAGTTTGCCGAAGCTCAGGAAAAAGAGGCGCCACACCTCACGATCCGACGCATCCACAGCGACATCATGAAAGTAGATGAGTTCGAGCAGTACGACATGGTCGTGGCCAATTTCTTCCTGAACGTGTTCGATGAAGACATGATGGTCCGGGTCCTCGAACATCTGATACGGCTGGGCAAAGCCGACGCCCGGGTCGTTGTTGGTGACTTTTCCTACCCCACTGGCAACCTGCTTTCCAGAATGTTCAAGAAGCTTTACTGGTACATGGCCGTCTTCATTTTCTGGCTGTTCGCCAACAATGCATTCCACAAAATCTACAACTATCCCGAGCACATGCAGCGGCTGGGCCTTCAGGTCACGGACAAGAAGCACTTCAAGCTTCTGAACATGAACTGCTACTGGTCCATTCTCGGACGCAAGCAGGCCTGAGCACTTTGCTAGAGATTCACCCAACAAAAACAATCAGGGAGCAGCAGCATGTCGGATCAGATACTCGCACTGGACAGGGTTGGCACACTTGAGAGCGGCTCATTCACGTTTACCGAGCGGGTCGGCTTCCTGAAGAAGTACGGTACCCATTCCCAATCGTTTTCAACGCTCCAACCGGGCATGCAATATTTTGATGTACCGGGCATGGGGTATATCGCCTACATGCGCAAATGGGGCGGCACCTTCGTGCTCTCGGATCCCGTCTGTGCGCCGGAAGACTTTGGCAACCTGCTGGAGAGCTTCCACCAGCGCTTTCCAAACGCCAGTTACATCCAGGTCTCCAAGCCCGTCGTCGATTTCCTGCACCTGCGATTTGGTCTCTACGGCACCCAGTTTGGCAGCGAATCCCGCATCGATCTGGGCCGCTGGTCACTCAGCGGGAAGAAAAAACAGATCCTGCGAACCGCTTTGAACCAGGCAGAAAAAAACGGGATTACGGTGAAAGAGCGTTTCAGTGACGATCACACCCGTGAAATATCCGAGGCCTGGATTCGAACCCGCAAATGCAAGAGCAATGAAATCCGCTTTCTGATCCGTCCCATGGAAATGGACTATCGCGAAAACGAACGGCATTTCTACGCCTATCAGGACGACAAGGCCGTAGGGTTTATCTATTTTGACCCGATTTATCGCAACAACGAGATTATCAGCTACGTGCCCAATATCTCCCGGGCCAACGCCGATTTCCGACAGGGCATTTTCTATACCCTGATGGCTCATGCGATGGAGGTCTTCAAGGCGGAAGGCGTGCCTTATCTGGATCTCGGACTGATACCCCTGTCACTGGATCCTGCAACAGAGCATCAGGAGAGCAGGCTGTTGAAACGCCTGTTGCACGGGCTCTACGAGAAGGGCAATTTTCTATACAACTTCAAAGGCTTGGAGTTTACAAAGTCGCGCTTTAGGGGAGACAACTTCAAGACCTACTGTTGTCACAAACGGTCGATTCCGGCGCTGGAGTTTTTCGCCATGTTCAAGCTGACCCGGTTGCTGTAGCCCCTAGGGGCTCTCCAGGCCAGTGTTCGCTCACCCGTTTGGCCTCCAGCCCCAGGCCCGCCATGAAGGGCGCGATGCCCTTTGGTGCCGGCCCTGAAAACAGCGCAGCGCTCACAGGTTGTTTCCCTGCGCTGGCAACTGGGCCTTGAGCAACATCAAGCCGACCGGTCTGTTCCAACAGCCAGGCTACCCGTCGGGCAATGGCCTCACCCGAGTCCACCCAGAAACGAACCGTCGGCAGACTCGCCCTCAGACTCTCCAGTAACAGTGGATAGTGAGTGCAACCAAGCACCACGGTGTCCACACCGGCCTCTTTAAAAGGCCTCATGGCTTCGCTCAGCTCGGCAAGCGGAACCTCGATTCCGGAAACCAGGTCCTCTGCCCAGCGCACCAGCCCCGGATGGCCAATACGCTCAATCCTGCAATCGCCAGCGAATTCCTCGACCAGCCTGTCGAGATAAGGTCTGCGAACCGTTGCCGGTGTCGCCAGCAGCCCCATTCGCCGATTCACGGACTTTGCTGCCGCCGGTTTGATGGCCGGCACCACCCCCACAACCGGCACCGCCGTCATCGCACGTAAATGCGGCAGGACCACGGTACTGGCGGTATTGCAGGCCACCACGATGGCGTCTGACGGGTAGAGCTCAAGCGCTCTGGTGATCAGACCGCAACAACGGTCGATCACAACCGCCTCGGATTTGTCGCCATAGGGAAAGCCTGCGTTGTCTGCCAGATAGACGATCTCCAGTCCCGGCAGTTGCCGGTGAATGCAGGCCGCAACGCTCAGACCACCGACACCGGAGTCAAACACCAGAACCCTTGGAGGTGACTGCCTGCTCAAACCGGAATGCCTCCCCGGGAAATCTCGTGTTCCATGGCCCGGATCAATCGGCCAGAAATGGTGGTTTCCGGTGGTACCGGTGGCGTATCGCCCGGCAGGAACCAGTCGGCATCGGCAAGCTCGTCCTCCTGGAGAACCAGCTCGCCTCCGGCGTAATCGGCGAAGAAGCCGACCATGAGCTGATGGGGGAATGGCCAGGGTTGCGAGGCGTGGTAGCGGATGTTGGTGACGTCCAGCCCGGTCTCCTCTCTCACTTCACGGTGCACAGCGCCTTCCAGACTCTCACCCGGTTCAACAAAACCGGCGATGAGGCTGTAGAAGTGCCGTTTGACCCGCGAGGACTTCGCGAGCAGAAGCCGATCATCCCGGCGTATGACGACAATCACGCAGGGCGCCAGCCTCGGGTACCAGGGAATGCCACAGGGTTCGCACCACTTGGCCCGCTCACGCGGATGGAAACCGGTTTCCTCGCCGCAGCGGCCACAGAATCGGTGGTCGCGCCACCATTGCCAGACCTGAAAGCCGGTACTGAGCATATCCGCCGGCGCATCGCTAACCATCAAAAGCGCATCCCGCAGCGGTACAACCTCCTGATTACCGACGTCGGTGTCCGGCAGTTCGGTCACGAATACACCGCGCCCATTGTAACTGCCCAGAGATACGGAATCGGACAATTCGCCCCGGAAAAGGCTGCTGTCGCCGCTGTGCAGCCAGCCGTTATCGGGCTTGACCACACCCGATCCCGACAGCGCGAGGATCAGATCGCCGTTTTCCGGCCGGCGGGTCGTCCAGCCCGGTATCCACTGAGTCATTGCGATCACCATTCGATGCATCAACTGGGTTATTGGAAGATCAATCGGAAATGTACCACATTGCCGCACCGGCCAAGAATGAAAGGTCCACCTTTCCGCCCTGTACTCAACCAAGTAAACTTGGCACCTGTTTCGTCAACGGAGTTGCCATTTATGCGTCTTTACCAGGGCATTCGCAGCCTGATCCTGACCCTTTTCCGCAAGATACTGTTTATCTGGGTCCGGACTGATGTCAGCGGCAACAGCGTTGAAGCCCTCGCCCTGGATCCCGATAAACCGGTTTGCTACGTGCTGCAATACAGCTCGCTGTCGAGCCGCCTGGTTCTGGAGCAGGAAGTTATCCGTGCAGGACTTCCTGGCGCCACCGAAGCCCTTCCGGTGAAGAACGGCCCGTCCCACTCCTTCTTTTTCCTCTATCGCCGGATCGGTGGCTTTTTCAGGGGGCGTCAGGCGCCAGCACCCACGAACGAGTTTCAGGCCCTGGTTCGCTACGGGCTCGAACATCCGGACCAGGACGTACAGATTGTTCCAGTGTCCCTGTTCTGGGGCCGCTCCCCGGACAAGGAAAAGTCCCTGGTAAAACTTTTGCTGTCCGACACCTGGTCCATCGCCGGCCGGCTTCAGAAGTTACTGATCATCATGGTTCATGGTCGCAACACCTACGTTCAGTTTAACCAGCCGCTCTCACTGAAACAGGTGATCGACGAATACCGGCACAGCGAGGAGCGGGCCAACCGCAAGCTGGCCCGGATCCTGAGAACCCACTTCCGCCGGGTTCGCCAGGCGGTACTGGGGCCAGACTTGTCCCATCGCCGCACCCTGGTGGCAGGCCTGGTGCGCACCCAGGCGGTCAAGGAAGCCATCCGGGAGACCGCTGCCAGAGACGACATACCACCAGAGAAAGTCCGCGCCAAGGCCTACAAATATGCGGATGAGATTGCGGCGAGCATGTCCGTTGTCACGATTCGATTCATGGAGGTGCTGTTGTCATGGCTCTGGAACCGGATCTACAACGGCATTGCCATCAACAATATCCGGGTGGTGAAGGAAGTGGCGCAAGACAATGCCGTGGTTTACGTGCCCTGCCATCGTTCACACATCGACTACCTGCTGCTGTCCTACGTGCTTTACAAGAATGGCCTGATGCCTCCGCACATCGCCGCAGGGATCAATCTCAACATGCCCATTGTCGGCCCGATCCTGCGCCGTGGCGGGGCGTTCTTTATGCGCCGCAGTTTCAAGGACAACCCGCTGTACGCCACCGTGTTCAATGAATACATGCACGTGATGTTCTCCCGGGGCTATTCCGTCGAGTATTTCATCGAAGGCGGCCGAAGCCGCACAGGCCGCATGCTGCAACCCCGCCCCGGCATGCTGGCAATGACCGTACGCAGTTTCCTTCGGGACCATCGCAAACCCATCGTGTTCGTGCCCGTGTACATCGGCTATGAAAAGGTGATGGAAGGCCGTTCCTATCTGGGTGAACTTCGTGGCAAGAAAAAGGAAAAAGAAAGCGTATTCGGTCTTGCCAAGACCGTTCGCAAACTCAGTAACTCCTTTGGTCGGGTTTCAGTCAACTTTGGCGAAGCCATTCATTTGTCTGAGGTTCTGGACGATGTTCACGGTAGTTGGCGCGACGAGGCCTACGACGCCGAGTATCGTCCGAAGTGGCTTAACAGCGCGGTTTCAGAGCTGTCCTTCCGGGTAGCGTCGAACATCAACGCGTCGGTTGCGGTAAACCCGATCGGCATGGCCGCCACGGTTCTTCTTGGCACCGAGCGACTGGCCATGGACGAGGGACAGTTGATCCGCTTGATGGATCAATACGCCGCCCTGCTAAAGGCTTTCCCGTATGCGGAAACGGTAACCCTGCCCGAGGGGTCCGGCAAGGACTGGATCGCCTACTGTGAAGGCATGGGCCTGGTGACGCGCCAGCCGCAGAAGCTGGGCGACATTATTGCCCTCGAAGGCAGCAACGCAATCCTGATGACCTATTACCGGAACAACATCCAGCACCTGTTTGCGCTACCCTCACTGATCGCCAGCCTTTTCGAGAACAAGGATTCGCTGGGCCGGGACAAGATTGTGTTCCTCGCCAGCGTAGCCTACCCCTACCTGCAATCGGAACTGTTCCTGAAATACCAGCCCGATGAAGCCAGGAAGGTCATCAATCAGTGGATTGACGTTCTCATCGAACATGACTTGCTGAAGCCCCTGGACGATGACCGGATCGGTCGACCCGAGGAAGGCACCGAAGCCATGCTGAGGCTCAGGGTTCTGTCCCGCTTCATCATCCAGACGGTAGAGCGCTACCACATCGCTCTGGGCATTCTCCGCAAATACGGCTCGGGCAAGATCAGCGCCGCCGAACTGGAAGAACAGAGCGCGCTGCTGGCCGAGCGGATGTCGATCCTGTTCGGCCTGAATGCGCCGGAGTTTTTCGACAAGAGCCTGTTCCGCAACTTCATTGCCAATATGCAGAACAATGGCGTTATCACTACCGATGACAATGGCCTGCTCTGCTATGGGGAGGGGCTGGATGAGGTGGCGGACGATGCCCGCCTGGTGCTGAGTGTCGAGAAGCGACAGGCAATCCAGCAGGTCACCATGCTGGGTGCCTGATGGCGTTTACTGCGGTGGCAGCGCCCGGATGGCGTACACATCGTAGCGGCTGCTCTTGCCCTCAATGCGGGTGGTTGGCTCTGCTCCCTCAATGGCCGATGCCTTACGGGGCCGCTTGACTACCACCCGGTAACGGGCGCGCTCCAGAGCGGCCGCGAGCAATTGTGCGGAATCCTCGTCGTCTCCTACGATAGTGCGGAAAACCTGCATTTCCTTTTTTACCAGGGCCGACTTGTCCCGATGCGGAAACATCGGATCCAGGTAGACAACATCCGCCGCCTCGGTGCCTGGTCGGGCAAGCCATTCAATACTGCTGCCCTCCAGCAGTCGCATGCGCTCGACAATGGCCGCACAATCCACATTCAGGGCTGCGCGCGCAAGACCATCGGCCAAGAGAGCGTGAATGACCGGGTTACGCTCGAACAGGGTAACCGTGCAGCCAAGGCTGGCAAGCACAAAGGCATCCTGGCCAAGCCCTGCCGTCGCATCAACGATATGCAATGCGGCCCGTGTTTTCTGCAAGCCGACCGCCTTGGCCACCAACTGGCCCGCGCCACCGCCGTGCTCCCGCCGATACCCCATCTTGCCGGTCACGAATTCTGCACGCACCGGTCCCGGCGCACCTTTGCCAGTCATCTGCAGGCCAAGGCCCTGCTCATCCAGGAACAGTAAAACCGGGAAGTCGCGGATGTCTCTGGGGCGGACGACACCAAGATTCGGGACCCCGAGCGAATCGGCAAGAGCATCGGCCTGCAATCGGTCACCCAATGCACTGCGGGCAACAGCGACGATGTTCTGGAAACGTTCAGAGAGGGCGTACGGAGCGGACGGGGACGAGTCAGGCATCAGACCAGAATATCAATTCCGGCCAGGCTACCATTGCCGCCAGTTTCCTGACCGGCTGCGGCAACAGAGGCAAAGGTCGACAGCGCCCTGGCGGCTGGCAGGGACACTTCGTCTGCGCGGAACCGCTCCAGACGGGCGTCTTCAGCGGCACGACGGGCTTCTACACGCCGCTCGAGGCTTTCGGTCGCATTGCGGTCGCTGACAACACCCTGATTGCCATCGGCAAGGTCACGGCGGGCCGCGTCAGGTGTTTTTTCGGGCGTTGATGCCGGCGCACGGGCCGCATCGCTGCGCTCCCTGACCAGACTGTTGTTGCCGGTCTGGAAATTGAAATTGTTACCCGGGTTAATTCCGCCAATCATGTTCAGATACCGCTGGCCGGATGACAGGAAAACGTGAAATGGAAGTATGGAAGATTATCGCACGGAAGAAAAGACAGCTGGTCAGTTTTTACCCAAAGCGGTTTGCCCGGATCTACCCGGGCGGCCGGGGTCACTATCGACCAGGCAGTTTTTTCCAGGCCACTTCATCCCTGATGTAGACAGGTTGAGCCTGCTCCGCCGGCACCGCCTTGCCCTGCCCGAATGCGATCACCGCCAGGCGCGCAACCCAGGCTGCTCGCAGCACCAGGGTTTCATCGACGGGATCAACGCGCCCTGACACCTCCGCTGGCATGGCGGAGCGGTATTGCCAGCCCGGCCCTGCTCCGCACCAGCGCTCGGGGCCCGCTGGCAGTGTGACTGCCTCGGGTGGACAGACCTGTTCCGAAGCCAACGCCTCAGGCAGTCCTGCCCGGGCAGCGAAGCAGCCCCAATACACCTCGCCCATGCGGGCATCAAAGGCTACCGCAATACCGGTTTCCTCGTGAGGATCCAGAGCATCCATGGCACCCAGCGCCACGGCCTGCAGTGAAGACACCGGCACCACCGGAATGTCCAGCCCCCAGGCAAGACCCTGCACAACACCGGTCGCGATCCTGACACCGGTAAAAGAGCCCGGCCCGCAGGCAAAGGCCAGGGCATCAAGCTCTGCCGGAGCAAGATTCTTCTCCGCCAGAAGCTCCCGCACCATCGGCATCAATAGCCGGGTATGGCCTCTGGGGGCAAGCTCAAAGCGTTCGGAGATTTCGCCATCAACAAGAAGGGCTGCCGAGCAGCCCTCTGATGACGTATCCAGTGCCAACAGTTTCACCGGTGTGAAAACCTCAGGTCAGGATGCCAATTTATTTGAGTTCAGACAGGATCTGGTCGCGAATGCTGTCCAGACTGCCAACGCCCTCGACACGGACGTATTTCGGTGCCGCAGCTGGCTCTTTCGACGCCCAGTCCTGGTAGTAGCCAACCAGCGGTGCAGTCTGGTCGTGGTAGATTTTCAGACGCTTGCGAACCGTCTCTTCCTTGTCGTCCTCACGTTGAACCAGCGGCTCTCCGGTCTGGTCGTCCTTACCCTCGACCTTGGGCGGATCGTATTTCACATGGTAGATACGACCGCTTCCCTCATGCACCCGGCGACCGGACAGACGGCTGACAATTTCTTCGTCATCCACGGCAATTTCGACCACATAGTCGATGGCAATTCCCTGGTCTTTCAGAGCTTCAGCCTGGGGGATGGTCCGCGGGAAACCGTCGAGCAGGAAACCGTTCTTGCAATCAGGCTGTTGAATACGCTCTTCGATCAGCGCAATGATGATGTCGTCAGACACCAGGCCGCCTGTTGCCATGACTTCCTTTACCTGCTTGCCCAGCTCGGACTCGGCTTTCACCGCCGCACGCAGCATGTCACCGGTGGAGATCTGGGGAATATCAAACCGTTCAGTAATGAACTGGGCCTGAGTCCCCTTGCCTGCGCCCGGCGCGCCTAACATGATGATTCGCATAACGCTGTGCTCCCGTTTTAGTCATTATCATTTGAAAAGCTGTGGCAAAAACCCGTGCCTTTGCGACAGCCTCTCCTGCACGGAACAGGTGTCAGCCGAAATCGGCGAAGGCGCATTATACGAAGTCAGCCACGTCAGAGAAAGTCGACCTCCGTATCATGCACCGGAAGTCCGTATTTCCCAGCGAATAACGACAGGGTGTCAGGATGACAGGGAGCTGGCCAGTGCGTCCAGATCCGGAGCCACACGATCCAGTTCAGCATTCAGTTCTTCCACAACATTGGGCGTCAGTCCCAGGCCTTCCAGCAAAGCGGGCACGTCGTCGGGATTGAATTCATCGCCAATACCGCGGTCCTTCAACAGGGCGTTGGCCAGCTGTACCATCAAGACATAGTTCTCGTGCTCGCCATGGTAACCCGATTGTTGATGCACGCCGGCCGCCTTGACCACAGGATCAGGCAGTTGCCATAAACGGTGGAGGATACCGCCGATAGCGCCATGGCCCACCGACAGGATTTCCTGGCCATTGCCCTGCCCGAACACCTGCTGCTCAAGCGAGTGCATGCTGGCTTCAGGATTCGCTTCGCGAAGCTCATTGAGCTCATCAAATTCGGCCGGGAACAGATGCCCGACCAGCAACAGGCCGAAGTTGTGCAACAGGCCGCAGAGATAGCCCAGCCCCTTTTCGGCGCCACATCGCGGCGCAATGATCTGGCAAAGGAACGCGCAGTACAGGGAGTGGCGCCAGAAATTGTCCATACCGAGAATGCCGTGACGGGGTACTTCAAAGGCACGAACGGAGGCGATGCCCAGGGCGATGTGGGCCACACGATCGAAGCCCAGCACACGGGTGACCGCCTCCTGCACCGAATTGACCTGGCCGGGATAATTGAACAGTGCAGAACGGGCGTAACGCATGATCTGGGCCGTGAGACTGGGATCAAACTCGATCAGCTCTGCCAGCTCACGAGCCGTCGCATCGGTGTTGGCAGTCAGCCGCAAAATACGCAGCGCCAGGGCCGGCATGGGGGGCAGACGGTAAAGTTTCTGTAGCTTGTCGGCCACTTCCTCGAGCGTCAGTGCCTCGCGGTTGCCGTTACCCGGCCCCCGGATAACCAGATGGCCCTCCCTGGCACCGGCCAGGGCCAGACGGAAGGATCGGCCATCCATT
>TARA_R100000306_G_scaffold62394_2_pt1 | contig 10695 bp, 4 predicted proteins | sample TARA_R100000306 | Tara Oceans TARA_R100000306 (sample SAMEA2620824) | marine metagenome | biome: marine biome (ENVO:00000447); feature: mesopelagic zone (ENVO:00000213); material: "saline water (ENVO:00002010), including plankton (ENVO:xxxxxxxx)" | depth 1000 m | reverse complement strand
GGGGACGGAGGGATTTACGAACGTAAATCCCTCCGTCCCCTTTACGCCGGTCCCCTTTACTTAGTCCTCTTTACACCCAGCCGTCAGTGGCTCGTCGCTGTTCAGTTTGAGAACTCGTTTGGACAGTTGCAGATAGATCGCAAACACGGCCAGGAACAAGACAAACATCAGCGACTCGGGTGCAGCTGCGAAGTGTCCGATCAGACCAATTGCACCCATGCCCAGTGCTGCACCGTGAATGATCAGCACGGTTTTGCGGGGACTGAAGCCGGCATTAAGTAGACGATGGTGCAAATGATCCCGACCGGGTGAGAAGGGCGAGCGGCCCTGCAAAGGACGACGGACCAGCAGACTCACCGTATCAATCAGCGGGATGGCCAGGAACCAAAGTGCGTAGACCGGCGCAATAAACGCATTGCTGCCCTGGCTGGCGGCAATCACCAGCCAGGCGACAATAAAACCAAGCAGTGTGCTGCCGGCATCACCCAGGTAAACCAGAGCGCTGCGTTTCCAGATCAGTCGGAAGTTAAAGGTCAGGAAGGCCAGCACCGAAACAATCAGAATCTGGCTGAAATTGAGCATGGCGCTTTGACCGGCGCCCATCGCGGCAATTGACAATAAAACCAGGGCAATCACGACCAGACCGCCGGACAGTCCGTCCAGGCCATCGCTCATGTTCACCGCATTGATCACGCCCACAGTAGCAAATAATGTAACCGGCAGGGCCAGCAGGCCCAATTCCAGTGGCCCCATAAACAGAATGTCACCAAAAGACGTAATCTGCACACCTGCGCTGACAGCCATTACCCAGGCTGCAACGGCATGCACAGCCATACGAACTGATGCACGAATGTCATACAGGTCATCAATGACGCCAACGGCAAGCACAAAGCCAGAGACCGCGAGCAGGATCTGGTAGTTTTGCATCATTACCGGAGAGAGCAGGCAAATAGCAAGTGTGCCCAGGTAAATTCCCAGGCCACCGATCATCGGTGTTGGCTGCTGATGGCTTTTACGTCCACCCGGCATATCCAGCAGGCCAATTCGACCTGCCAATGGGCGGAGCGCCACCAGGCAGAGGGCCGTTACCAGAAATACGCTTGTTAAAGCTACCAATGTCATTTGTTGCTATCCCTGATATTTATTCTTGAATCGATCGGGCGGCAACGGCCTCATGCCGCCCGATCGACTCTCTTTCCACTACTGCGTTTAGTTAACGCCGTAGAACAGCTGCGTTCCAGTAGCCGAGATCACTTTGTAGTCCATTTTGCCATCAGCGTTTATGTCCATCGCCTGGTAGGCGAGGCCAAAACTGTCCTTGTTGGCATCATAGAAAGTGACTTCAGCCGCAGTGCGCGGGCTTACAAAGAAGCTTGGCTTCAGTACACCGACACCGCTGATGGTGATGAAGCCGGAGCTTCTATCAGCGTTCACTGTCAGGCCCGCCGCGGCAACGCTCTCAAAGAACGAGGTGTTGTTTGGGTACGGCAGGACCCGCTGGGTGGTGCCGTTGGCACAGTTGATACCAAAAGAGTACTCCGCAGTATTTACTTCACGCGTGGGTTCGGTAAAGCTGACGGCGCCACATGACGTGATATCAGCACCGCTCAGGTTATCGTACGCGAAGGTACCAGAGAAGCTGTTGCCGCCACCAAGGTTCAAACCAAATGAACCATTGTCCCGCGCCGAGAATTGATAACCTGCCGTTTCAACTGCAACCGCGAAGGCTGAAACGTCCAGGGCCATCGGTGACAGTTCTACAGCTACGCCATTGTTAACGATCACGGTGCGGCCATCGCGTCGAACACGAATGCCATTTGGCACACTTGATGGAACTGCCCGTACAGCAACAACAGCGCCGGCGTAAGTTTCACCTGGCAGTAATACTTTTACGGCACCAGTCACATCATCCACAATGATGTCTGCCTCAGCAGCAGTTGTGACGCCGCTGATTCCGCCAAATCGGCCTGATTCATCAATGATGGGCAGCGTCAGACCTGAAGTACCGCGGAACAGGTTGCGCAGGCTGTCAAGGATATTAACGCCGTTGACAACAACGGAGCTGGGAACCACAAAGTTGTCGCGTGTTGCGACCGCCAGACGGTTTTTCGCTTCCTGATCCAGGTTGGCAGTGGCTGGGTCGCTGTTAATTTTTGCCAGGCGCTCTGCTTCAGTCTCGACTACAGTTGGTGGGATTGGCAATGCAAGGTTCAATACCTGCTCGGCCAGGCCCGGATTATCCTGCAGCGCGGCTGAAATAGCTCCCTCATCAGGGTTAGCATTGCCTCCGGCGATCAGGGCAGCGCGAATCGCTGCTGTAGCTATCTGATTACTTGCGTTGGAGATTGAAGTAACCAGTGTGGCATCCGCAGCCACGTTCAGGCGTCGGTTGGCATTGATTACCTGCGCCGCCGCAGCGGCAGCCGCAGCAATATCAGTCTGACTGCTTGACTGGGTGCTCAGCGATGAAGCGGTATTCAGCAGGTTGGTAGTCGCTGTTTTGACCACAGTCACTTGCGCTGCTGTCAAGGGGGTTGCATTGCTACCCTGAGACCGGTCGGCCAGGGATGTCAGCGCTGTGGCGCTAGCGTTCAGCACTGTTTTGGAGTTGTCGATAAGCGTCTGTTTCGCAGTGGCATCGGTCGTGGAGTTGGCCACTTTCGAGCCGGTGTTGCCTGCCTTCGCAACCACGTTAATTGTATTCAACAGGTTGTTGGTGCTGACAGTGGTACCGCTGTTGATGGAGTTAACAACGCTGTTGATGTTGTTAACCGCATTTGTAGTCGCAGTGTTTGTCTGAGTGACCGTTTGTTCAGAAACTTCACCGCCAGTGGCCAGTGCTGCTTCAACGTCATCGTCCAGCTCGTCCAATACCTCTTCCTGCTGGTTCAGAACTTCTTCGTCGACAACTTCTTCTCCGTCGTCTGGATCAGGATCTGGGTCGCCACCAGTGCCGCCACCACCTGTGTCTTCAGCACAGGTTTCAGTAAACGCAGTCAGAGAAGCAGAATTCGCCGCCTGACCGACGCCAAATCGACCCTGGACCGCGTATGCCAGAGAGAACTGATTTTCGATTTCGTAAGAAGAGTCATTTACCGTGCCGACCAGTCTGAACACGCCTTCAGTGCCGCCCAGTTGGGAAGCTGCAGATAGGCTGCAGGTTGTCTGTACACGAGGCAGAGGTGAGAAACTGCCGTCTGCGATTCGGCCGAAACGGGTAGACGGGCTGCCGCTGATCTGCTGGATGACCACACGGTATGTGTACTGGCCGCCCGAGTCGAAAGCATCCAGGATGGTCTGAAACGCTGCATTGGCGTTAACCAGACGATTGACCAGACGCTCGCCGCTGAAGGTTACGTTGCCACCGCTGATTGTTACCGGGCCATTCGCCGCCGAGTTGTTGCTGACCACAGCGGTTGCGTTCACCGCGCCGTCTCGCGCCAGTACAACCATGTTCTGGCTGGGAATACTTCCTGTCACCGTGCTGCCATTGACGTTCAGGGTCAGTTGACCAATGTAGGCTTCAAAGCGGCGATTGTTGGTGTCGCTGGAGATGGATACGCCTACTTTGAACACATAGCTGCCGTTGGTCGGCGTGGCAGCTGAGTTCAGCAGGTCAAAGCTGAAGTTGGGGATGCCGAAACTGTTGCTGGCTGGCACATTATTGACTGACCCCACGATGCCATTGGCACCGACGGTTACTGTCTGGCTGAATCCGCCATTGCTGATGGTCAACTCACCGTCTTCAATCGTGAAGTCGTTTGCCAACGCCTGTGTGCTCATACCGGCGATAAGCGAGGCTGCTACATATTGCGCGAGACGCTTTTTCACGAAGCGTTGATTGTTGTTCATTGCGTGTCCCTCAAAATGCGATTGCAATCGTGATTTTTTCGTGAATTTGAAAGTGTTTCAATGCCTTACGTCACAAGCCTAAAAGAACCGTTAAGAGAGCGGCGAAAGCACAGATTTATACCTCCATGATTCTGCCATATTTTTGTGTCAATTTGTTAGCGCAATTGCAGAAAATTAATTGCTTATCGACACTTAAGCACTGTTTCATCGAAAGTCTGCCAGTTTTCGTCAGTAAGTGCGATTAGACTGATGGCTAGGTTTTTGCTGCACTGATATGGTGCATTGCCGGACTGCCTGGCGACAGAGTAGTGCGTCTGGTGCTGCCGGCAGATGCACAGGCATCATTTACTGGAAGGCAGCAAATTTTACGCCAAGTCGCAGTTCCAGCTGGCCGTAAGTGATGTCAGAAAAGCTGCCACTCAAGGGGTTGTTGAAGTGCGGCATGATGCCGGTGTACTGATTGCGGAACAGTTTGCCGGCGACGCCAGCGTAAATATGCGGGCTGATCCACCAGTTGAGCGAACCATACAGCGTGTGATTGTTGTCAGCGCTGGCGTTGAGGTTGCTGCCGCGCAGGAAGCTGGGCACCAGTGGGCTGGTGCTGGCATTTATCACGGCATCCCGGTTGCGGATATTGATGTATTCGTAACCAATCTGCAGCGGCAGGCGTGGTGTTATCTGCCAGTTCAGGCTGATGCCGGCGGTCAGCAATTCTTCTGATACATCAAAGGTCTGCAGAAACGCATTTTGTAGCGAGGGCTGCTCGAGTTCGGTGCTGGTGCCGGAGCTGGACTCCTGTTCGCCATAACCTGCCCAGTAACTCAGCGTCAGGCGCTCACCCAGACCGTGGCTGAAAATAAGCTGTGCCTGCCAGCCGTCATCCTTCAGGCGGTCCAGGCTGAAGCGCTGTGGCGGGTCCAGGCGAATATTGACCGTTGGGGAGAAGCTCAGGCTTTCCAGAAATCCGCCAAAGTCATCACTTTCATTTTCGGTGTACTTCACCTGAAGGGCGGCGCTGGTCCAGGGCCGCTGCGGCGCTGGATTGGCCGTCTGGTAAAACACAAACTTGCCGCCCCAGGATGTGCTGGTCGTCTGCAGTTTTTCATCCAGATCCGCGATGTCCACGCGAGAGTTGGGCGCAACCTTCAGGGTCAGATCCTGCTGCTGGCGGCTGTAGAACAATTCCATGCCGCGCCAGATACCTACGCGCAGGTTACCGCGCGAGCCTTCCAGGTCGCCGCTGTTGCCAGTCAGCCGGTTGTTATTGGCCAGCACTTCCTCACGCAAATCCAGGAAATCAATGGTGTCATCCACACGCAACAGGCTGCCGCTGAGTTCAAATTCGCCGGCGCCCAGCGTATAGGCGCTGGTGTGTCCGTTGCCAATCCAGCCCGAGGGCTGCTGTGCCTGCGCCAGGCCTGTGAGAGAAAGCGTAGAAAGGGAGATTGCGGTAGCCAGCAGTGTGGTGCGTTCCATAGATGGGGTCTCAGTCTGAATGTCCTGCGCTGATTCTAAAGGGGGCAGCGCGATTTATCTACGCCCGTAAAGGGGACGGAGGGATTTAGCCCGCTAAATCCCTCCGTCCCCTTTACGGCCTTTACGGCTTAAAAAATTGTCCCTCCGGCGCGGCTTTTTAAGCTACACTCTCCCGTTGATAACAAATACACAACAGGACGTTAGAGTAAGCTTCACAACATGCGCTTAAAAAGTATCAAGCTCGCCGGTTTCAAGTCTTTTGTGGATCCCACCACGGTCAACTTTCCCAGTAATCTCTGTGCCGTCGTTGGCCCCAATGGCTGCGGTAAATCCAACATCATCGACGCCGTACGCTGGGTGATGGGCGAGAGTTCCGCCAAAAACCTGCGCGGCGAGAATATGACCGACGTCATCTTTAACGGCTCGGGCGGTCGCAAACCAGTGGGCCAGGCCAGCATCGAACTGGTATTTGATAACAGCGACAACCGCATCAAGGGCGAGTACGCCAAGTTCAGTGAAATCTCCATCAAGCGCAAAGTGACCCGCGACGGTCAGAACGTCTATATGCTAAACGGCACCAAGTGTCGTCGTCGTGACATCACCGATATTTTCCTCGGCACCGGCCTGGGTCCACGCAGCTACTCCATCATCGAACAGGGCATGGTGTCTCGTCTGATCGAGTCCAAGCCGGAAGAGCTGCGTATCTTCATTGAAGAGGCAGCAGGTATCTCCAAATACAAGGAGCGCCGCCGCGATACTGAAAACCGCATCAAGCGTACCCGAGAGAACCTGGAGCGTCTGACCGACATCCGCGAAGAGCTGGATCGTCAGCTGCAGCACCTGCATCGCCAGGCGCAGGCGGCAGAAAAATACAAAGAATACAAGGCTCAAGAGCGCGATCTTAATGCGCAATATAATGCTATTCGCTGGCGTGCCCTGAATGACGAAGTAGAGTCCAAGCAGACCGTCATCAAGGATCTGGAGCTGCAGATAGAGGCTGTCATCGCCGAGCAGCGTGCGCTGGACGCCCAGCATGAACAACTGTTGCTGAACCAGACCGACCTGAACGACAGGCTCAGTGAAGTGCAGGGCCGCTACTATTCCATTGGTGGTGATATCGCCCGTATCGAGCAGTCCATCGAGCATCACATCGAACGCATGAAACAGCTGCGTGCTGATCTCGATGACAACCGTCGCAATTTCTCCGAATCACAGGCAGAGATGGATGTCGACGTGCAGAAAATGGACACGCTGCAGGATGAACTGGACGGCCTGGCGCCCGAGCTGGAAATGGCCGAAAGCACTGCCGAGGAATCTGCCATTCAGCTGGAAGAAGCCGAAGAGCGCATGCAGAACTGGCAGCACGAATGGGACACCTTCAGTCAGCGCTCGGAAGAGCCCCGTCAGACTGCCGAAGTTGAACAGTCTCGTATCCAGCAGCTGGAAAAGATTGTTGAGCGCGGCATAGAGCGGCGTGCACGATTAAAAGAAGAGCGCGAGACCCTGGGTGAAAACCCCGAGCAGGACGCCATCGATGAGTTGTCCATGCAGGTGGCTCAGATGGAAGACACGCTGGACGCTGAGCAGACGCGCAATTCCGACCTGGCTGGCAGCATCGAACAGGAGCGTGGTCGTGGTCAGCAGCTGTCGCAGTCGCTGGATCAGACCCGCTCTGAGTTGCAGAAATACAAAGGGCAGTTCGCTTCGCTGGAAGCGCTGCAGCAGGCCGCACTGGGCCAGAAGAATGACAAACTGAACAAGTGGCTGGATCAGCGCGGACTGGCGCAGCGGCCGCGCCTTGGCGAGCTGGTTCGCGTCGCCGAGGGCTGGGAGAAAGCGGTTGAAGCGGTGCTGGGCGACACATTGCAGGCTGTCTGTGTCGAGGATCTGGGTGGGGCGCTGGGCACGCTGGCGGAAACACTGCCCAACGTTACGTTGATCGGGGACGGAGCCTTGGCTCCGTCCCCATCGAGGCTGTCCGGGGACGGAGCCAAGGCTCCGTCCCCGGACAACGCGGCCGCAAGTTTGATTAGCAAAATCAGCGGCAAGATCGACGTTGGCCCCATGCTGGCGGGTATTCTGGCGGCCGATACGCTGGAACAGGCCATGGCGCAGCGCGCCAGTCTGCGCGATGAGCAATCCATTGTTACGCGCGACGGTGTCTGGCTGGGTCGCAACTGGATTCGTGTACGTAAAACTGTGGATGCCAGTGAGGGTCTTTTGGCCCGTAAAGGTGAGATGGCCCGACTGAGCGAGCAAATGGAAGAACTGCAGGCGCGGGTCGATGATCTGGTCGAGCAGCAGCAACAGAGCCGCGACGCACTGCGCGACCTGGAAGCGCAGCGTGAAGACGTGCAGCGCCAGATCGCACAGCTGAGCCGGGAATACAGCGACCTGAAATCACGTCTCAGCGCCAAGATCATGAAGGAAGAGCAGACCAACCAGCGCCGCCAGCGCGTGCAGCACGAGCTGGAAGAACTGCAAAAACAGCTGGAGCTTGAACAGGACAATATCACCCAGTCGCGCGAGCGCCTGCAGGCCGCGCTGGACACCATGGAGCAGGACGTCGAACGTCGCGAGCAGTTGCTGCAGCAGCGTGATGACCTGCGCCAGACCCTGGATCAGGTGCGCCAGAAGGCCCGCCACGACAAGGATCATCATCACCAGATCAGCATGCGCGCGCAGCTGCTGAACTCACAGATCAGCTCGCTGAAAGACACCATGGCGCGTATGAACACCCAGGTGCAGCGTTCCCGCGAACGTATTGAATCCATTGAGCGACAGCTGTCCGAGTCCGACTCGCCGCTGGAAGGCAAGCGAGCCGAACTGGAAGAACTGCTGCAAAAACGTCTGGAAGTGGAAGAGCAGATGAACACTGCCAAAGCTGCAGCCGACGACAACGAACACCAGCTGCGCGCCATGGAACAGCAGCGTGCCGGCTTTGAGCGCCAGGCTGCGGGCCTCCGTGAAAAACTGATGGAAAACCGCCTGAAAACAGAAGGCGACCTGGTCAAGCGCGAAGCTCTGTCGGAACAACTGCGTGAGGCGCGCTACGACCTGGACACTGTTCTAACCAATCTGCCCGAAGATCTGACTGCCAGTGGCTGTGAGCAGGAACTGGAAGCGCTGGGTCAGCGCATCAGCCGTCTCGGCGCCATCAACCTGGCCGCGATCGAGGAATACCAGCAGCAGTCCGAACGTAAAGTCTATCTGGACGCGCAGAACGAAGATCTGGAAAAGGCGCTGCTCACGCTGGAAAACGCCATCCGCAAGATTGACCGCGAAACGCGTACCCGCTTCAAGGAGACCTTCGACAAGATCAATGCCGGCCTGCAGGAGCTGTTCCCGAAAGTCTTCGGTGGCGGCCATGCCTACCTGGACATGACCGGTGACGATCTGCTGGATACTGGTGTCGCCATCATGGCGCGCCCGCCGGGCAAGCGGAACAGCACCATTCATCTGCTGTCTGGTGGTGAAAAGGCCATGACGGCCATCGCGCTGGTATTCTCGATCTTCCGTCTGAATCCATCGCCATTCTGTATGCTGGACGAGGTTGATGCGCCATTGGATGACGCCAACGTCGGACGCTACAGCCGGCTGGTCAAAGAGATGTCCGACACGGTACAGTTCGTGTTTATCACGCACAACAAGCTGACCATGGAAACCGCCAATCAGCTGCTGGGTGTCACCATGCACGAACCCGGTGTCAGCCGAATCGTGGCGGTGGATATAGAAGAAGCAGCCGAACTGGCTGCGATGTAAGGCCCGTGCGCTTAAAGGAACCGCAGAACAATGATGTTACGGGAATTTCTCATTCTGATTTTGATTCTAGCGATCATCGTCGTGCTGCTGCGTGGCATTTACGTGGCCATGCGTCGTCGCAAAAACAAAATCAAATTCCAGCTGGAAAAAAACATTCCCGAGTATGATCTCGAAGAACTCGAACTGCGCGAGCTGCCCAGCGGTGGTGCCCGGGTTGTAGAGCGTTCCTTTGCCGAGGTGATGCGTCAGCACGGTCTGCCCAATGACCGTATTCCCGCTGCACGCGGCCCCGGCAGCCTGTCATCGCCCACCAAAACCTTCCCAAAAAAGACAACGGATACCTTTGCGCGGGCAAAAGGGCATTTAAAAGAAGGCCAGCCAAAAAATACCGCAGCAGCGGCAGCCGGTGTTGCCACCAGCACCGTGGCAAGCCATGAATCCTCATCTCCTTTAGTCGAAGAAGAGGGCAGCTGGCAACCGACAGAGCCGTATTCCCTCGAGCCAGAATTAGCAGTTGAGCCGCAAGCTGAAGAGCCTGCTGCAGAACAGACGCAGGATCATCTAACCGCCGCCGCTGCGGAACAAGTGGCGGATTCAAACGTTGAACCTGTAGATGAGCCTGTAGAAGAACCAATAGAAGAGGAAGCAACTCCGGCCGCCGCCGACACTGATACTCACACTGATCAGGAGTGGGGTGCCGCGGTCGATCGTGCCTCGGCTCACAGTTATGACGACGATAATGATGACTGGCTGGATGATGTATCACCAGTAAGGGAAGTGAAAGTGGCGGCAGACAGGCGCTCCGACGAAACAGCATCACGAACCGAACCGAGCTTCGACGCCAGTGCATCTGAGGACTGGGATTCTGAATTTGCCCAGGCTGATGCGGACTCGGCGGACGATGTACTGCTTGTAGATGAAGCGGTGGATGCAGAGACGGAGGATGCAGAGTCAGGTCTTCAATATGAGTCAGAGTCTGTCAGTGAATCGGCGGCGGACTTTGAGTCTGAGCATGTGTTTGAGCCAGAATTTGAGACAGAGCCCTCGCCTGAACCTGAACCTGAGCCCGAGCCTGAGCAGGCGCATCAGTACACGCAAAAGAGTGAAACCGGTTTTGATACCGTAATGGAACCAGCCGCTGAAGAAGCGCCGGAAGATGATAAAGACGTTGATTCCGACACAGAATTTGAGTTTACCTCAACAACCTCGTTCGGCGCGCAGCGCGGAGCCGACGATGAAGTGAACATGGATGAGCAGGTCGCGGACGACGACAGCGACAGCTGGGATGATGAGGACTGGCAGGAATCTGATCTGGAAGAGCAGGAGTCTGACCTGCATGAATCTGATCTGGATGAACTGGATCCGGAAGAGTCCGGTCTGGATGAATCCGAACTGGATGAGCCGGACTGGTCTGAGTCCAATCTGTATGAGACAGATGAGGATGACGAAGCAGAGGTGAATGGCACTGCAGATGCCGACGCGTGGCATGCCGCGGATGAAGAGCCACCGGTAGAACAGCCGCGTCGCCGCCCTGAACCAGAAGAATTGGATGATGTGCTCGATGAACTGCTTGAGCAGAGCGGTGTCTCAGTTCATGCTGCTGTC
>TARA_R100000306_G_scaffold62529_1_pt1 | contig 10738 bp, 4 predicted proteins | sample TARA_R100000306 | Tara Oceans TARA_R100000306 (sample SAMEA2620824) | marine metagenome | biome: marine biome (ENVO:00000447); feature: mesopelagic zone (ENVO:00000213); material: "saline water (ENVO:00002010), including plankton (ENVO:xxxxxxxx)" | depth 1000 m | reverse complement strand
ACCGGGATTGCCCATACGCGCTGGGCCACCCATGGTGCACCCGCCACGCACAACGCCCACCCACATTTCTCCGGGCAAAGCCGGGGTAAGGCGCGCATTGCCCTGGTGCACAACGGCATTATCGAAAACCACGATGAACTGCGCGAAGAGCTTGAAGCGGCCGGTTATGTGTTCGAAAGCCAGACGGATACCGAGGTTATTGCCCATTTAATCGACCACCTGTATTCGGCTGATTTATTCGAAGCGGTGCAGGCGGCCGTACATCGCCTGGAAGGCGCCTACGCCATTGCGGTTTTCTGCCAGGACGAACCGCACCGGGTCGTGGGTGCGCGCCAGGGTTCCCCGCTGGTGGTCGGTTGCGGCCGGAATGAGAACTTCCTGGCTTCAGATGCCCTGGCGCTGGCCGGTACCACCGACCAGATCATTTACCTGGAAGACGGCGACGTAGTGGATTTGCAGTTGTCGCGTGTGTGGATTGTGGACGCCCAGGGTCATGAAGTGAAGCGCGAGGTGCACACCGTACAGATACACACTGGTGCGGCCGAGCTCGGCCCGTACCGCCATTACATGCAAAAGGAGATTTTCGAGCAGCCGCGCGCAGTGGGCGACACGCTGCAAGACATTCAGAGCATTACGCCGGAACTGTTTGGCGATGGTGCCTATGATGTCTTCAAAACGATTGATCGCGTACTGATTCTGGCCTGCGGTACCAGCTACTACGCCGGTATGACTGCGCGTTACTGGATTGAGTCGGTGGCCAAGATTCCGGTTAACGTGGAAATTGCCAGCGAGTACCGCTATCGCGATAGCGTGCCCGACCCGCGTACGCTGGTGGTGACCATTTCGCAATCGGGTGAAACGGCCGATACCCTGGCGGCGCTGAAACATGCGCAAAGCCTGGGCATGGAACACACGCTAACCATTTGCAACGTGGGCACCAGCGCCATGGTGCGCGAGTGCAAGCTGTCGTACCTGACGCGTGCAGGCGTTGAGATTGGCGTGGCCTCGACCAAGGCATTTACCACGCAGCTTACCGGTTTGTTCATGCTGACGCTGGCGCTGGCGCAGGTGAAAGGCCGCATTACGGAAACGCAGGAGCACGACTACCTGAAAGCGCTGCGTCATTTACCGGTGGCCATTACTGCCGTGCTGGCATTGGAGCCGCAGATTATGGCTTGGGCCGACCGTTTTGCCAGTAAAGAGAATGCGCTGTTCCTGGGGCGCGGCATGCATTACCCCATTGCCATGGAAGGGGCGCTGAAGCTGAAAGAGATCAGCTATATTCATGCCGAGGCGTATCCGGCCGGGGAGCTGAAACATGGGCCGCTGGCGCTGGTGACCGACCAGATGCCGGTGGTGACGATTGCCCCGCGCGATGAGCTGCTGGAGAAGCTGAAATCGAACATGCAGGAGGTGCGTGCGCGTGGCGGTGAACTGTATGTGTTTGCAGATGCCGATACGCGGATTACGGCCAGCCCGGGGATGCATGTAATCCGGATGCCCGAGAACTACGGGAAGTTGTCACCGATTCTGCATACGATTCCGTTGCAGTTGCTGGCGTATCACGCGGCGTGTGCGCGGGGTACGGATGTGGATAAGCCACGGAATCTGGCCAAGAGTGTGACGGTGGAGTGAGTTTTTGGGTTCTGCTTGCCGGTGAAGAGCGTGAATAAAGTCTGTCGAAAGGAAATAAAGTCTGTCGATCGATAACTTCTTTTAATTTCTTTCAAAAACGACTAATCAGCGTCGATTAGAGCTAATTATTGAAATGCCAGCGGGGGGGCGCATGTCGCGGTCAGTCGGTAACCGTTTGAGTGCCTTCCCCGCCGACCAGTGAGGCCCGGGCACTATTCGCCTGAAAGTCCCCCAGCAGCGTCTAAGACCACGACCGTCAGACCCCCGAAGTTCAGCGGCGCAGTCGAGATATGGGTCCGATACATCGTCTTGTGCCTAGCCTAGCGAATACACTATTTGTTCCATGGAAACACCGTACAGGCCTGCCTTGATAGTTATCTTGGACATCAATCGAATGATTGGCTAAGCGTATGAGCTGACGACAATGTTAAAAATCATACTCGGCCCTTTGCGAAGGGCGTATCGGACTTAATGGCCGATGCGAACTACATAAATGAGACGCCGTGCACTGAGCTCGTTCGCAGTGCCGCTTACTATCGAGTGCATTGCGACCGCGTCGCTCAAGATGGCTACGAAACATTCATACTGCAATAAAGGAAGCCGTTGTTGGGCCGCCGTTTCGTATACGCGCATGCGGTGGAGAGAATATGAGGAATGTCAAACTAGAACGACGCTCCTGTCTAGGCGGGATGAGTGGGTTCTCCGGAACAGGTTGATTGTTTTTGCAGCGCTCTGTCTCGTCCAATTCGCATGCTGTCTGCCGCCACCTGCCGGTCGTTCACGCCGGGCCTGTTCGACCGTTCGGCAGTGATGGCTTCCCGCAGCACTCGTAGCGCGTTATCGGTATATCGCTGGTGTTTCTGAGAACCGCACTCAAACACCATTGTCCAACGTCAACTATCTTGGCCGGCGTGTTGCCTCATTTGAGAATGTTACCCGCGATTGGTTGTCGTTTGTTGCTTCGTTAACCCTGAGAAGGCCGCCATGGCGGCCTTCTCAGGGTTGGACGTCCGCTGAAGGTGCCCCAGCACCAGGGCATTCGCCCGCCTTGACACACACAATGCGAAGAACAAAGGCATCATTGATTTATCGACGTACAAAAAACCTGAGAGCAGTTCAGTTGCTTCTTGGTCATACCAAGCTCGAAAGCACGGTACGATACCTTGGCATCGAAGTCGATGACGCGCTGGAAATGGCAGAGCAGACAGAAGCGTGATATTTACTTACAATCGAGCAGGACAGTAGCCGAGATGGTCGCTGCCCGGCCAGAAGCGGACGTTGGAGGAGGTCACCGGATGCCCTATCTTGCTGTCCGTCGTGTCGGGGAGGGGACTCCTTGCAATTTGTGTCCAAATGTATTAAACAACATCTTCGTCAACGGGATCTGTAGCCCGCGGAGAAATCTCAGTGAAAGACTTTGTGGGTGCGCGGCGAAAAATCATCTTAGATAGGCCTACTGGTAACGATTCGTTTTCGGGCGGGGGTCACGCCCGAACCGCCGGTTCGTTAGCGTCGTTAATCTACAGTTTTGATGGCACGACCACGGCTATTGGATTGGAAGGACGCTGGGGCTCTGGCAAGTCATCGATTGTCGAAATAGCCCAAAAACAGCTCGAATCGGATGCCGCCCGTGCGCCCGCGGACGAGAAGCGGGCATACCAGATCTTTACGTTCGATCTTTGGACCGTACAAACGGGCAATTTTCGTCGCACGTTTCTTGAGCAGTTGATCTCCTGGCTTGAGGCATTGCCCGGTGCCAACAAATCAAAGCTTGCGACCATCTACGATTCGATCACCAATCGGACCGTACACACGCGCACTGAGAACACTAAGCAGTTCAGCAAGTTCGGCCTGCTGGTCGTCATATTCCTGCTGCTCTTACCGCTGATCTATATTTGGCTGAGTCCAATCGGCCTTAAAGCAGAGGTGCCTCTCTTCGGCCGACCAGCTTTTGGCGCCTTTGGCCTGATCGGACTGATGGTTGTGGCCACCACTTGGAATGTCGTGCGTCTTAGGCTTAAAGACCAGCCCCCGAGTCGATCCTTATGGCACAAGTTGGTGGGAGAAAGAGGGAAGACCGGTGCGGCGGGGGCCAGTCGGCCCATGAGCTGGCTCGAGGCCGTCTCGCGTACCCTGTCTGTTTTCTCAAAAGACGCTGAGACCACGAACATTGACCAGCGCGTGCGAGAAGTCGACCCATCCCAGCACGAATTCGAAGAAACGTTCAAAGACATTATTTCGCAGTTCCAAACGGAACAGCAGAGAATCATCGTCGTCATCGATAACGTGGACCGGCTGCCCGCAAGCCGGATTGCCGAAGCTTGGTCCAATATACGAAGCATCTTGGCGAGCGAGCGGCCCCGCGATGGCGTGGACAAAAAGGTAACTGTCATCGTTCCATACGATAGAGATCACATCGTCGAGGCGCTGAAAGCCCATGACAAAGTGGGTGCGTTAGCCCAAGATGACGTCCTGCGCAAGTCTTTTGACGCCATTCTTTTCGTGGCACCTCCTGTCATTGCGGATGCTTCGGCATTTTTCCGGCAGAAGCTCGATGAGGTGATGGAACACGAGGTCGACAATGACGCTGCCTATCGCGTCTTCAAGATTTTTGACCTGTCCCGAGGCAATGAGGCCACTACGCCACGTCAGATAATCGCATTCATCAATGCCATTGCGGCCCTGTGGGAGCAGTGGGGGGGAACCATACCGTTGCCCACGGTGGCGCTATTTCTGGCCAAGCGCGACAGCTTGGTCGGCGATCCCGGAATTCTCCGACGACCCTCCGAGATCGACGAACGTCTTCGGGATCTCGCCGCGGAGCCGGATCTCTTCACTCATCTTGCTGCACTCACGTACAACGTGGACGCGCAATTCGCACTACAGGTGTTGTTACATGGACGCATTGAACAGATTTTCACCTCCCGCGTCGATGAGAAGGAACTGAATAACATTGTCAGTGCGCCAGGCTGGGATGCTATCTTGCCTGACGTGTATCGAGATAACGCCGCGGGATGGGCCGTCACTTCTATTAGCCAATTCAAGAACGCGGCCCGGAATCTGGCCCTTCTCAATGCGGGCACGGCGCAGAAGCTCGAGGGAAAGAGAGCATTGCTCGGTAGTTTTTCCACGCTTGGAGGGGTCTTGCCAACCCTCTGGAAAGACCACACCGATCTCATCAGCCTATACCAAATTTGCGACGTCGATGAGAGCAGGACGCTTACGCAAGAGTTGATTGCATGGTTGGATCGAGGCCTCTCTCGGGATATTAGTGAGCGGACCTCGGCAGACGGGGAGGAGTGGGCCGAATTTTTGTTAGCTATGCAAGAGGGCATGGCTGCGCAGCTATCCAGCGACCAGACAACCCAATTCCTCAAGGAAACGGCCATTCCCGCAGGCGTCGACTTCCTAATTGGCGTCGCTTATGGCGCGGACGAAACGAGCCTACAAGTCAATGCATTCACCCAATTGTCTCGTTCCAATGAATTGGTCACTGAGCTTCAATCTCGCCTAACCTCCGATCACTGGACGTTCCACCACGCTTGGAATCAGCTTGCTCACTTGACCAATGGCACTGACGTAACCAAATTCACTGAGGTGTTGAGCACACACATCAAAGACACAAAGATTGAGGAGGGAGGCATACTGCACGCCGTTCATTCGGTTTATCCACGTCTGTTCATGAAGGCTGGCGATCAAAAAGCCGCAAGCGCTTCTCGCAAGCAACTTGTCGATAGTGGCTCCTTCTATCATCACTTTAGCATCGCCGAAAAAATGAAGGCTGGGGACGCCGCCACCACAATTATTGCAAACTGCCTTTTTGCCATCCTCGACTCCAATCAGGGCAAGGCATTGCCGGTTAAGGATCTGCAAGCCCACCCCTTTGGGAATCTAACGGCCGCGCAAGAAGCGCTACGCAACAAGATCGGCACGGCAGATTTTTCTGAACCACTGCTTAATCGTGTTGCGTCGCTAGTTTCTCAACACCGAGCACTATCCGCGTGGATATCCTATGCAGCAAACGATCCATCAAGCACGTTGACAGTGCAAAAGGCCATCGTTCAGGCTGTACGCACCGTGTCCTCATCGAGTCCGCTGCCAGCCACAATTTGGACCCATCACGATTTTCTTAAGGGCCTGCTCGGCGCGGATATGGCCACCATCCTCGAGAATTCAGGGAAGAGGTTCAAGCCGGAAGAATGGGAGAATTTTGAGCCACTTGATCTGGGTGGAACAGTCGTGGCCGACAACGCCCAACGCCAGGAGCCAGGCTGGTTGGCCTTTTACGGCAAGATAGATCATTGGCTACTCGACCAGGAAGCGACGCGCCTGCAGGAGGCTCTATTCGAAGAGGATGCGCTTTTATCCCTACTGCAGCAACGCGTGATGGACGTAGATCTCACACTTATTCCCGACCGCCTAAAAACGGCCATTTCCGCGCACTTTTCGGCATTGTTGAATCAGACACACACGTCGACTGCTGACATGAATGTGGCTTGGCGCGCAATGCCGATGAATAGCCGAACGGGGTTGGCGCAGGATGCCTTGGATCTGCTGGCACCAATCGCGGTTCAGGCTAATGGCATGAAAGCGGTGATGACGTCCTATTCGGAACTCACAGACTCGCTTCCCCTGACCAAGCGTCCCGACATCACGGCGCGGAAGATCGTGCTGCCATTAATCGCCGCAGGGTTGGACGACTTCGAGCCCGCCATCGCCTATCTGGAGCGGCGCAGCAGCGAGCTGATGCAAGCGCTCATGCAAGTCGATGCGGCACAACTAGGCGAAATTCGCGAACACCTGGGCGAGCCACACGAAGAGGACGAACCGACCGGAGCGCGTTGGCGCATTTACAGCGCGCTCGGACTCCCGCCGACACAAAGTGACGCTGGCGCGAAAGGGACCATCAAGAGTACTGCAGAGACGGCGGGCACATCTAATGGTTAGCGGTGCTCCATGCTCCAAGGGAGCAACGCTTAACTAGCGATTGGACGCGGGTGAGGCAGATTCGGCGCTTCCCGCTTCGTGACCTCGAGGAGCCGCTTTAGCGGCTCGCGGGCCCCAAGCACTTCTTCTAAATCTAGTTGAACATACGCCACTTACTCGAGACGAAATCTGATCTGTCCGGAGGGATGGGGCAAGCCCATTTGCCTCCACAGGAGATAGAAATCTGCAAACTAAACTTCCGCTTTGGGTCGCATGGCGACATAGGTGATAGGCTGCCTCCGGCCAGAAGCGGACAGTCTGCCTATCCGAAAAGTTTAGGTTTACCTATACTTACATAAGCTGCTTCTTCCGAATGAGTAGGATTAAATTAGATCTGTTTAAGGCAACAAATCTTAGCCTGCGTTATGTCACCTATTTGTAGTTAGACACCATATGAGCGATCCTTCATTGACACCATCCCCGGAAATACACGTAAGCGTCGGCGGCGATTTCGCAAGGGTGTTTGACGCTCAAGACTATCTGATCATGTTCAACTCACTCGACGAGGTGAGCGTGGTTCTTCGGGCACACATGATTTTGGAAGAGTTCTTGAATATTTGGTGCAGTCGAGTTAGCAGTACAGAAGACCTATTCGCTGGTACTTTTGTGCCGTTCAAAACCAAGCTAATCGTTGCGCGAAATTTGGGCCTCGCTTCGGAGTATGAAGATATCCTTGATCGGTTCAATGAAATAAGAAACCGTTACTCGCACAGGCGCAAATACGCGCTTGAAGAGTCAAGGTTGAATAGCATTAAGGACAAAGTTAACACTCTCCACTCTGAGCCACCCATGCTGCCGTGCGAGGAATATCACATATATGCTCAGGGTCATGACCAGTTCGGTCGTTCGCAGGAGATCCGCCACGAGTGGTCTTCAACTGATATGAAGAAAAGGGTCCTCTTGGTTGTCGTGCAACTCGTCATGAAACTTGTCCAATGGATGCAAGTTGAGTTCAACCGCAGAGGTATTCAGTACAGCTTAGTGGCTTGGCCCGCATTAGCACCAGAAAGTGGCAGCGGCGCAGATTAATCCCTGTCCCCATTAATGGGAAGATTGAACTTTCAACTGACGGATCTGGGTCGGAAGCATGATATTTACTTACAATCTGCCGGGGCAGCAGCCTGCCTGACGAGCTGATGATCTTGCATACCAACGCTGCTGATCGCAACGCAACATAAGGACGTAATAGATGAAAGCTGGACTGCTGACGTGGGTAGCATATGCGGGATGATTTGGATAGCGTTCCGCCAGCTATACCGCTTCTCGTCATTGAGGTGCTGGGAAAATCAAATAGTCCGAAAGACGCCTATGATCGGTTGAAAAATCTCTGGCCAGAGATTCAATCGCAAAGTCGCTTTCATATGGAGAATTTTTCGTTGGCCGCACCGAAGAATCGTCGGCCCGACGAATTAAACATTTATTTGGACGGAGCGCTCAATCTATTTGATGCTCGCGTCGGCTGTGCTGACATCGACTGCCGTCTTGAAGCGGCAAGACATCTTGCACGCAGCCTCGCATTGGTGGGCGATACGCTATGGATTACCGATTATCTGACAGAGCAATTTTTAGAGCACGGTAAAGTCTCTGATGAGAAGCTCTATCGGATCCTGACTGACACTCTTGTTTTATCTGAATTATTTCCTCTAATCGCTGCAGGTATTATCAAGTTTCGATCGCCGTGGCGGAGTGTTTGCGAGTCCTGCAACAACGCGTTCGATACCCAAGTTGAAGAAATGGTGGAGGATTCCCTTAAGGAGTATTCCTCAGAGTTCGATATCGAAAAAATGTGCGGTGGTGCTTATGCGCTGCACACGGGCGACACATATCACCCATCCATGGTTTTGAGGGTATATCCGACCAAATGGCTAGGCGCTCAGCGTACGCCTACAGCCGAGGAGGCAAAGCGAAATGTCGCGCATACCGCAATCCGATCTGCGCTATGGACCTGTGACGAGGCAAGTAAGGGTAATGGCGTCTTATTCTCTAATTCCGCTATTGGCATGGCGGCATTTGTTAAGCGGGAGCAAAAACTAGAAGGACGTTCAAGCTTACGGGCATTTGACGAGCGGCGCAGCGTTCAAATTCCATGGGTAACTGAATTAAATGCCTCACAAATTGTCGAGCTAAGAAGTGAGGCCTCCAAGGCTCTTCCTGCGCTGCGAGAGCTGTTGGCCCGCCATCTTACAGTCGCAAAAACGGAGGACAAGAACCCTGGTGCATTGATTGATGAGCTTAGGTGGCAGGCAGTGGAGACGCGCAATGAATTGGAAAACGTTCAAGAGCATGCAGGACGATATTGGAAAGCCGCTTATGCAACTGTGGGGCTAAGCATCTCTGCTTATGGGCTTGGTACCGACGGTGTGATTCCATCGCTTGGCGGGCTTTTGCCCATATTGCATTTGCTTATAGAGCACAAAGGGGGAAGCAAAAAAGAAGTTGATAGGCTGCAACGCAGACCTGGCTATGTGCTTGTTAAAGCCCAGGATATCTTGAAACATGCTCATTCTTGACTCTTTTGACCACATTGTTTAATTGCCCCCTGCAAATCTCGAACGTTATTGATATAAGGATCGAGGTTTTCCTATCGCCTTTCCTTCTCGTTCAATACTGACTTGAGATTTAACGTACGAATAAAGACTCCTCCCATCAAAAAACAACGTCAGCTTTGGGTCGTTATCTGCCGGCCCTTATTGGTTGCCATATTCAGCGAACAAGATTATTTCTCCGGGCGTTTAAAGTCGAAGCGAACTACGTATGACGCAGGCGACAACTCGCTCTGCTTATAGAGCTCGTCGGCACGCATCGGACGCAATTCAAAAGGTTCTCCAGCCCTATCGAAGAACACCAGATAAAAAAAATACTCTCTGTCGTGTTCATCAGAAGTAGAGACTATGTGCTCATTATCCGACAAGAAAAACCGATGCCCTTCGCCGCCAGGAAGCTTTCCAACCGCCTTAACCTCGATGAATCGTTGCTGCTTCGGCGAGGTGTGCGAGAGAAAGTCATAGCCATAGCCGGGCCGGTCTCGTCGATCATCAATTTTCGACACAAGTTCATTTAGGCCCATGCCTTCAAGGCGCAGTCTTTCCCATTCGAGGGCATAAGCCTCAGCCGCCTTGCCGACTCGATCACGCTGCGCCTGGATATCCTCGAAATTAATCTTGCGGTGGACTTTCTTCTTAGGGGCATGGACGGTCGCGACCGATTTCCTGACGTGACTTGGATAATAGGTTTGATACAGGAAGGACGTGAATTTTGGATTGCTCCATGTTCGAGTCGTCTTGTTCGAGAGCTTGATACCCAATAGCAGGTGCTGATATTCGCTGGATAGACGATCATCGCCAAAGCCAAGCTCTGCTCCGAGCATTTCCAGATGGTCTGCGCTACAGACGTTAAGGAAGCGGTCCGGAAAGTATAGGCTCAGAATTTTGGCCTTAAACATCTGTGACAGAGGATTCTTGTCAATCTTCTCAAAATCCAATTGAAGCTCTTGTCCGAGTTGAATTAGCTCCAGCACCGCAGCCTTCACGGAATGAAATGCCTCATCAGCCGTGTGCCCAAACCGGCGCGTAAAACGGTATTTCTTTTGAGGATCGGTTTTTGTTTTACCGAAGTAGATACCGAACTTCTCGGATGTCGCTCCTTGAATGTTTGCCCAAGGTCGGGTTTTGGCCTCAACGTGTGCACAAAATGTCGGTGTTTGATGACCAATGACATACTTGTCGAGCTCCAAGTCTGGAAGACTCTCTAGTGGGAACGCTTTTAGAAATTCGCCACGCGCCTGTGCAGCAATGTCCGCACGGGTCACATCGTAAGTGCTCTCGAAGGCACTAAGCTGCGCAGCAACGAACCTATGCTTGACCATTTGTTCTCCCATTATTGTTTAGACTGCAAGACCGTGAGCATATCGCCTTTGGCGAATTGGCATTTACGATATTCAATGAAAGCTCGTTTTTCTTCGTGGTTGAGTGGGGAACAAGAGCGGTCTAGAAAGACGACGTATGGATCAACCGATGTGCTAGTGGCGGTGCAGATGTCCCGCCTAAGCGACTGTTGGATTCTTGGGTAATCCTCCCGAAAAAGGAACGGTCTTAAAGGTAGAATTTTCTAACAGCAG
>TARA_R100000306_G_scaffold62546_1_pt1 | contig 10793 bp, 10 predicted proteins | sample TARA_R100000306 | Tara Oceans TARA_R100000306 (sample SAMEA2620824) | marine metagenome | biome: marine biome (ENVO:00000447); feature: mesopelagic zone (ENVO:00000213); material: "saline water (ENVO:00002010), including plankton (ENVO:xxxxxxxx)" | depth 1000 m | reverse complement strand
CATCAATCGCGTAACGACGGTCATGGCCGGCACGATCTTCTACATAGGTGATCTGGTCTTTATACGAGCCGCTGGCCTTGGGCTTCAACACATCCAGCTGTTCACAGATGCTGTGTGCGATATAATTGTTGTTCCGTTCGTTTTTACCGCCTACATTATACACCTCACCGGAGCGCCCTTTTTGATACGCGAGTTCGATCCCGGTACAATGGTCTAAGACATACAACCAGTCTCTGATGTTCTTCCCGTCTCCATAGATCGGGATATTTTCTCCGTTTAAGGCCTTACGGATCACCGTTGGGATCAGCTTTTCATCATGCTGCTTAGGGCCGTAGTTATTCGAGCAATTGGTGATCACCGTATTCATCCCGTAGGTATGATGATAACTGCGTACGATCATATCTGAGGCCGCCTTACTGGCACTATAGGGAGAGTTAGGCGCATAGGGCGTTTCTTCGGTAAACAAACCGGTTTCCCCTAAAGTTCCGTATACTTCATCGGTACTCACATGATGAAAGCGGCAGCCTTTATAGGCTTCTTTAAACTGGAAGGGTTTTTCCATCCATTTTTTAAAGGCCACATCGATCAATACAAAGGTTCCGTTAACATTGGTTTCAACAAATACTCCGGGATTCTTAATACTGTTGTCTACATGAGACTCTGCTGCAAAATGGATCACTCCCGTAATATTATGCTCCTCAAAGATGCCTTCTACAAGACTACGGTCTCTGATATCGCCTTGGATAAAGGTATAGCGCTCATGCCCCTCGAGTTCGCTTAAATTGCTTAAATCTCCCGCATAAGTCAACAGATCAAGATTTACGACTTTGACCTCCGGGTTGTTTTCAATAAAATAAGGCACAAAATTAGACCCTATAAAGCCGGCTCCGCCGGTGATTAAAATTGTTTGCATTAGTGGTTGTTTAAAAGTTGAACACATTCGGTTAGACTGCTTTTCCAATAGGGGATTTCGGTATCAAAAGCAGCTTTTAAGGCTTCTTTATCCATCAAGGAATAATGCGGGCGCTTTGCCGGGGTAGGATAGGCCGAAGTAGGAATAGGATATACCTTACAGTCAAGGCCCGCCAGTCGCATGATCTCGTACGCAAAATCATACCAGGAACACACCCCTTCATTGGTATACTGATAGATGTTCACTGAAGGATTTTCGGTATAGATTGCTTTTTCTAAAATAAAACGGGCCAGATCCCGGGCATAGGTGGGTACGCCCACCTGATCGTAGATCACATTCAGGCGTTCACGTTCGCTCCCCAAACGCAGCATGGTTTTTACAAAATTATTCCCAAAAGAAGAGTACACCCAGGAGGTACGCAGGATCAGGGAGTTAGCAGGATTGATGCGCTGCATAGCCTGCTCCCCTTTAAGCTTGGAAGCCCCGTAATAATTCACCGGACTTGTTGGATCTGTAGCCAAATAAGGCGTACAGCCCGCACCATCAAATACATAATCGGTAGAAATATGGATCAACTTGCATTCCAGATCAGCAGCCACTTGAGCCAGCCCTGCAACCGCATCACAATTCACAGCATCAGCTGCATCCTTATCTGTTTCGGCCTGATCAACCGCTGTATAGGCGGCACAATTTACGATGACATCAATCGCATGATCTTGTACAAAGGCCGCCACTGCAGCCCCATCGGTAATGTTTAGACTCTTGGAGTCTGTAGCGATACATGTGACCTGAGGCAGACCTTCAGCCAAAAGCCCTAGCTCCGACCCCAATTGCCCCTTACTACCGGTGATCAAAAGTTTCATAAGTCGTATAGATTTTGGTTGTAATCAAAATAAGTGGCCTCGGCAAAAGCCGGTTGCTTTGTATCTTTATCTGATAGCAGCAGTTGGTCGGCTTCCAGCTTCCAGTCAATTCCCAGTTCCGGATCATTAAAGGCTACCCCTGAATCTACTTCCGGTGCATAATAATTATCACACTTATAAAAAAAACGAGCGGTTTCCGACAGCACTACAAAACCATGGGCAAAACCTCTGGGGATAAACAACTGTTGTTTGTTTTCTGCACTCAATGCTACAGCAACGCTCTTACCAAAAGTAGGTGAACCCTTGCGCATATCCACTGCTACATCCACCACACTACCTTCGAGTACCCGAACCAGTTTGCTCTGCGGGTAGGGAGGCAATTGATAATGCAGCCCGCGCAATACGCCATAAGCTGAACTAGACTCGTTGTCTTGGCAAAAATTGACTGTATAACCCAGAAAGGCCTCCAAGCGATCCGCCCGAAAGGACTCCATAAAATACCCGCGATGATCTCCAAAGACTTTGGGTTTACAAATCACTACATCGGGGATTGCTGTTCGTTCAAATTCCATAATTTATTTCTTTTCTGCACGTTTGATGAGGTATTGGCCGTACCCGTTTTTCTTTAGCGGTTGGGCTAAGGCTAGTAAATCTTCTTTGGTAATATAGCCCATCTCATAGGCGATCTCTTCAAGACAAGCTACTTTAAGTCCCTGTCGTTTTTCGATCGTATGGATAAAGTTAGACGCTTCTAACATAGATTCATGGGTTCCGGTGTCCAACCAGGCATACCCTCGCCCCATCAACACCACACGCAATTGATCTTCTTTCAAATATTCTTCATTGAGTGAAGTGATCTCCAATTCTCCGCGGGCACTGGGTTTGATGCTTTTGGCTTTTTCAACCACACTGTTAGGATAAAAATACAGTCCCACAACAGCATAATTACTTTTTGGTTGTTCGGGCTTTTCTTCAATACTCAGCACCTTTCCCGAGGCATCAAATTCAGCCACCCCATAGCGCTCCGGGTCCTGTACATAATAGCCAAAAACGGTTGCACTCTTCTTTTCAGTAACATTTTTTACAGATTCCGCCAGTAAATTGGTAAATCCATGGCCGTAAAAGATATTATCCCCCAAGACCAAACATACATCATCTCCACCTATAAATTCTTCCCCAATAATAAAGGCCTGAGCCAGGCCGTCAGGACTAGGCTGTATCGCATACGATAAGTGCAGCCCCAGATCAGAACCATCTCCCAGAAGTTTTTCAAAATTACCAATATCCTCAGGAGTTGAAATGATCAGGATTTCTTTGATCCCGGCCAACATCAACACCGACAAGGGGTAATAGATCATAGGTTTATCATAAACATTTAACAATTGTTTAGACACCCCTTTAGTAATGGGGTATAAACGAGTTCCGGATCCTCCGGCTAAAATGATTCCTTTCATATTATATAGCTTTGAATTATTTAACTAAAAACCAATTGTTTAATAACTGCTCCCTATTGTAACGCATTTCTTCTTTGGTCTCCCAGTCCAGAACGGTCTTCCCGGCATACTTACAGATCGCACTTCCGGCAGCCGTATCCCACTCCATAGTGGGTGCAAAACGCGGATAACAATCGGCTTGGCCCTCTGCCACCATACAGAGTTTTAAAGAGCTCCCTTTAGAGATCGTGGCGACCTCCCCGTGTTCTGCCTCCAGCGTTTTAATATACTCCACCGTTTCGGGAGATAAATGAGATTTACTGGCTACTGCGGTATACTGTTCTTTTTGGAGCGCTAATGGAAGTTGCTTTCCTGTATTCAATATAGCATCTAAAGCAGTAGTAACAGCGACATCAACAGCTTTAAACGACCCTAGATCTTTAGCTGCATAAAACAACTCCTGAAGCACCGGCACATAGATTACGCCTAAGATCGGCACACCATCTTGAATCAATGCAATGTTTACGGTAAACTCCCCGTTCTTCTTGATAAACTCTTTGGTCCCGTCTATGGGGTCGACGATCCACAAATATTCCCAATCTTTTCGGGTTTCGTAAACGATCCCTTTACCTTCTTCTGAAAGCACAGGAATACCGGTTTTTTCCAAATAAGACATTATAATATGATGACTTGCGGTATCGGCTTTGGTCAAAGGCGAGTCATCACTCTTAAAATCTACATCAAAATCTTCATTGTGATAGATATCGAGAATGCGTTCCCCTGCTTTTAGTGCCGCTTCGATAGCAGTATGCAGTTGTGCTGTGATATTCATGTGTTTGTGGTTTGTGGTTAGATTAATGGTTTATAGGGGATTGGGGGTTAGGGGTTGGTGTAATTGAAATCGGGAATTCGTTGACTGGTGTATTAGGGATTGGTTAAACTGTTAATTGGGGATTGGTTAAATGGTTTAATCGACTGTCTGGGGCTAGTGAATTTAAATAAAGGATTCTAAGATCCAATCTTTTAAAATCATGCTATCAATTTTTATTTCCTGACCTCCACAGTTCCCAGTTCCCAAAACCTAATCCCTATTGCTTTCTTTTCTTAAATACTTAATGTATCCATTGATCAAGCGGGTACAGGTTGCTATTTTAGTTCTTAAGTGTTCCAGTTCATCTTGATCGATATACGCACAAGCCATTGCTTCAATTCCGTGATCCAAGAGTTCTGTTAGTGATCCTCTTGCGTGAATCAAAAAGCGAACATTATCCTTATAGTGATATCTTCCGTAGCCTTCGGCAACATTGGCTGTTGCAGACCGTGCTGCTCTAAGTATCTGCGAATGCAAGTCAAAACGTTCAGATTTTGGAAGCTTGGGTAAGATGCTAGTCCGAATGAACTGTTTTAATTCAAAACAATCTTGCCAGCACTTCAAATTCTCAAAGCCTTCTGCCATTTAAAATAGTACTCGTTACAGGTTTACTAGTCCCCAACCCCAATTCACCAGTTTCCCGAAAATCAAATCACCATCCCCGCAGCAACCGTTTCATTAGTACTTTCATCGATCAGGATAAAACTTCCGGTACCTTTATTTTGGTTGTATTCGTCTACGAGTAAAGGCTTGGTGGTACGCATCTTTACGCGAATGATATCGTTCATGCCTACCGTGCCATATTCTTCTTGGCGGTGTAAAGTATTGATATCAACTTTATACAGCACTTCTTTAATCATCGCCCGGGCTTCTACACTGGTATGCTTGATCGCATATTTAGCACGCGGACTCATTTTATCGTTGTTCATCCAGCACAGCATGGCTTCAATATCCTGTTTGGGCTCAGGCTGATTGTGTTCGCGCACGATCATATCTCCTCGACTAATGTCGATATCATCTTCCAGATTGATGGTTACCGATTGCGGAGGGAAAGCTTCTTCCAGTTCTTCTTCACCCAATACAATAGACTGGATCTTTGATTTAAAGCCTGATGGCAACACCATCACCTCATCTCCTTTTTTAAAGATGCCGCTGGTTACCCTACCCGCATAACCACGGTAATCATGAAATTCATCGCTAAAAGGCCTGATGACATTCTGAACCGGAAAACGGCAATCAACCATATTATGATCGCTGCTGATGTGTATATTCTCTAAAGTTCCCAATAAAGAATCTCCGGTAAACCACTCCATCTTCTCTGATTTATCTACCACATTATCCCCGTTCAAGGCAGAGATCGGAATAAAGCGTACGTCTTTGATCTTCAACTTTGAGGCAAAGCTTTTGTACTCATCCACGATCTCATTAAAGCGAGCTTCAGAATAGTCTTCCAAATCCATTTTATTCACACAAACTACTACATGTTGAATCTGCAGCAACGAGGCGATAAACGAGTGACGCTTGGTTTGCTCGATTACCCCCTTCCGGGCATCGACCAGGATCAAGGCCAAATTGGCGGTAGAGGCTCCCGTGATCATATTTCGGGTATACTGTACATGCCCCGGAGTATCAGCAATGATGAATTTGCGTTTAGGTGTGGCAAAATAGCGGTAGGCCACATCGATGGTGATCCCTTGCTCCCGCTCGTCTTTCAAGCCATCGGTAAGATGAGCCAGCTCCAGGTGACTGATTCCCTTTTTCTCAGAGATTTTTTGCAAATTATCGATCTGATCCTCATAAATAGACTTGGAGTCAAATAACAGTCTTCCTATTAAGGTACTTTTACCATCATCTACACTTCCGGCAGTGGTAAAACGTAATATCTCTTTTTCTTCGTGTTGTAATCCTTCCATTGTTTTGTACTTTTTTGATTTAGAAATAACCTTCCTTCTTACGATCTTCCATTGAAGTTTCTGAACGCTTATCATCTGAACGATTCCCGCGTTCGGTCTGACGAGCAATAGCTACTTCCTCCAAGATCAATTCGAGGGTATCAGCCTCCGACTCGTCACCTCCGGTGATGGTAATATCGCCCAAGGTTCGGAAACGTATCTTTTTGGTTACAATTTCTTCTTTTGGACGTAAGGTGATAAATTCCGAATTGGGGATCCAAGTACCCTGTCTGCGGATCACCTCGCGCTCATGTGCAAAATACAACGAAGGAATAGCGATCTTGTTTAAGGTCAAATACTGCCATACATCCAGCTCGGTCCAGTTGCTTATGGGAAAGACCCTAAAGTTCTCGCCCATATTGAGTTTTCCATTGAGCAGGTTCCACAATTCGGGACGCTGATTTTTAGGATTCCATTGTCCAAAATCATCCCGATGCGAAAAGAAACGTTCTTTAGCCCGGGCTTTTTCTTCATCTCTACGCCCACCACCGATACAGGCATCAAATTGGTTGTCTTCAATAGCTTCTAAAAGCGTGGTGGTTTGTAATTTATTACGGTTGGCATCGATTCCGGTTTCTTCTTTTACCGATCCGCTTTTGATCGAATCCTCTACCAGACCTACTACGAGCTTCACCCCGAGTTGTTCCATCAACTGATCGCGAAACGCGATGGTTTCCGGAAAGTTATGCCCGGTATCTACGTGTAAAAAGGTAAAAGGGATCTTGGCCGGATAAAAGGCTTTACGCGCCAATTCGGTCACTAAGATCGAATCCTTTCCTCCGGAAAATAATATTGCAGGATTTTCAAACTGTGCGGCTGTTTCCCGAAGGATGTAGATCGCTTCGGCTTCCAGCTCTTGTAAATGTGATAATGCGTACTTTCTCATAATTTACTGGTTAGTTTATTTTTAATTGTATTCCAAATCTGCATGACACATTCGTCAACAGATTGTTCATTCGTTTTAATTTCTACATCCGGATGCACCGGCACTTCAAAAGGTGCAGAGATTCCGGTAAAATTAGGGATCTCTCCTTTTCTTGCCCGGGCATACAAGCCTTTAACATCTCGTGCCTCACAAACTTCTATGGGGCAATTGACATAAATCTCTATATAATCATCGCCTAAAATTGCTCTGGCCCGTTCTCGGTCCCGTTCTAAGGGAGTGATAAAAGCAGTAAGCACCACGGTACCGGCATCGGTAAAGAGTTTGCCTACCTCTGCGATCCTGCGTATGTTCTCTGAACGATCTGCTGCAGTAAACCCCAGGTCCTTATTGATCCCCATCCTAATGTTATCCCCATCAAGCGTATAGGTATCCATCTGCTTCTGATGTAAGAACAGCTCTAAAGCATCGCTTACCGTAGACTTCCCACTCCCGGAAAGCCCCACAAACCACAACACCAAAGCATGATGCCCTTTGCGTTGTGAACGCATGGCACGGTTCACATCATAGTCTTGTTTTTTCACATTAGTACTTGCCATAGTTATGCATATATTATATTAAGGTAACCCCAGACCACCACAAGATACAAAAGCGTCAAGGGTGCTCCAATTTTAAAAAAATCATTGAATTTATAGTCACCGGGTGCCATGACCAGTAAATTGGTTTGATACCCAATAGGCGTCATAAAGGCCGCCGAGGCGGCAAAAGCAACCGCAAGAAACAAGGCTTCCCCGGGAATGCCGGTACTGGCACTTATAGAATAGGCTAGAGGAAACGCAATAGAAACCGCTGCGACATTGGTGATAAATGAAGTCAACAGGGTGGTAAACAGCATCAAGCCCAATACAATGCCGTTAAAACCAAACGGCATGACCACCTGCAGGATCCAGGAAGAAACCATATCGGCAAGTCCCGAAGAAATAAACACCTCTCCCACCAATATCGAGGCCACCAGAATCACATAAAGGTTGAACCGAAATTCATTTTTTATTTCTTCTATGGTCGTAAAACGCATCAATACCACCCAACTTAAGATCAAGGCCAGCGATAGAAAGAGATTAAGGTTTAAGATCACCGCTCCGGCTACTATTGCCAGCAACCCTGCTATTAATTTGATTTTCTGAGGTTTAGACACCTGCTCCTGACGTATATTAGACAAGATGTAAAAATCAGAGCGTAAGGCTTCGCTAAGATTCACATGCGGCACTACGATCAGCAGATCTCCGCTTTTAAGCTGCATCTCGCCAATACGCCCGCTGAGGTCTTCGCTGTTGCGGTGTACTGCCAAGATGGTGGCTCCATACCGCTGCCTAAAATTTGTTTCTTTAACCTTCCTCCCGTCTAAGGAAGAGTTGGTGGGGATAGAAATTTCTATAAACTCTAATTTATTATCCTGTGCCAAACGTTTTTCTGCTATAAATTCGAGTTTGCGCGCCTCGGAATTAATTTCCATCACATCATTAAGACTCCCTGAAAAGATAAGCCGGTCGTGTTCCTGAAGGATCATATTGCGTGAAGCGACCACCTCAAAGCTACGATCGCCACGCACCAGTTCGATAAGAGACACGCCTTTAAGGTCCTTCAACCCGCTCTCTGCTATAGAGAGCCCGTTTAGACTGGATTGAGCTCCTATACGAGCCTCAATAAAATACTTACGCACTTCATCCCGTTTTTTCGTAAAGCTTAGCGAGTGTGTTGGCAATAAACGATACCCTAAAGAGATCAGATACAACACGCCAATAAAAACCACGCACAAGCCCGGAAGAAGAAAGTCAAAAAAAGTAAATTCTGCTAAGCCTTTGGACTGCATAAGTCCGTTTAAAACCAAATTGGTCGAAGTCCCAATAAGCGTAAGCATTCCCCCAAGTATCGCAGCAAAGGATAAAGGGATCAGGAATTTAGCCGGGGATACGCCATACAATTCGGCTTTTTTCATCACATAGGGAATCAAAATGATCACTACCGGCGTATTATTAAACACCGAAGAGATCAGCGCTACCAACCCCCCTAAAAGCCCTAAAAATAAAATGGGCGAAGTGATCTTACCCAGCAGTTGATCAAAGTAAGTTCCCAGATCGATATGTTTATTGATGATGGAAGACAATGCCACTACGATAAATATACTGAGTATACTTTTGGTGATCGCGGCATTTAAAATATCATCCACACTCAAATAACCAAATAGTACAAATAAAAACACAACGGCTGCAAAAACATAGGCCGGGTTTACTTTTGAACGAATCAACTCGATAACCATAAGACTTAAAATACCTCCGGTTAGGGCAGCTGCATGATCTTCAACAAAAGCTTTCAGTACTTCCAATTAATTAACTCCCTATAGCATAAAATTCAAAACCTATCGCCGTCAAAGCCTCTTTATCCAGCAAGCGTCGCCCGTCAAACAGGAAGGCAGGTTTTAACATGCCTTCATAGATCGCCTCCCAGTCCAGAGTTTTAAATGCATCCCATTCGGTCATCACCGCGACCGCATGAGCAGCTTCGCAAGCCTCCTGAGCTGAATTCACCACGCTGATCAACTTACGATTTTCTTCCTCTGAACGCGTCCCAAGATAATCGAGATCAGCCAGGATTTGCTCTTGAGTCACTTTAGGATCATACACCACGATCTCGGCCTGCTCATTCAGCAGGTAATCGGCCACGTAGATGGCTGCCGACTCCCGGGTATCATTGGTATCTTTTTTAAAGGCCCAGCCCAAAAGCGCGATTTTCTTTCCGGAAACCGTATTGAATAAAGTCTTGACGATCTTGGCGGCAAAACGGCGTTTTTGATGATCGTTCATCAGGATCACCTGCTCCCAGTAATCAGCGACTTCATTCAAACCGAAAGATTTGGCGATATAGACCAAATTCAGGATATCTTTTTGAAAACAAGAGCCTCCAAAACCTACAGAAGCTTTTAAGAATTTAGGACCTATTCGACTGTCCATCCCAATAGCTTTGGCTACTTCCTGCACATCAGCTTCGGTCACTTCACAAAGCTCAGACATCGCATTGATACTGGAAACCCGCTGTGCCAAAAAGGCATTGGCCGTGAGTTTAGACAGCTCAGAAGACCATACATTGGTGGTTAAAATATTATCATCAGAAACCCAATGCCCATAAACATCTACCAAGGCCTGGATCGCTTCCCGTCCGGCTTCGGTATCCAGATCTCCTCCTATAAGTACCCGATCGGGCTTATGCAAGTCGGTTACGGCTGTACCTTCTGCAAGAAATTCCGGGTTGGAAAGGATCTGAAAATTCACCCCATTTCCGGTATTGTCTAAAATACGTTTTAGGGCTTCTGCCGTGCGTACCGGCAAGGTAGACTTCTCTACAATGATCTTGTCATTCTTGGCTACGCGTGCGATCTGCCGTGCACACAACTCAATATATTTAAGATCGGCCGCCATGCCTTTCCCAATCCCGTAGGTCTTGGTAGGCGTATTTACCGAAATAAAGATCATATCGGCTGCATCAATAGCTGCATCCACATCCGTTGAAAAAAACAGGTTTCTGCCTCTTGCTTCAGCAACTACTTCTGACAAACCCGGTTCATAGATCGGGATCTTTTCGACATCCGGATCGTTCCAGGCCGCTATACGTTTTTCATTAATATCGACCACCGTCACATTAATTTCCGGCGATTTTTGGGCGATGATCGCCATAGTAGGTCCGCCCACATAGCCGGCACCAATACAACAAATATTCTTAATCTGTTTTTTTGATTTCAAGTAAAAGACAAATTATAGTTTAAAACTTGTAAAACAGGATTCACATATTAAACCGATACGTATACCCCAATCCAACCCCGAGGG
>TARA_R100000306_G_scaffold577_2_pt1 | contig 10802 bp, 8 predicted proteins | sample TARA_R100000306 | Tara Oceans TARA_R100000306 (sample SAMEA2620824) | marine metagenome | biome: marine biome (ENVO:00000447); feature: mesopelagic zone (ENVO:00000213); material: "saline water (ENVO:00002010), including plankton (ENVO:xxxxxxxx)" | depth 1000 m | reverse complement strand
GCTTCAATTTTATTTTCATTAATTACAATGGTTCCGTTTTCAATTACTTTGTCGCCATTCATGGTGATAATTCGAGCATTGGTGAAAGCAATTTTTCCTGAAGGAGTATCAACAGGTGCTGTAAGACCGATTTTTGTTCCTTCAAGGGTCATTTCAGGGATTTCTTCAGAAGAACCTGGTAAAAACGTAAACCTGTTTTTTAGTTCATTACTGAAATATTCATCACCCAATGTCCACATTATTTTTTTACTATCGGGAGACCAATGTAAATTAATACCTGCATCTTTTGCGATTTGAGAAACCGGAACCGATTTTGATTTATTGTCTAAATCTATGGTTTGGCCATTCAATACTAACGGAGCGACGTATGCCTTATGAAGATGTGTAAAAGCAATCCATTTATTATCTGGACTTGGAACTAATCTGTTGGCGTATTCAGATTTTATATGTTCTTTCTCATCGTTTCCTAGTAGGTTAACGCTAATTAATTTTTTGGTAAGATTTCCGAAATAAGTACCTCCCGTTTGCAAGAAAATACGGTCTCCATTCTTGTTAAACATAGGGTGTTCGCCCTTTTCGGTAACAAACTTTTCATTATTACCAGAAGAGTCCATTGTATATATACCTGGTTTTTTAGTAAATGTAAAACCTTGATCTGTGTTTCCTTTTTCTTTTCTGAAAACAATGTGTTTACCATCTTGTGAATAAGAAGGTGTTCGGTAAATTGCTTTATCTTGAGTAAGTTTTATAGGGGTCCCGCCTGAGGTAGAAACTTTAAAAATGGCACCTTTTTCAAGATCGTTCCAAGTGACGAAAACTATATGTTTTCCATCTGGGGAGAAGCTTGGTTCAAACTCAAAGTCGGTGCCGTTTGTAACTCTTTGTGGGGATCCATTGGGTAACTCTTTTTTATAAAGTGACCCTAAAGCATTAAAGATAAGAATTTTTCCATTAGGTGAAGTCACCGCATGACGAATTACTTTTGGGGTAAACGTTTCTTCTTCAATCTTATTGGTAAAGTGAACACGTTCTGCAATATCGATTTTTACATCGGCTGTAAAAGGAATATCGGTTAACTGTTGGGTTCCGGTATTCAATTTGTTTATTTTCCCATCGCTCCAAAATACAAGGTCTGTGTTATTGGGCATCCAGCTAAAGTTCGGGTAGACACCAAAAATTGCCCAAGCTTCCTGTTGGTCTTTGGTAAGTTTATCGTAAACGGGCCATTCTTCCCCTGTTTCTAAATTGTGTAAATACAATACACTTTTCTCACGTACTCGTTTTACAAATGCCAGTTTCTTTCCGTTAGGTGAGAGCACGGGCCTAGCAGCACCTCCTGGGCCTCCAGTTATGGTTTCGGTATCACCAGTTTCAAAACTGTAGCGCTTAATTACATAAATTTGACTGTTCGGGTCTTTATTGTATTGAAAATTGCCTCCCGGATACATGTCTTCAGAATAATATAAATACTTGCCATCGGGAGAAACAAACGGTTCATTTACATCTTGTTGATCGTTTTTACGTTCTGTTAACTGTAGTCCTTTTCCGCCAGTAATGTGATACTGCCACATTTCGCCAGCTCCTAAACTTCTTCCAGAGGTAAAATGTTTTCTTGCTATTAAATAGTCACCATCTGGCATCCAAACCGCATTGTTAAGCAAACGAAAGTCTTCATCTGTAATTTGTGTAGCATCACTACCATCGGTATTCATTATCCAAATGTTATCTCCACCACCAGCATCACTAGTAAACGAGATTTTCTTCCCATCAGGGCTAAACCGTGGTTGAACCTCAAAGGGGATTCCGCTGCGAATCACTTTTGCTTTTCCACCAGAAATGGGCATCGTATAGATATCTCCTAGCATATCAAAAACAATGGTTTGTCCGTCAGGACTTACATCGAGATTCATCCATGTACCTTCGTTGGTCGTAAATGAATGGGTTTTGTAGTTAAAGTCCTTTCCGGGACTGGAAACTTCCCATTTTGTTTCTTCTTTTTTATCCTTGTCTTTTTTTTGTGCGAGTAGTGTAAATGTGAAACTTATCAACAATAGTGAAAGAAAATATCTCATAGCTTATTTATTTAAAGAAGCTAAAGATAATCAATAACTCTAAATCACGAAATAAAGCTTTTAGGAACTGCTACAGTTAGTTTTTCTTCGCATAGTTTCACCTCCACTTTTGTGGTATTTTCAATAAACTCCCCGTCTATTTGCAACGGAACCGATTCCTGCATTTCTATGATAGCCAAAGTTGTAGCATATTCTTCAGCAAAATCTGATTGAACATTTGCCTTATCGTAGATAGTATTGATTATTTCAGCTATGTTTAATTCTTTAAAAACTACAACTTCAAACTTTCCATCGTTTATTTTCCCATTGGGGTTTATAGTTGCACCGGTACCAAATTTATTGGCATTGGCAATAGCGAGCATAATGCCTTTAGTTTCTATGGTTTTAGCATCTATTTTTAACGTAAAATTAAATGGGTACTCAGAGGTAAACAAAGTAGGTATGGTTTGTAACACGTAGCCTAACTTGCCACGGATATTAGATGCTTCGTAATTTTTAATTAACTCGGCATTAATGCCTAAGTCGGCCATATGAAAACAAATATGATCGTTAACCAGCAGCTTATCAGCATTTAGAGTATTATCACCTAAGGCAATATTTAATTGTTTTTCTAAAGTTGGCGGAATATTAAAATTTACGGCCAATCCATTAGCTGAGCCTGCTGGAATAATACCTACAGAAACATTGAAGCCTTCGACAGCCTCAGCGACCATTTTAATGGTACCATCGCCCCCAACCACTAATATCCGGTCTATTTCGTTTTCTTTTATTAAGTCTTGAATACTGGCAATATCGTCTTTTCCAGTTGTTTCGTAAATGGTTAGCGAATAGTTGTCTGTATTGCAATACTCTATTATTTTAGTAATAATATCTTCCTTTGTACTATTTCCAGAAATAGGGTTTACAACGGTTAATATATCCTTAATTGCCTTCATTTATTTTAGATTGTTTTTAAATTTAAGTATTTTGAAAGGATATAAAAGTTAAGAAATTTACAATACGTGAAACTGGATTTACAATTATACCGAGGATATCTCAACGAACAGGAACTCGTGGTTTCGGGCCACGTTTTTAAGTCGTGGGCACCCGATAAATATAGTATCGACAGAAAAGGAGTAAAGCACGCTTTTTCCATATTGCATATGTTTACCATTTCGCCGCTTGAGAATATTGAGATTACTTTACAGTTTTATGGTGCCACAGTAAAAACCAAAACGCTGGAAGACGGTTTTTTTAGGTTTACGATCCCTTTTTCTGAAACATTAAAAAGCGGCTGGCATCCTTATAAAGTAACCTGTGCCGTGGGTGATATAGGTATTGTTGAAACTGGCGAAATATTAAAGCCTTTTGAAAGTAAATTCGGAATTATATCAGATATAGATGACACCTTCCTTATTTCCCACAGTAGCAATATTTTTAAGAAACTATATGTTATGTTGTCCAAAAACGTAAATAAACGAAAGGTTTTTGACGATGTTGTGGATCATTATAAAGCATTGAGTATTGCAGGTCAGGACACTGACGATGCTTCTAACTCTTTTTTTTACGTTTCTAGTAGCGAATGGAACTTATATGCCTTTATTGACGAATTTGCGAGACTACACAACTTGCCGAAAGCAGTTATTAAACTTAAAAGTATTAAAACCAAACTAACCGATTTTATAAAATCGGGCAGAGGGGACCACGATCATAAATTTCAGAAAATAAAGGACATTATCTCATTTTACCCAAATCTCACCTACGTGATGTTAGGAGATGATTCGCAACAAGACCCCTATTTATACGAACGAATCTGTAAAATATTTCCCGAAAATATACGCGCGGTATACATTCGGCAGACTTCAAAAAGGAAGAAAGAAAAAGTGCAAGAAGTGTTGTCGAACATCGAAACACTTTCTGTTAAAACGCTCTATTTTAAAGACAGCCATTTAGCGATTGAGCATTCAAAAGAAATAGGCGTTATTTCGTAATCGTTTTTAAAGAATTTTATTACATCGGAAAAGGAAATAAAACACAGAATTTTCTATTTTTGCACTTCATTTAAAAACAGACTCATGCAAGACGGTATTTACGCTAAAATTACTACAGAAAAAGGAGAAATTTTAGGCCAGCTTACTTATAAAAAAACACCTGGAACGGTTGGAAACTTTGTAGCTTTAGCTGAAGGAAACCTAGAAAACGAAGCAAAAGCACAAGGAAAACCCTACTACGACGGATTAAAATTTCACCGAGTAATTCCAGATTTTATGGTGCAAGGGGGCGATCCTTCGGGCACAGGTGCTGGAGGCCCAGGTTATAAGTTTGATGACGAATTTCACCCAGATTTAAAACATGATAAGCCGGGAGTTTTTTCTATGGCAAATGCTGGTCCTGCAACCAACGGAAGTCAGTTTTTCATTACACATGTTGAAACACCTTGGTTGGATAATAAACACACTGTTTTCGGTTATGTAACCGAAGGGCAGGACGTTGTTGATAGCATCGCGCAAGGTGATACTATGCAAAAAGTTGAAATCATTAGAGTAGGAGAAGACGCAGAAAACTGGAATGCTGTTGAAGCTTTTAGGCAATTTACTGGAGCTAAAGCTGAAAGAGAAGCAAAAGCGAAGCAAGAACAAGAGGCTTTAGTAGATGAAATTTCAGCAGGGTTTGATAAAACCGAAAGCGGTCTTCGGTATAAAATCATTCAAAAAGGAGACGGTACCAAAGCTGAAAAGGGCAAAACCGTGGCGGTACATTACAAAGGCATGTTTGCTGATGGAGGTGAGTTTGATAATTCGTACAAACGTGGTAATCCAATTGAATTTCCCGTAGGAATGGGCAATGTAATTGCCGGATGGGATGAAGGTATCCAATTACTTCAAGTTGGCGATAAAGCCCGTTTTGTAATTCCATCACATTTAGCTTATGGAGCGCAAGGAGCTGGCGGGGTTATTCCACCAAATGCAACTTTGGTTTTTGATGTAGAGTTAATGAAAGTAAAGTAAAGAAAAAACCCCTATATATTTGAAAAAGCCTCTAATTAGAGGCTTTTTTTATTGTTTCCATTTAATATTACAACCCATACTGGGTTTTTGGTCTTTTCGCTGTGGATTATTGTTTAATACATTATCCAATGCTTCCCTAAGGTCACGGCCATTTACCGGAATACTATTTCCAGGACGCGAGTTATCGAGCTGTCCGCGATAAATAAGTTTTAATTCGTCATCAAATAAATAAAAATCTGGGGTACAGGCTGCATCATAGGCTTTGGCCACTTCCTGGGTTTCATCGTATAAATAAGGAAAAGGGTAGTTGTGTTTTCGGGCGGTTTTCCACATTTCTTTTGGCGAATCTTGTGGATAGTTCTCAACATCGTTGCTGCTTATGGCAACAAAACCAAACCCCGTTACCCGATAATCATTACAAAGCCGAACAATCTCTTCGTTTACATGCTTTACGAAAGGGCAGTGGTTGCATATAAACATAACTACCGTTCCTTTTTCACCTTGAATTTGTTGTAAAGAAACAGGTTTCATGGTAACAGTATCCAACAGTGTAAAATCAGGTGCTTTGGTGCCAAGGGGCATCATGTTAGAAGGGGTAAGGGACATATCGTTTTCTTTTCTAAATTAGTGCGATTATTTTCAATAAAGTTACAATTATTAAACATTTTATAAAGTTTTGCCAGTCTCTTTTAATGACTGTAACTTTATAAAAAAGCAAAAAACATGGAAAATTCATACAATTCACTTTCAGTAGCAGTAGAAGATTTACAAAAGAAAGGATACACAGAAGATTTTAACTTGGTTGAAGAAGGCATTAAATCCAAATCCCTCAAAAAAGAATGGAAAGCCGGTGAGCTAGATGTTATTAAGTTTTATCGATTTGAAGGGATGACAAACCCTGGTGATAATTCAATTTTATATGTGATTGAAACACATGATAATACAAAGGGACTGTTAGTAGATAACTACAGTGCAAAAGGTGATTATATTTCCCCGGAAATGGTAAAAAAACTTAATATCACCCATGAAGAATAATTTATCGTGGAGCGACTTTGAAAAAGTTGATATGCGTGTAGGGACGGTAATTGAGGTAAATGACTTTCCAGAAGCTCATAATCCTTCTTATAAACTTCAAATAAACTTTGGTGAGGAAATAGGGGTTTTAAAAACGTCCGCTCAAATTACTGCATTATATAAAAAAGAAGAAATTATAGGTAAGCAAGTAATCGCTGTCGTTAATTTTCCGAAGAAACAGATCGCTAACTTTATGAGTGAATGCCTAGTCATTGGTGCAGTTGATGACAAAAATGTAACCCTCTTAGAACCTGGTAAAAAAGTTAAAAACGGTTTACGAATTTCGTAAACCGTTTATTTTTTAGACTTCGCTATCCATTACATCGGTTACAACATAATAACGTGGGTCGTCTATATTGTCTTCGATAATAGTTTCAAATTCAGGGTTTCGTTTAATCAATAGGGCTTTACAGTCCTTGCTTAAGTGTGTAAATTTAATTTGCTTTCCGTGTGCTACGTATTTATTAGCAAGATTTCGCAACGCTTCTACACCACTGTGATCGCTTACTTTAGATTCTATAAAATCAATTTCAACTTTTTCTGGGTCGTTTTTAACATCAAATTTCGTGTTGAAAGCCGTTGTGGAGCCAAAGAATAACGGACCCCAAATTTCATATACTTTGGTGCCATCTTCTTTAAAACGTTTACGGGCTCTAATTTTAGTTGCATTTTTCCATGCAAACACTAACGCACTCATAATAACCCCTGCGATTACAGCAATTGCTAAATCTTGACATACGGTAATTGCTGAAACCGCTATCAAAACGATAGCGTCACTCAATGGAATCTTATTTAAAATACGGAAACTACTCCACGCAAACGTGCCAATAACTACCATAAACATAACCCCTACCAATGCTGCGATGGGAATTTGTTCAATTAATGGGGCGCCAAACAATACAAAACATAACAAGGCAATCGCAGCTACCGTACCAGATAACCTACCTCTTCCACCAGAATTTATATTGATAATGGATTGACCGATCATAGCGCAACCACCCATTCCGCCAAATAAGCCATTTAAAATGTTTGCGCCACCCTGTGCAACACATTCACGGTTACCGCTTCCTCGGGTTTCGGTCATTTCATCTACAAGGTTAAGGGTCATTAAAGATTCAATGAGTCCAACTGCAGCTAGTATGAATGCAGTGGAAATTACAAGCCCCCAGTGCCCTTGCAACGTATCAAAAAGACCGAATATTTGAGCTTGAAAGGTAGGTAGGCCGCCTTCTAAACCTGTTCCTCCTCCATCACGTATAAAAGATCCAACAGTACTGGCATCGATATTTCCAAAAATGGTAACACACGCTACCACTACAATAGCCGTAAGGGCTGCAGGTATTTTTTTTGTGAGTTTTGGAAGCCCAAACATAATGGCCATCGTTAAAAATACAAGACCTAACATTATTAGTAGATCGGTTCCGGTCATCCAAGTGGGAGCACCGGAAGAACTTTCTTTAAAAAAGCCCAATTGTGATAAAAAGATTACGATTGCCAAACCATTGACAAACCCCATCATAACAGGGTGTGGAATTAAACGTACAAATTTTCCTAATCGGAATACCCCTGCTAATATTTGTATACCGCCCATAATAAGGAGGGTAATAAAAAGCCATTGTAGCCCTAAGTTATCGATAGGAGCAGCTAAGGAGTCGCCTACTTCATTCCCCTTTTGTATTAAATGGACCATCACGATTGCTGTAGCACCAGTTGCACCAGAAATCATTCCTGGTCGACCACCAAAAAGCGCAGTTACAATTCCCATCATAAAGGCTCCGTAAAGCCCAATTAATGGGTCTATTCCGGCTACAAATGCAAAGGCAACAGCTTCAGGTACTAATGCTAGTGCTACGGTTAACCCTGAAAGTATATCATTTTTAGGGTTCTGGGTGAAATTTTTGATGGTTTTCTGTAATAACATGGTTTTCCATTTAAAAAGGCGGCAAAGATACAGGAATAATACGGAGTTAAAAATGGTATGAGTTAATTATGGTATTATAAAATTTAAAATAAAAGTAGCATATTGATTGAACCACGACTAAAAAGACCCAAGAACCACGATAGCGTATCGTTGTTGTACGATTATTGCTAAAGGTTATTTTTTTCAGTTTTATAACAACTTTTCAATGGGTTTTAAAAAATAAAATACTGAAATATAAATTATTACAAATCTAGTCTTATGTCTTACATCTATTAGCAAAGCGGTCTTATGTCTATTTATCAAGAAATATAATTCCAGATATTTTTAAATTTTACCAACTGTGAATATGTATGTTTTATTGGTTTATTCTCTTCGGAAGTTAAAGCAGGATCGGTTTTGAGCGTTTGCAGGGCGTAACTTCGGGCTATTTTTAGAATGGCTGAATCTTTCACTATATCTGCGATGCGAAGGTTGAGCACCCCACTTTGTTGCGTTCCCATAATATCACCAGGGCCTCTTAGTTTTAAATCTACTTCGCTTATTTCAAAACCATCATTGGTTTGAGTCATGGTCTGCAAACGTGTTTTGGCATCGCTACTCAGTTTATGACTGGTCATTAAAATACAATAACTCTGTTCGGCACCACGACCTACACGGCCTCGTAACTGGTGTAATTGTGAAAGCCCAAACCGTTCTGCACTTTCAATAACCATAACGGAGGCATTAGGAACATTTACCCCCACTTCAATTACGGTTGTAGCAACCATTATCTGTGTTTCACCGCGTACAAACCGATCCATTTCAAAATCTTTATCGGCTGGTTTCATTTGTCCATGGACAATTGAAATTTGATAGTTAGGCTGCGGAAATTCCCGAACGATACTTTCATATCCATCCATTAAATCTTTATAGTCTAATGCTTCACTTTCCTGTATCAATGGGTAGACAATATACACTTGCCTGCCTTTTGAAATTTCATCTTTTAAAAACCTAAAAACTTTCAGTCTATTAGCGTCAAAACGATGTACGGTTTTTATACTTTTTCTACCAGGTGGAAGCTCATCGATTACGCTAATATCGAGATCGCCATAAACGCTCATGGCAAGGGTGCGTGGAATAGGGGTAGCGGTCATGACAAGCACGTGTGGTGGAAGCTCATTTTTATGCCATAATTTGCTTCGTTGGGCTACTCCAAAACGATGTTGCTCGTCAATTATAGCGAGCCCTAAATTATTGAATTGTACCTTGTCTTCAAGCAGTGCATGAGTGCCAATTAGGATGTTTATTTCGCCATTTTTCAGTTTTTCATGAATTTCTCTTCGTTTTGAAGTTTTAGTTGAGCCTGTGATTATTTCTATTCTGGTATTCAGACTTTTACATAATTCAAATAAGCCGTTGTGGTGTTGGACTGACAGAATTTCAGTAGGCGCCATTAAACAGGCTTGAAAACCGTTGTCAATAGCTATTAACATTGACATGAGCGCTACAATGGTTTTTCCGCTTCCCACATCTCCTTGTAACAACCGGTTCATTTGTGCATTGCTGCCTAAATCATTCCTAATTTCTTTGATGACTCGCTTCTGCGCATTGGTTAATTTGAAGGGTAAATGATGGTTGTAAAACGTGTTGAAATTTTCTCCTATTTCTTCAAAAGGATAGCCTTTAATTTTACTTTTATGCTGTAAGTTTTTCCGAAGTAATTGTAGCTGAATGTAAAATAATTCTTCAAATTTTAACCGGTATTGAGAGCGTGCTAAAAGCTCTGGAGTTTGTGGAAAATGTATGTTTAAAAGTGCGGTACTTTTTGATACTAATTTTAACGAATCGAGAATTGTTTTTGAAAGCGTTTCAGAAAAATTTCCTTTCAGTTCTGTGAACAATTGTTGCAACAAACCGATGATAACTTTATTGGTAATTCCGCTTTTTGATAGTTTTTCGGTAGAAGGATAAATGGGTTGCATGGCAGAGCGAACCCCTTCTTTATGTTTTGAAACTAATTCCATTTCTGGATGCGGCATGGAAAACGTACCGTTGTACCAATTTGTTTTCCCAAAAACCACATACGGAACGTTGATTTTTACATTTTCCCGAATCCATTTGTGACCACGGAACCAAACCAATTCCATTTTTGAACTTCCATCGGTAAACGTAGCTACTAATCGTTTGCCTCGTTTTTGCTCAACAGTTTTTAAATGAATTACTTTTCCTACCACTTGCACTTCGGCACTGTTGCGTTGTAACTCTGCTATTTTGTAGTATTTGGTACGGTCTAAATAGCGGTTAGGGAAAAGGTTTAATAAATCTTGAAAGGTATGAATGCCCAATTCTTTTTTAAGCAAATCAGCTCGGTTAGGTCCTACGCCTTTTAAATAATCGATTGGAGTTTGTAGAAAGCCGCCGTTCATATCACGAAAATACAATATTCCTATTAAGAGGCATATGGGTAACAGATTTTTTAAACTTATTTGTTACTTTGTGTCGCCTATTGAAACGTTACTTATGAATAAATTTTGCACTTTTTTACTTGTCTTAACTGGTTTCTTCGGAAATGCGCAACAAACAGATCTAGTTGATTTTGTATCAGTTAAGGCTGAGGTGATTCCGAATGCCTCTGAAGAGAGTGTAAAAGGAACAGTTTCGTATCAATTTAAAATACTTCAGAAAACAGATTCAGTGTATTTAGATGCGGTAAATATGAATGTAAGCAATGTAAAATCTAATAAGGTCTCAATTTCTTCGGAAGGAAAT
>TARA_R100000306_G_scaffold62322_1_pt1 | contig 10883 bp, 6 predicted proteins | sample TARA_R100000306 | Tara Oceans TARA_R100000306 (sample SAMEA2620824) | marine metagenome | biome: marine biome (ENVO:00000447); feature: mesopelagic zone (ENVO:00000213); material: "saline water (ENVO:00002010), including plankton (ENVO:xxxxxxxx)" | depth 1000 m | reverse complement strand
GCTGGGCGACACAGTACAAGTGCTCAAGGCCAGCAAGGGGTCCACCGTGATCAACGCCAGCGGCCTTGTCGCTCGCGGGGTGCGTCTGGAGTCTGTGGAGGGCGGCCATCTGATCCCGATGGAGGCTCCATCCATCGTTGCGAGCTGGCTCGGCAAGGCCGCAGAGAACGCCGGCCTCTGACACTCCACAACAAAAAGGCCGGGCGATGAGCCCGGCCTTTCATGCGTCTGGCGGATCGCCTAGCCCGCCTTGGCGCGGCTGGCTTTCTTGCGTTCGTGCTCGAGCAGGAAGCGCTTGCGGATGCGAATGCTTTCCGGCGTCACTTCCACCAGCTCATCGTCATTGATGAACTCGAGCGCGTATTCCAGCGTCACGCGGACCGGCGTGGTCAGGACCACCGCTTCATCGGTGCCCGAAGCGCGCATATTGGTCAGTTTCTTGCCCTTGAGCGGGTTCACGATCATGTCTTCGTCGCGGGCGTTCTGGCCAATGACCATGCCTTCATAGACTTCCACGCCATGACCGATGAACAGCTTGCCGCGCTCCTGGATGTTCCACAGGGCGAAGGCCAGCGCCTTGCCGGTCTCCATGGAGATGATCGCGCCCTTGGGACGCTGACCGACTTCGCCGGCCGAACGCGGGGCGTAGTGATCAAAGGTGTGGAACATCAGGCCCGAGCCCTGGGTCAGGGTCAGGAATTCCGAGCGGAAGCCGATCAGGCCGCGCGTCGGCGCGACATATTCCAGGCGCACCCGGCCATTGCCGTCCGGCTCCATATTCTTGAGGTCGGCCTTGCGCGACCCCAGGCGCTCCATGACGCCGCCCTGATGCTCTTCCTCGACATCGATGGTCAGCGCCTCATACGGCTCGCACATCTGACCGTCGATTTCGCGGTTGATCACCTGAGGACGGCCCACGGCCAGCTCGAAGCCTTCACGGCGCATGGTTTCGATCAGCACCGACAGGTGCAGTTCGCCCCGGCCGGACACGAGGAATTTATCCGCGTCATCCTGTTGCTCGACACGCAGCGCCACATTGTGGATCAGCTCACGGTCCAGACGTTCCTTGATCTGGCGCGAGGTGACGAACTTGCCTTCGCGGCCGGCGAACGGCGAATCGTTCACCTGGAAGATCATCGAGATCGTGGGCTCGTCCACCGTCAGCGGCGGCATCGCCTCCACATGCTCGGGATCACACAGCGTGTCGGAGATGTTGAGCGGGTCAATGCCGTTGAAGGTGATGATGTCGCCAGCGGCGGCCGTCTCACGCTCGACTTTCTCAAGACCGTGGAAGCCGAACACCTGCAGCACTTTCGCGCGGCGCTCCGTCCCGTCAGCACCGACCACGACGACCTGCTGGTTCTTGCTCAGCTTGCCGCGGCGAATGCGGCCCAGACCGATCACGCCGGTATAGCTTGAGTAATCCAGAGCCGAGACCTGCAGCTGAAGCGGGGCGTCCTGATCCACGTCCGGGTGCGCCACGCGATCCACAATGGCCTGGAACAGCGGGTTCAGATCACCGCCGCGCTGATCCACATCCAGACTCGCCCAGCCTTCCAGCGCCGAAGCGTAGACGACAGGGAAATCCATCTGCTCGTCGGTTGCGCCCAGACGGTCAAACAGGTCAAAGGTCTGGTCCACGACCCAGTCGGGACGCGCGCCGGGACGGTCGACCTTGTTGATCACCACGATGGGCTTCAGGCCCAGGGCCAGCGCCTTCTTGGTCACGAAGGTGGTTTGCGGCATGGGGCCATCCACCGCGTCGACCAGCAGCAGCACCGAATCCACCATGGAGAGCACGCGCTCGACTTCGCCGCCGAAATCGGCGTGGCCGGGCGTATCCACGATGTTGATGGCGTAGTCGTTCCAGGTCACCGCCGTGTTCTTGGCGAGAATGGTGATGCCGCGCTCTTTCTCCAGATCATTGGAGTCCATGACGCGTTCGACATTCGCGGCGCGTTCATCGAACGTCCCTGATTGCCGGAGCAGCTTGTCCACAAGCGTGGTTTTGCCATGGTCGACGTGCGCCACGATGGCGATATTGCGAATGCGCTCAACGGGAGCGGTCATAGATCAGTCCTTAATCTCGCAGATCTCGATGTGTTCGCAGGTGCAAAACCTGCGCTCTTTGCGGCTCTCATACAGGGCGAAATTGAATTCGGCTAGCACTGGTCGCCGCAAGTTTTGCGGCCTAGGTTGCTGAACACTTCACCATCGAGACAAAGACGGGCCGATAAACGGCTCATGGGGAGACATTATGAAGAGCCTTTTGCGTGCGGGATTACTCGCGCTTGGCGCCGCACTGACCAGCTCTGCGGCCGTCGCAGAACCCATTTCCTTCTTCATGCCCGAAGACGTCAGCTATGACGCCTCCATCACGGCGCCTGAAGACAGTTTCGGCTATGAAGTCGGCGCTCGCCCCGTGCGTCACGCCGACATGGTCGCCTATCTGCGCGAGATCGCGGGCCAGTCTGACCGCATCTCGGTCGAGACGATCGGCTACACCCACGAACACCGCCCGATCCTGTTCTTCACCGTCACCTCGTCTGAGAACCAGCAGCGGATCGACTCGATTCGTGACGCGCATCTGGCGCGACTGCGCGGCGAAGCGGCGCCGGCGGATACGCCGCTGGTCCTGTGGATCAATTTCGGCGTTCACGGCGCGGAATCCTCGGGCATGGACGCGGCCATTCCGGTTCTTTACCACTTCGCGGCCGCCAGCGAAGCCGATATCGGCGACACGCTCGACGATACGGTTTTGTTGTTCACCGCCGTGTTCAATCCCGACGGCCATTCGCGCCGGGTGAACCATGTGGAGACCTTCTTCTCCCAGGCGCAGAACACCGATCCCGCCGACATCATCCATAATCTGTGGGTGGAAGCGCGGACCAATCACTACTGGTTCGACCTGAACCGGCAATGGCTCTTGCTGACCCAGCCTGAAGCCCAGGCCTGGATCGGCAAATGGCATGAATGGAAGCCGATGGTCTCGGCGGACTATCACGAAATGGGCTCATCCAGCCCGTTCTACTTCCACCCCGGTGAAGCGCTGCGTCGCAATCCGCTGATCCCCGAGCGGGCGCGCGATCTGACCTACCGGATCGCTCAGCAGCACACCACCGACTTCCTGGATCCCGAAGCGCGGCTCTACACCACCCAGGAAGGCTTTGATAATTTCTATATCGGCAAGGGCTCGACCTATCCCCAGATCAATGGATCCCTGGGCATTCTGTTCGAGATCGGCGCCGCGCGCGGCGGTGAAATCGAGACCGATCGCGGTCTTGTCACCCATGCCGGCAATGTGCGCACCCAGTTCCGCACCGCGCTGACGACGGTGGAAGGCGCCCGCAATATTCGCGACGAGCTAATCGAGTATCAGACCAGCTATTTTGCGGAATCCGCCCAGATGGCGAGCCGCGACAATCGCCGCGCCTTTGTGTTCACCGCGGCCGGCGACCCTGAACGGGCGAACCGTTTCGTGCGTCTTCTGCGCATGCACGATATCGACGTCTACACGCTTGAGGGCGACGTACGCGCCGATGGCCGCACCTATGCAGCGGGCGAATCCTTTGTGGTGCCGATGAACCAGGACCAGCACCGGATGATCCGCGGCGTTTTTGACCAGGTCACCGAGTTCCCCGAAAACATCTTCTATGACGTCTCGGGCTGGACCCTGCCGCTGGCCTATGACCTTGAGTATTCCGCCCTGACCGGCGGTCTGCGCTCGGTCTCCATGTCAGATGAGCTGGCGGATGGCGCCTTTGAGGCCGCTCCCGCCCCGGATGTGGCGCCCTATGGCTATGCGCTGGAATGGTCGCACACCTTCGCCCCGCGCGCGCTGAACCGGATCCTGTCCGCCGAGCTGCTGGCGCGGGCGGGTACGGAACCTGTGACCGCCGAAACCACGCGTGGCCGGGTTGAGCTGGGTCGTGGCGCGATCTTCATCCCCTATGCCCGTCAGGATATGAGCCGTGAAGACATTCACGCGCTGATGGAGACCATCGCGTCTGAGGATGGCGTCACCGTCCACGCCCTCACCTCAGGCCTGACCCCTAATGAAGGCGCGGATTTCGGCGCAGCGCGCGTGTTCCGTTCGGTTGAGACGCCCAAGGTGCTGCTGGCCTTCGATGACGGCCTGACGCGCTATGACTCGGGTGAGGTGTGGTGGACCCTCGATTTCCGTCACAACATGGAAGTCACCCTTGTGCGCAAGGATGATCTCGGCGGCGTAAACTGGAGCGAATACACCCACCTCATTCTGGTCGGCGGCAATGCTCGCCTGTCAGACAGCATTCAGGAAGAGGTTGACGACTGGATCCGCGGCGATGGCGGCACGCTGATCGCCACTCGCCAGGCGGCCGTCTGGGCGCAGGAGGCCTTCTTTGACCGCAAGGCGGACGATGAGGACGAGGCGAACGGCTCAGAGGACGACGCCGAAGCCATGACGCGTCTCAACGTCGCCGATATGGCGGTGCGTGAAGCCGAGCATATTATCGGCGGCGCGTTGTTTGAGACCGATCTCGACACGTCTCACCCGCTGGGCTTCGGCTTTGGGGATCGCACGCTGGCGGTTCAGCGCAACATCACCGACGTTCTGATCCGTCCCGAGGACGATCCTTATGCGGTGCCGCTGCAATACACCGACGATCCGCTCTTGAGCGGTTACGCGTCGCAGATGCGCCAGGACGAGATCGCAGGCACGCCTGCCGTCGTCGCCCAGCGTCTGGGCCGCGGCTCGGTGATCATGATGGCGGACAACCCCGTCTTCCGGGCCACCTTCCCCGGTTCGGAGCGTCTGCTGATGAACGCGATTTTCTTCTCCCCCATGATCGACCGCGCCCGCGGCGAATACGAAGAAGAGTAAGACGCTGGATCACTGACTGAGAGCGCCCCGCCAGCAATCTGGCGGGGCGCTTTTTTAATGGGCGCTCAGAACTGGCCGTGCCGGCCCTCGCCTTTTACGAAGCGGGTCGCGCCTTCCACCGTTTCACCGCTGGTCAGGGTTTTGATCCCGAGCCGAACCTCGTTGAGCATGGCGTCCGCTTCATCCAGTCCCCATTGCTCCAGCACGGACTGTCGGTCATGGCGCAGGCAGAGCTGGGGGAAAGCCGCAATCTGATCGGCAAGCTCAAGCGCCGTCTTGAGCGCCTGACCGGGCCCGGACACCCGGTTCGCCAAACCGATTGAGAGCGCTTCGCCTGACTCAACCGTGCGCCCCGTCAGAATCATGTCCATAGCGCGCGACTGACCGATCAGGCGTGGCAGGCGCACCGTGCCGCCATCAATCAACGGCACGCCGAAGCGTCGGCAATAGACGCCGAACACGGCGTCTTCGGCCATGACCCGCAGATCACACCACAGCGCCAGCTCCAGCCCGCCCGCGACCGCGTGGCCTTCAATCGCGGCGATGACTGGTTTGCTCAATCTGAGCCGAGAAGGCCCCATGGGACCGTCGCCGGTCTCTTCGACCCGGTTGCGCCCCTCGCCCGTACTGACCGCTTTCAGATCCGCGCCGGCGCAGAACGTGCCGCCAGCCCCGGTGAGGATGGCGACGCTCAAGCTTTCGTCGGCGTCAAAACGCCGGAACGCCTCGGCCAGATGGTCAGCGGTGGGACCGTCCACGGCGTTGCGCCGATCCGGCCGGTTGATGGTGATGATGGCGACGGCGCCGCGCGTTTCGTACTGAACGCTCATGACTGTCCTCCCTGAATTCTCATCAGAGTCGGTCAGCACTGACGCTTAGACAAGTCCTATTGGGCCGGCGCCTGAAGAGCGGAGTTTTCAAGCGTGTAAAAGCGCAAGGTCAGATCGCGCCCCTTCACGGCGTTATAGCCCTCAAGCGCGGCGAGCTGACGGACACCCGCGCCCTCGAGTCCGGCCTCGAAAGCGGCCTGCTCAGACTGGTCCACAACAGCGAGACCGCATTGCGGGTGCGCCAACAAAAACGCCGCCGTTTCCGCGCCATCCGTTCCGAGCAGGATATCGGTGCTGAAATTGAAGACGTTGGACGGCTCGCGATAGCCTGCAGTGGCCACATTAAGCGTCTCACAGCCCGTGAAGGTCTCCGCGATGCGGGCGGCGTTATAGGAGGGCCACAGCTTGTGGACGCCGGGAATGGCGACGCCAAAAGCGACCACATAGACCGACGCGCTGGCCACGCTGACCGCCAGAAGCCGCGTCAGATCAGGTTTGAACGCCAGCCAGACCAGGCTGATCACCGCCAGAGCGCCCATCACGGCCGTGACCTTGCTGGCGAGGCTGACGGGTTCGCCAAACTCGATCTGGCCGATCCAGGGCACCAGCCCCACGAGCGCGCCCACCACAATGGCCAGCGCTGCGATGACGCCAAACAGCGTCCATTGCTTCCAGCCGCTGAGCAGCGCCTTCGCGTTCACCAGACCCAGACCGATCAGAATGGCGATGGCCGGGAACATGGGCGAGACATAATGAGGCAGCTTGGTCTGGATCAACTCAAACACCAACCAGGACGGCAGGATCCACACCAGCAGGAACTGGACAGCCGCCTCGCTGCGCCGCGACCAGGCGGCCAAGCCAGCGAGCCCCAAGAGCGCGGACGCCGGCCAAAGCGTCACCGGCATCAGCAAGGTGTGATAGCCGAACGGACCGCCATGACTGTCGTCCGCGACGCCGACCTTGCCGAACAGGGCATGCCCCACGGCTTCCTGGAAGAAGCCCCAATCGGTCTGGATGTTGATCGCGATGAGCCAGGGCAGGAAGATCGCACAAGCCAGAAGAAGCCCCGGCAAAGGCCTGATTTTCAGTAGAAGTTTCAGATCACGCTTCAGCGCGACAAACCCGATCAGGGTCAAGGCCGTGACCATGAAGATGATCGGCCCCTTGATGGCGATTGCAGCGCCGGTCCCGGCCCAAAGCACGGCAGGCCAGCCCCAGAATTTCGGCTTCGCCTCCTGCACTTTCAGCATCAGCATGGCCAGCGCGACCTGGGCGAACATGCCCGCCGCCAGCAAGGCGGCGTCAGTCTTGGCGGTGCGCGCCTCGATCTGCATGGCGAGGCCGAGCCCCATCACGATCCCGGCTACCAGCCCCACCGATGGCGAGAACAATCGCGCGCCCAGCCAGGCGGTCAGCGCCACAGCGATCAGGGACCCGAAAAAACTGGGGAGGCGGTGCGCGCCAATGGGGGCGGTCTCACCGCCGAAAGGCTGGGTGGTGATCACTTGCAGCCAATAGATGCCACTGGGCTTCACATGGCGCGGATCGTCCTGAAAGCGGATATCGACGAAGTCGCCGGTTTCCATCATCTGCCGGCTGGCCTGCGCATAGCGCGCTTCATCACGATCCATGGCCGGGATCGAGAACAATCCGGGGAAGTGCGCGATCACCGCCAGCAACATCACCACAATCCAGGCGCGGCGAGACAGCCCGCCGCTTTGGCCCGGCTCGGTCAGTGATGAAATAAAACCGGTCATGGTCAGCGATCTCCACCCCGAGCGCCCAGCAGCATGTGCGGATCCGGATAATGCGTGCGACGCATCAGCCAGATGACGCCCAACAGGTCAAACAGACCCGCCGCCGCGCGGCCGAGATTGGTGTATTTGCTCTCGCCCGCCGCCCGCGGCCGGTTCACCACGGTGACATTGAGCGTTTCAAAGCCCAGATGCCCCGCCAAAGCAGGCAAGTAGCGGTGAATGGCGTCAAAGAAGGGCATCACAAGGAACAGATCACGCGGCAGAATTTTCAGGCCGCAGGCCGTATCCGGACAGTCATCATTAAGGAGCGAGCGGCGCAGACCATTGGCGAAGCGCGAGGCGAATTTGCGATTGGCCCCGTCCGTGCGGTTTTGCCGGCACCCGGCCACCACGCCCACCGTGTCCACGGTCGACAGATCAATCGCCTTGCTCATTTCCAGAACCGACCGCGGATCATCCTGTCCGTCGCCATCCATGGTCGCGACCCAGATCGCGCGCGCCGCCAGGAATCCTGTGCGAAGCCCGGCGCTTTTTCCGGAGCGGTTGGGATGACGGATGACGCGCACGCGCGGATCGGCCTCAGAGAGCGGACCAAGCGCGCCAGCGGTGTCATCATCGCTGCCGTCATCGACCACAATGATCTCAAAGCTCTCCAGCCCTTCAGAGAAGACCGAGATCGCCTCCTTGACCACCTCTTCGATGCTGGCCGCTTCGTTAAAGGCGGGAATGACGATGGACAGGGCTGGGATGCTCATGGACGCTCATCTGGCAAAGCCGACCGCAAGACGCGCGGTCTGATGCCAGCGGTTTAGCGCGATCCGTACAAGACGGGCAATCACAACCCGAAGCGCAGGCTGCGATCCGGCCCGATCAGACGCCGTAAAGCGCCGCGATCCGGTCAATCTTGCGAAACGCCTTGCCTGGCGCCCGCGCCAGCGGACCCAGCGGCAAGGGCTCGGCCGTCTTCTCGATCTGTCCCGCCATCTGGCGGGTCCAGCCCACAAGCCCGGGCTGGGTGATGCAGCCGGTGGCGAGGCCTTCCTGAAACGAGCCCATGGCCTGTTTCTGACGCCCCTCGCCCGGTCCCATATGCAGTTCATGCACGCCCGCTTCGGCGCCCGCTTTCAGCATTTCGATCAGCAAGGCGTTGCCGGGCGTCAGTTTGACGAAGTCCGGGTCATAGGCCGGAAACCACGAATGCAGCACCTCAGGACCGATCAGGCCGAAATGCACCGCCGCCAGACGGCCGTCGAGTTCCAGCGTGGACATCAGGCCTGCGCCCTCTGCGCGGTCCTGCCGCCAGAGTTGCTCCAGAAGATCGCGCACCCATTTCAGCGCAAACAGATCCGGAAAGCCGGACTCGCGATACTGCGCGGACTTCCACGCATACAGCGCCTCAAGCGTTTCGGGTCGGCGATCATCAAAGCGGAACGTCAGCGCGCCTTCCTTGGCGAGCTTCTTCGGCGCGCCGATGGCGCTGCGAAACGTATTGCCGCCCAGCTTCTTGCGGCTCGCCACATAGGCGTCAAAGCCCTCGGACACATCGATCACCCAACCGCCTTCAACGCTGTCGGCATGACGGCGGAAAGGCGCCTGCGCCGCAAGGCTGTCGCGGAAGTCGAACACCGCAATATTCGCCTGGGCCAGAACATGCGTCAGCGCGATGTCTTCATCGGGCGCGCAGATGATCCCATGGCAATCATTGACGACGCCGCCCGGGGCGCGAGCGTGACCCATCGGGCCTTTCTGGAAAGCGAAGAAGCCGGCGATGCGCGCGCTCTTGCGGATCACCGCAACACGGATATCGGGTCGCGCCGCCGAGATGGCGTCAAGATAGCCCAGCGTTTGATACGGACTTTTCAGGAGCGGATTGACCGCCGTCATGGCGCGCCAGGCGTTACGCTCGGTGGCGCTCAGCTCTTGAGGTGTTGTCACTTCCACGCTCAGCATCTGCATCCCGGTCCCCGTTTCATTCTGCGACAGTCCTGACAGACAAGACTGAACAAAGGCTTGGCGAACGCCCGATCTGGCCCGCTTCGGCACAAAATCACGCGCGTTTAGCCGTTTTTCAGTGTTGTGAGGCAAGCTTGGGACCGGTCGCGCTCTTGCATGGCGCGCCACATGCTGATCCGGATTCTGAACCACCCATGTTGAACCGTCATCTTCTGGCTTACCTGCCGGTCTATCTGGCCCAGGCTCTTGTGGGCTTTGGCAGCGTGGTCGTGTTCACCCGGCTGCTGACGCCTGACGCCTATGGCCAGTACATGCTGGTGCTGACGGGCTCGGCGCTGATCAGCACCCTGATCTTTACCTGGCTGGACGCCGCCGTGGCGCGTTATCACGCCCGCGCCAGCGCCCGCGGCCGGTTGGGCGGGCATTTGTTCACCGCCCTCACCCTGTTTGCGATGATCGCCGCGCCGGTCGCCATTCTGGGCGGCCTTCTCTTGCTGGCGCTCGACCTGCCGCCCGCATTGAAGACCGCCAGCGCTTATGCGCTCGCCTATCTCCTGCTGCGCGCCGGCGTCATGATCGCGCTCGAAACACGCCGCGCCGCCGGCGAAGCCTGGCGGTATTCGGCGCTTGAAACGTTCTCGCTGGCGGGCGGGTTCGCCTTTGGCGCCGCGTTGACGCTTTTGACCGATCTGGGTTCAGCGGGTCCGCTGGCCGGTCTCGCTCTGGCGTCGGGTCTGGCGCTGGTCTTTGACCTGCCCGCCCTGGCGCGCAAAGCCAAACGCGACCGCGCCCATAACGCCCGCATCACCGCCTTTTTCGCCTATGGCGGCCCGATCGCCTTCTCCTTGATCTTCGAACAGCTACTCACCAGCGGCGACCGGTTCCTCATCGCCGCCTATCTGGGTGAAGCCGCCACCGGCGCCTATGCCGCGGGCTATGCGCTGGCGGACCGCTCGCTCAGCATCGTGTTCTTGTGGCTGGGCATGACGACCGGACCCTTGCTGATCTCCGCGCTGGAGCATGACGGCCGCAAGGCGGCGCAAGACGTCGCCCGCCGCACCGGCGCGCTGATGGGCGCCATCGGTTTTCCCGCCGCGGTCGGGCTGGCGCTCGTTTCGCCCGATCTGGCGCGGCTGATGATCGGGGAAGAGCTGGCAGAAAGCGCGGCCTCCATCGTGCCGCTGATCGCCTTGTCAGGGCTGATGAACGGCATCATGACCCACTACTTTCATACCGCCTACACGCTGGGCCGCCGCACCGGCTCCATGGCGTTCATCATGACTGGTTCCGCCGTGCTCAACCTGGCTCTGAACGCGCTCCTGATCCCGCTTCTGGGGCTATATGGCGCGGCCTGGGCGACCGTCGCCGCCTACGCCATCGCGCTTGTCGCCTGCGCCATTCACGGACGGAGCATTTTCCCCATGCCAATTCCGTTGCGCGAATGGAGCAAGGCCGCGCTCGCCACGGCGGGCATGGCCG
>TARA_R100000306_G_scaffold61172_1_pt1 | contig 10912 bp, 11 predicted proteins | sample TARA_R100000306 | Tara Oceans TARA_R100000306 (sample SAMEA2620824) | marine metagenome | biome: marine biome (ENVO:00000447); feature: mesopelagic zone (ENVO:00000213); material: "saline water (ENVO:00002010), including plankton (ENVO:xxxxxxxx)" | depth 1000 m | reverse complement strand
CTCAGCCCTGCGCCGCGCTCAGACGCTGGCGGATCTCGCCTTCGTCTCCACGGCATTCGCTTCTGAGAGCCCCAGCGCCACACGCCCGATGGGCGCGTTCAGGCTGGCCGCCTTCGCACGCCATGCTGAGATGCCTGTTTATGCGCTTGGCGGCGTCAACATACGCACCATCAAACGGCTAAAAGGCTTGGGAATTTCAGGAATTGGCGCGGTCGACGCCGTGTCAGGCCATACGCAAACCTAGAAGCGGAAGGCGGACTCAAACCGGATTTCCGGCGCTTTGTCCTCGCCGTTTTCACCAAACACCTGCTCTTCAGGAGAAGTGAACCGCACCTCGCCGCCAAAGCGGAAATGGTCCGAAAACTCGATAAAGGCGCCGGCGCTGAAGTCTTCCAGGTCCACGCCCTGATCGCCGCGCGCCGGCGCGGTGTAGCCCAGCGTCACACCCCAGCGGTCGCCTGCCTGAAGCTGAAACTCGTCAGACGGCTGAGCCCAGACCGACCGCGTGGCCGACGGGGCAAGCGTAAACCGCTCATACCAAGGCAGCGCAGAAGCCGAACCGCGATCATCAATGACGGTTGGACGAGACGGCAAGTCCACCGGATCAGACATCACGGCGTCGGGCGCCGCATCCAGCGCGTCAAAGGTCCGTAGAGACAGCGTGAACGGCTCAAGCACAGGGGCCAGGCTGGCGCCCCCGGTCAAGGCGAACGCATTGTCGGAATTGGACTCTTGCGCATACGCCGTGGTTCCGGCGCAAAGAGCGCCGGTGCACAGCAGAGTCGCAAGGAGCGTCTTGAAACGCATCAGTCCATCCAATCCTATCCAAACTCAAACATAGCGTAGCCCTGTGACGCTTGTAAGGCGCCGAAAGAGGCCGACCGGCACAATCCGCTTTGGGCGTGTCAAAAACGCAACCCTGTCTCTACAAGCACTTGAACGCTGTCGCGATCCGCGCCGTTCGCACGTTCACGCACCGTCATGAGCCCAACTCCCAATAACCCGTTCGCGCCAACCAGCCGGGACGCGCCGATGAGCGCGCTGACACTCTCGGCGCCCACCAATTCAGACCGGCCATACCCAAGCTCGGCGCCATAGACCCAGTCGCCTTGCTCATACGCCAAACCAAAGCCAAAACTGTCGTATTCCGCGTCCAGATAGCCGTCTGACCCGGTCAGACCAGACAGGCTGAGCGTCAGATCGCCCGCCTCGCGCACCAGGTCCGCCCGCAACAGCCAGGGATCATCAAACAGGCTTGCGGCCGGACCTTCCGCCTGCGCGGATTCATACCCGAGTGATGCGCTCCACCGCACGCCGGTTGACGGCAAGCGTCGGTCAAAACTGGCCGCCATCGACCAGATCGCGCTCAAATCGGCACGTAGAACCTCAGCTCCGGCCGGATGACAACCCTGCGCACAGGGATCACTGTCTGGCGCAAAGGATGCTGACACCCGGAAACCGACAAGACGTCGCGATTGAATGGACACAATGGGCGCAGCATCCGCCAATGTCAGACTCGTATCCGCCAGATTCAGACCGCTCAGGTCAAACACCCCGCCCTGAGCGCGGGTCAGGCGAAACGCATGCAGCGGCTCTGACGCTTCCAACTCTGCAGCAGACTCGCCCAATCCGGCGCGAAGCTTCACCCACCGTGTCTGGAGATAGAGCTGCGCCTGTTCAGCGATGAACCGCGCACTGGCGTCATCAAGCCCCGCATCGCCTGACAAGCCCGTCAACAGGCCTGCAATCGGACGGCCATTCACGCGAGGCCCGGTCAGGCCGGAACGCGCCAAACCGCGCCGCCCGTCCGAGCTGGTCAGACGCGCTTCAAGCTCGATTCCATAGCGCCAGGCTTGCTCTGTGAGGGTTTCACTGGAGCCGCGCAGCGTCAGATCGGCATAAGGCGAGTCTTTTCGAACTGCGGATTCTCCGACCCCGACGACGAGATCAACATCCGCTTCAAACTCAAAACGTGTTTCAGAGAGAAAAGATGAGCGCGCCGGAGCGTCCTGGCTCCAGGCTGATGTCGGCGCGGCCACGAGCCCGCCTGAGAAGACGCCTAAAATCAGCGCCTTACGGATACAGGTCATAACTCGTGGCCTCGCCGAACGGCCCCGTCCCCCCGGACGTGCCCTTGTTTTCTCCGCCTAACCGATGCTGACCGTCAAGCTGACAGGCCCAATCAGACGGCGGAACTGAATATTTGTGACATGAAAACAACAGCTGTACCGCCAAGAGCGCCAGCCTCAAGACTGGCGTCAGCGCACCGGCATGCTATAGAGCAATAAGATAAAGACGCGTCGGAAACCGGCGCTAAACCGCTTGGCCGGGAGCCGTTTACATGTTGTTTCGCCGTTTGATCACTCCGTTCGCCGTCGCCGCTTGTGTGATGAGCCTGGCTGCTTGCGCATCGCGTGGCGACAACAGTCAGGATCGTGGTCTTCTGGGCGGCGTCTTCGGCGGCGGCGGACAGGTCAGCGATGCGCCTGAAGCCGGCATCGGCGTGAACAGCTTCCTGTGGCGGTCTTCACTCGAAGTTCTGTCCTTCATGCCGCTTTCTGAAGTCGATCCGTTCGGCGGCGTCATCATCACCGACTGGTACGCCAATCCCGAAATTCAGAACGAGCGCTTCAAAGCCACGGTCTACATTCTTGATACCCGCCTGCGCGCCGACGCCCTGTCCGTGCAGCTGTTCAAGCAAGTGCGCGGCGCCGATGGCGGCTGGGCGGACGCTGAGGTTGATCCTGCAACCCGCATCCAGATCGAAAACGCCATTCTGACCCGTGCACGCCAGCTGCGCATCCAGACCATTCAGGACTAATCCGCACAGATGCTGTCCTTGCGCCCCTCCCTGCTACGCACTGGCGTTCTGGTGATCACACTGATCGGCCTGTCCGCCTGCGGCTTCAAACCGCTTTATGGGGGCGCGGGGTTCAGTCAATTGCCCGGGCTCGAAGTCAGCCGCGGACAAGAGCGCGTGGACTATCTGATCGAGGACGCCCTGCGTGATTTTCTGGGTGATGGACGCAGTCCCTATCACCTGACTCTGACCAATGAGACGACGCAGAGCTCTCTCGGTCTGAGCGCGACCGGCATTGCGCGCCAATACGCTCTGGTCATCACGACGACGTATACGCTGACCGACGCTTCAGGCGCAGTGATCACGGAAGGCCGGCTGCGCGAAGAATCTCTCTTCGACGCTAGCTCAGATCCCTATTCGCTCGTCTCCGGCGCCTCGAACGCGGAGGAGCAGGCCTCTGAAGCCATGGCTGAACGTCTAGTGCAGGAGATCGCCGTCGCGCTGCGTCAGCGCGAGGCGACAGCGAACCGGTGAAGCTCAAGCCCCGCGATGCGGACCGGGCGCTGTCCAAGCCTGATGGCTCTTATACGATCTATCTGATTTATGGGCCGGATCTGGGCATGGTGCGTGAACGCGCCGATACCCTGGCCAAAGCGCTGGTCAAGGATCCCGACGATCCGTTCGCTGTCACTCGCCTGACCGATGATGACGTGAAAGCCGATCCCGCTGCGCTGGCCGACGCGCTTGCAGCTCTGTCGATGACCGGGGATCCGCGTCTGGTGCGCTTGCGCCTGTCCGGCGATTCTGCGCCCGTCGCCCGTCTGCTGACTGAAGTTGATGACGGCGTAACGCCGTCAGAAGCCACTTTGGTGATTGAATCAGGCGATCTGAGGAAAACCTCAAAACTCCGCAAGGCCGCTGAAGACGGCAAGCGCAGCCTCGCTGCGCCCTGCTATGCCGACAATGCGCGTGATCTGATCGGCCTCGCTGAAGAGATGTTTCGCGCCGAGAGCCTCTCCCTGGACCCGGACGCGCGCGCCATGCTCGCGCCCTTTCTGGAAGGCGATCGCGCCCTGGCGCGCAGCGAGGTGGAAAAACTCATCCTCTATAAAGGTCTCGCCGCGCAACGCGATGGAGAACCCGCGCAGATCACTCGACAGGATATCGCTGACATCTCGGCCGTCGGCTCAGAAGCCGCCATGGACCAGATCCTGGATCCAGCGCTCGGTGGAGATGTGCGCGCAGCGGACGCCGCCTATGCCCGCGGGCTCTCCGCCGGTCTGAACCCGGTCGGCGTGCTGCGGGGCCTGCAACGCCGCATCGACCAGTTTGACACCTTCCACACCGGAGGCGGCGATGCGGGCGCTTTGGCCCGTGCGGGCGCTCCGCGCTTCGGACCGCCGGCCGATCAGTTCAAACGCTCAGCACGACTGTGGACCGGACGGCGTCTGGACCAGGCGCGCAAATATGCCTTTGACGCCGAACGCGCCGTCAAACGCTCGGGTGCCCCAGCCGAGGCCATTGTGGGGGATCTGATTTTGCGCCTGTCTCGCGCCGCCGCAAATGCGCGCCGATAAGTGATTTTATTTCAGTAACTTATAGAGAAATTTCTCTGAGAGCGCCTGAAATTTCGACAGACGTATCTGTCTACGCATCACGCGCTCTCAGCGAAGTTGATTTTCGCGCTAATAGGCGCCTGATCCGGTCTGGCTGAGCCGACGACACACATCATCAAGTTGCTCGAGGCTGGAAAAGCGGACACGCAGCTCGCCTTGCTCGCCCTTCGCCTTGATCTCGACCGCCAGGCCAAGCCGGCTGGAGAGATCCGCTTCGAGCGCTCGCGTATCCGCATCTTTGGGCTGGGACCCGCTGGACGCCGACTTGCGCTCCGGCGCCTGGCCTGAGGCGTTCCGCGCCAGAGCTTCCGCAGCGCGCACTGACAAGCCGTCACGAATGATCTGTTCGGCCAAGGCTTCAGGATTGGGCGCTGTGGCGATAGCGCGCGCATGCCCGGCGGTCAGACTGCCAGCCTCCAGATGCGCAAGCACCGCTTTGGGCATCGCCAGAAGTCGCAGGGTGTTCGCCACATGAGCGCGCGACTTGCCGACCGCCTTGGCCACGTCTTCCTGAGTATGACCAAACGTCTCCACCAGTTGACGGAAGGCGCGCGCCTCTTCGACCGCATTGAGATCCGCCCGCTGGACGTTCTCGACGATCGCGATTTCCAAGGTTTCGCGATCGGTTAGCTCACGAACCAGACACGGGACTTCATGCAGCTGCGCGCGCTGCGCCGCCCGCCACCGGCGTTCACCGGCGACAATCTGGTAGCGCTCGGTCTCACCCGACATCGGACGCACCAGGATGGGCTGGAGCAGGCCTTTCGTCGCGATGGAGTCACTCAGCTCGGCCAGATCAGCTTCGGTGAAGGTCTTGCGCGGCTGGTCAGGATTGGGCTGAACCAGTTCCACGGGCAAGATCTGCACCCCGTCCCGGCTGGAGCTGGACCGCTTGGCGTTGGCGGTGTCCGCGCGGATGGCGTCCGCCTCTTCCCCTTCGCCCAGCAGGGCGGACAGACCTCGGCCCAGACCGCGGCTCGGCTTGCGTTCGTCTGCACTCATGCCGGGGTCAGCGCGTCAGCTGCGCGCCGCTCCTGCTTGACCACTTCACTGGCCAGTTTGAGATAGGCCTGCGCCCCGGCGCATTCGAGATCGTACAGCAAAACCGGTTTGCCGAAGCTCGGCGCCTCAGACACCCGAACATTACGCGGTATGACCGTCTTGTAGACCTTGTCTCCGAAATGCTCACGCACATCGGCGGCGACCTGAGATGAGAGGTTGTTGCGGCGGTCATACATTGTCAGGACAACACCTTGAATTTCCAAGGTTTTGTTCAAGTTTCCGCGAACAAGATCAATCGTCCGCATCAGTTGGGTCAGACCTTCCAGCGCAAAGAACTCCGTTTGCAGCGGCACCAGCACGGAATCGGCCGCCGTCATGGCGTTCACCGTCAGAAGATTGAGAGAGGGCGGGCAGTCGATCAGGATGTAATCGCAATGCTCGCCCATGCCTGAGAGCGTCCGGCGGAAACGGTCAATCGCATGCCGCAACCGATAGGAGCGACGCGGCGCATCCGACAGTTCAAGCTCGGCGCCCGACAAATTCTCATCAGAGGGAATGATCGCCAGGCCCGGCACATCCGTGTCGATCAAAGCGTCCTGCAACGGACGCTCATCAACCAGCACGTCATAGGAGGTTGCTCGCCGGTCTGCCCGGGAGACGCCCAGACCCGTGGACGCGTTACCCTGCGGATCCAGATCGAGGACGACAACCCGTTGACCGATGGCGGCGAGCGCCGTGGCCAGATTAATGGCGGTCGTGGTCTTGCCCACGCCCCCCTTCTGGTTCGCGACGGCGATAACCTTGGGCGGCGCGATGCGAGAGCTTTCAGACACGAGCAAGTCCCCTGATTTTAAGAATAGCGGCCTCGGGCGATGTACGGCTCGGCAAGACCTCTGCCTCAAAAGTCCAGCTTTTCCGCGCCTCGGTCAATTCCTCATTATACCGTGCGCCCTTCGGAAGCAGGGCTACAGCCCCTTTTTCCACAAATGGATGGACATAGCCGAGCAATTTGCCCAAAGGCGCCATGGCGCGGGCGGTGACGACATCCATTTCAGGGACAGGATGGATCGATTCCACCCGGTCTGCACGCGCAATCGCGGGGGCTTTGGTTTCCCGGATGACCTGGTTCACGAACGCCATTTTCTTGGCGACAGAATCCACCATCAACACATGGCCCGCCTCAACGCCACGCTCCATCAAGCCGAAAGCGATGGCGAGACCCGGAAAACCCGCCCCGGCCCCCAGATCCGCCCAGCGGGCGGCGTCTGGCATCAACTCCAGCACCTGCCAGCTATCCAGCGCATGACGATGCCAGAATTCGGCCAGCGTCCCCCGCCCCACCAGATTGGTGTGGGCGCTGGTCTCTTCCAGAAGCCGCCGCCAGGTTTCGAACCGCTCCAGTGTTTCACGTGAAACACCGGTTTCAGCCTGAAACTGCTCAGGCCCGTAGCTCATCTCGCTCATGCGCTCTGCGCCCCGGCCGTCCGACGTTTCAGATGCGCGAGGAGCGCCGTCAGGGCGCCAGGCGTAACGCCTTCAATGCGAGCCGCTTGTCCCAGCGTGGCAGGGGTCGCCGCAATCAGCTTTTCACGTACTTCATTGGAGAGCCCGCCCACGTCCGAATAGTCAAAGCCGGTGGGGATCCGAACGCCTTCATCGCGTTGGAACGCAAGAATGTCCAATTGCTGACGCTCGAGATAGCCATGATAGACCGCATCGATCTCGATCTGCTCAGCCACACGCGGCTTGATCTCGCTCAATTCAGGCCAGATCGCCGCCATATCACTCCAGCCAATATCGGGATAGCTCAGCAATTCCATCACAGAGCGCCGTTTGCCGTCCTCATTGACCTTGATGCCATGACGTTTGGCTTCCGCCGGCGTCAAAGTGAGATCCGTCGCCATCTTCCGAGCCTGAGCCAGATCGGCCTGACGCTGACGCCAGGATGTTTCACGTGAAACACTCACAGCGCCCAGCGCAATCGCCTTGTCGGTCAAGCGCTGATCAGCGTTATCGGCTCGCAAGGTCAGGCGGTATTCGGCCCGCGACGTGAACATGCGATAGGGTTCGGTCACGCCTCGGGTGATCAGATCATCGATCATCACGCCGATATACGCCTCTGACCGATCGAGAATAAAGGGCTCAGACCCTAAAGCTTTCAGCGCAGCGTTGAAACCCGCCATCAAGCCTTGAGCCGCCGCTTCTTCATATCCCGTGGTGCCATTGATCTGACCCGCCAGGAACAGGCCCGGCATGGCCTTGATCTCCAGCGTCGCGCTCAGCTCGCGTGGGTCTACATAATCATACTCAATGGCATAGCCGTATCGGCGCACCTTGACTTGTTCGAGCCCCGGAATGGTGCGCAGAAAAGCGTCCTGGACCGCATCGGGAAGCGAGGTGGAAATGCCATTGGGATAGACCGTGTCGTCATCGAGCCCTTCCGGTTCCAGAAAGATCTGGTGCTGGCTTCGGTCTGCAAACCGCACGACCTTGTCCTCGATCGAGGGGCAATACCGTGGTCCCCGTCCCGAGATCGCCCCGCCATAGACCGCGGACTGATCAAGATTGTCAGCAATGATCTTATGCGTCTCTTCGGTGGTGCGCGTGATGCCGCACGCAATCTGCGGCACCGTGATCGTATCCGTGAGGAATGAGAACGGCACAGGCGTGTCGTCCGCCGCCTGCATCTCAAGCGCCGACCAGTTAATGGTCGAACCGTCCAGGCGCGCCGGCGTGCCCGTCTTCAACCGACCAAGCCGCAAACCCAGACCGTAGAGCGTTTCAGACAGGCCATTCGCAGGCGCTTCGCCGTGTCGGCCCGCCGGGATGCGCTCATGCCCGCGATGAATGACGCCTTTCAGAAAGGTGCCCGTGGTCAGAACCACTGCGCCTGCGCGATAGGCGCGCCCCTCCCCGTCAATGACGCCGCGGCACTGCCCGTTCTCGATGATCAGGTCTTCCGCCGCAGCCTCGACGATGGAGAGGTCAGACTGTGAAGCGAGCGCGGCTTGCATGGCTTCGCGATAGAGCTTGCGATCAGACTGGGTGCGGGGCCCGCGCACCGCCGGACCTTTGGAGCGATTGAGCAGTCGGAACTGGATGCCAGACGCATCCGCTACCCGGCCCATCACACCGTCCAGCGCATCCACTTCACGCACCAGATGCCCTTTGCCCAACCCGCCAATAGCCGGGTTGCAGGACATCTCGCCAATGGTCGACGCCTTGTGGGTCAGCAAAAGCGTGCGCGCGCCCAGACGCGCCGAGGCGCTGGCCGCTTCACAGCCCGCATGGCCGCCGCCGATAACAATCACGTCCCAGGGCTGCGCCTGGGCTTGGGTCTGATCAAGTCTCATGGGTCAACTCTCAGGCGCGGGGTCTCTGCGTCGCGCCGGGCCGCTTACATAGGGCGCCGGGGGTAAGGAGTCGAGATGATGTCAGATTTTCAAGGCCTGAAAATGGCGCCTATTTGCCAATGCAGAACTGGCTGAACACCCGATCGAGCACGTCTTCCACGTCGATGCGTCCCGTGAGGCTTTCCAGCGCCCGGATCGCCAGGTGCACATCGCTGGCCGCAAGCTCCGGCGCCCGTGCGAGCTGGCTCTGCGCAGCCTTCAGATGATCAAGAGCCCGCTCCACCGCCTGACGATGGCGGGCGCGAGACAAGGCTGGCGCCTCCCGGCGGCTCAATCGCTCTATGACCTGACGCTCCAACCAGCCTTCCAGGGCTGACAATCCCTCGCCGGACTTCGCACACAACTTGAACCGGGTCATACCCAGCTCATCTGATAGATGAAGCGCCTGTCCCTGATCCATCTTGTTCAGGATCAGGGCATCATTCGTACGCAGCGTTCCCAGCAACTTGTCGGGACGTGTTTCACGTGAAACATCGACGACGCCGAGCCGAAGATCCGCACGTTCCGCCCGTTCGAGCGCACGCCTGATGCCCTCCGCCTCCACCTGATCGGCCGCGTCTCTCAAACCCGCCGTATCTGCGATGATCACCGGAAACCCACCCAGAACCAGACGCACTTCAACGACATCGCGCGTAGTCCCTGGAATATCGGTGACGATGGCCGCATCTCGACGCGCCAGGGCGTTCAGCAAGGTGGACTTGCCCGCATTCGGTTCGCCGATCAGCGCGATGGAGAACCCTTCACGCACACGCTCTCCCCGCCGCCCATCATCAAGATGCCGGGTCAAAGCCTGGCTGAGCGCCTCAAGCGGAGGACCCGCCGTATCTGACAAGGTGTCCGGCACATCCTCTTCGTCCGGGAAATCCACCTCCCCCTCTATGGCGGCGAGGACCGAGATCAATTGTTCGCGCCAGTCTTCGTACAGGCTGCGCAGAGAGCCGGTCATCTGGGACAAAGCCTGCTCTCGCTGACCTTCGGTTTCTGCGTCAATCAGGTCAGCAAGGCCTTCTGCCTCGGTTAGATCCATCTTCCCGTTCTGGAAGGCGCGGCGCGTAAATTCTCCGGCTTCAGCGGGTCGTGCGCCCAGGGCCATCAGGCGATCCGCCAGCGCTTCAATGACCGCTGACCCGCCATGGACATGAAACTCGGCGCAATCTTCACCAGTGAAGCTCGCCGGGCCTTCAAACCACAGCGCCAAACCCTGGTCGATGACCGCGCCGCTATCGGATCGGAACGCCCGCAAGGCGGCCAGACGCGGCTTGGGTCGCGGCAAGCCCGCGACAGCGTCCAGCACATCTCCTGTCCGGGGCCCGCTCACACGGATCACAGCAACGCCCGCGCGACCCGGCGCGCTCGCCAGTGCAAAAATCGTCTCAATCATGAAGGAGGTCAGCTCTTGTCAGATCCTGAGCTCCGGCCAGAGGCGGCCTGGCCCATCAGACCCATCATCTGTTTTTGCCACTCGCCCCCCATGGTCATCCAGGAGCGCATCAGGGCGTCAGGCTCCATGGCGTCCATATTGGCGGACATGCGCTTGCTCATCTCTTCGACAAGCTGAGCATTGAGCCCCGTGACATCAGGCAGGCCCATAAAGGTCCGCGCCTCTTCCGGAGTGCATTCGATATTGATGTTGACCTTCATGGGGGCCTCGCCTCAGTCTCGCCGCGCAGCGGGCGAAGAATTCATCGCCTCACTGTACGCCTCCATGCGGCACATGACAAAGCCAGGCTGCCGCACCCGCTCAACACGCAAGGAGACTCGTCTCATGGCAGGATCAAACATCATCATTCATGGCCCCGACGGCGACTTTTCCGCATATCAGACCGGTGAAGGCCCCGCCCTGATCGTTTTGCAGGAAATCTTCGGCGTGAACGCCGTCATGCGAGAGCTGTGCGACGATTACGCCGCTCAGGGCTTCACGGCGATCTGCCCTGACCTGTTCTGGCGGATCGAGCCTGGTATTCAGATTACGGACAAAACCGAGGAAGAGCTGAATCAGGCGTTTGATCTCTTCGGCAAGTTCGATGTGGACGCCGGAATCCGCGACGTCGCCGCCACCATCGCCCAGCTGAGACAGAACG
>TARA_R100000306_G_scaffold31784_2_pt1 | contig 10943 bp, 6 predicted proteins | sample TARA_R100000306 | Tara Oceans TARA_R100000306 (sample SAMEA2620824) | marine metagenome | biome: marine biome (ENVO:00000447); feature: mesopelagic zone (ENVO:00000213); material: "saline water (ENVO:00002010), including plankton (ENVO:xxxxxxxx)" | depth 1000 m | reverse complement strand
GGACAGAGACCTATTTACGGGAGCATATCAATTTAAATAAAGCCCTCCAGGCCCGGGACCGCCGCCTGCGGAACAAATTTACGGCCATACAGTATCAAACCGATAAATACATACAGGAGAACGAGCGGCTATTCCGCCAACGGCTATGGATCAGCCTTGGGGCTATAGGGCTTACTTTTATCCTACTTCTTATTTATTGGAACAGTAGGCAGCGGGCCAGAAACCGACAATTGATGTTTGAACGGGAGCAACAGCAATATAATGAGGATCTGTTCCTGTTGCGATTTAGGGAAAAGTCGAACCTGGAAAAAGGCAGGGCGGAGGAACGGGAGCGCATTTCGCAGGAGCTTCACGACGATATAGTTTCGCGGCTATTTGCGCTGCGGTTTCGGTGGGGAGCGGTAAAAGTGACGGGAGAAAGCCCTATGATGCTTTTGCACCGGCAGTTTCTGAATCTGTTGGAAACCATAGAAACCGACGTTCGAAACCTGTCCCATGACCTTAGGAACCTTATTGCCTTTAAGGAAGAAGAATTCCTCCGGCTTGTGGAGCAGATCCTGGAGGAAAAGAGGGAGGTGGGCAGCTTTAATAGTTGCTTTGCGTGTGAGAATCCGGGCGATTGGGAACAGCTAAGCCATTTGGCAAAAATCCATTTGCAACGCATTTTTGAAGAAGTGCTACAGAATATCGTAAAACATGCCAAGGCCAAGGAGGTACGGGTACAGATGGGGCGGAAGGACGGGTTTTTGGAATTGTGGATCCATGACAATGGCAAGGGCATGGACCTCTCCAAAATACGGAAAGGGATGGGAATGAAAAGTCTGGAAAACAGGACCGAAAAACTACAGGGCAAGGTGGAGGTGAAAAGTAGCCCGGGCAATGGCACCACGGTTAAACTCTATATTCCATTTAAATTAAATATAGTATGAAGACAGAGGTGATAAATATTTTGATGATCGATGACCATGCCATGATCTTACAGGGATATGTAGATGCCCTAAAAAATATGGAAAGGGAAATGGGGCCATATCGCTTTGCAGTGGAACAGGCACATTCCCTTGGGGAGGGTCTGGCCAGTCTGGAACATACGTATAAGAAAAGAAAGCTCCATTTGGTACTGCTGGATATTGGCCTGCCTCAGGAAGACCATTATATGTCCGGATTGGACTTGGGGGCAGAAATCAGAAAGACCTTTCCGGAAACAAGGCTTATAATTATCACCGGATATGACAACTTCCCCCTTATCCAAAAAACGATGGAAACCCTAAAGCCCGAAGGGCTGCTTATAAAGGGGGAACTAAAACCGGAGGGCTTGGTGCTGGCGGTAAGGGAGGTTTTGGAGAACATACCCCATTATACCAAGACAGTAAGAAAGTATCTGACCCATATAAACACCAAACCCACGCTCTTGGACCATTACGATATATTGCTCCTCTTCCATCTGTCTGAAGGAAAGCAGACCAAGGAGCTACCCAAATTACTTCCCCTTTCCTTGGCCTCGATAGAAAGGCGGAAGCGAAAACTAAAAGAGCTTTTAAACCTTGGGAACAGCAGTAGCGATATACAGCTGCTGAACCGGGCGAAGGAAGCGGGGTTTTTATAGGCCGTGGACTGGCCAGCGAGAATTAGCAACAAGTAGCATGGAAGCAACATGGAAAGACAGGGACTGAAATATCTGTTATTGGACCCGTTGCCGATATTACGGGAGGCTTTTTATCAGGGAATTGATATGCTAAAGGCAAGCTACCCACAATACAGCTGGATAGGAAAGGAACTAAACAGCCGGGAAGCGCGGGAAGCCTTAAAGGAAGATCCTGGCACCGCCCCTGGGTATCAACTTATCTGGCTGCATCTGGACCCCGCCAAGCAGGAAAAGGAAAATCCCTTTAAATTGCTGGCCGCCTGGCAGCTGCACAGTCCGGAAGCCCACATCGTCGTAAGTTTGCAACAGGCTACCATTTACTTGATTCGAAAGGTATTGCAGAAAGTAAATCCCCACGGCATGCTGGCGCTTGTAGATTGTGAGCAGGCCGCAATAGGTGCGGCCCTTACCGCCGTGCTCCGGCAGGAAGTATTCTATAGCAAAACAGTACTCCTTCTTTTACATACATTTTTTCAAACGTTTGAGGCGATGGATAGGGCAGATTATGCCATCTTGCACGAAATGGATAAGGGCACGCCTATCACACAACTGCCAGAGAAGGTGCTCCTCTCCCATTCCTCCATCCTTAACCGCCGAATCAAACTTAAAGCCCTCTTTGATTTGAAAGGGAAAACCGATGCCCACTTGCTGCAGCAGGCCAAAAGATTGGGGTATATCTAAGCAGCCCATTTTTTTTAGGTGATTATCCTTGGTCCTTTACGGATAATCATTTTATTTTCAATCTTAACCCCTTTATTTTCAATCCATTTTTCACCCCTCCCTTCGCTTTCTAAGGTTAATTTTAGGTAACTAAGAACAGCACTGCACAATATGTGGACGGGACATAAAATATCACACCTTAAAAATGCGATTATAACCGGTGGCAGCTATTTATTTATACTGCTCTTCCTCTATGCGGCCATAAGCAAGCTTTTGGATTTTGAAACCTTCACCGGCCAACTGGCACAGTCGCCCCTGCTCAGTGCCTATGCGGGAATAATTGCATGGCTCGTACCGGCCCTGGAAATAATTATAGCTGTTTTGTTGGTGTTTGAACGGTTCAGGGTCCCTGCCCTTTTCGCGGCCTTCGCCCTTATGGTGATGTTTACCGCCTATATTGTTATCATCCTTAACTTCTCCGACTTTATTCCCTGCTCCTGCGGTGGAGTGCTTGAAAAACTGAGCTGGACCCAGCATCTTATCTTTAATGCTTTTTTCATACTTCTAGCAGGAGTAGCGGTCTTTTTTACTGTACAGAAAAATGCCAAAAAGACCTTGCTCATGCTTACAACCCTTGCCATATTTGGTGTTGGGACCATTACCTTATTGTTTGCCTTTTCTGAAAAGAAAATGCATCGGAACAATGCGTTTCAGAGGCGGTATATACCGCATGCAATTGAGGCTGTACATGAGTATAAACTAGAAGGACCTAACTATTATATAGCCGGGATGGAACAAGATAAAATTTATCTCGGAAATTATATGGCACCCCTACTTTTGGATGAATTTAGCGTAAAACAGCGAAAAATCGACAATAAAAAGGTTACGATAAGCAATCTGGAATTACCATATAGAAGGGTACGAATTGAAGTCAAGCCACCCTATTTTTATTTAGGGGATGGTACTATCCCTATTGTTTTTAGGGGAAGTTTACAAGATAAAATGGGGTACCCTGATTATAGCGAAGCCCATTTTCTACAGTTCGTAGTTGCGGATTCTTCACATTTGGGAATTGTGAGCATTGATGACACTATCAGAAAAACCAAATTTGGGGTTTTCAGCAAAGAAAATGAAAATTCTCAGGTTAAGTTCAATGATAATATACTAAGCAAACAGGTGGATGGGGTGATTGGAATGGATGGAACACTTCTTTGGAATGAACGGCATCAGCAATTTATGTATGTATATCGCTACCGTAATACTTTTGAAGCAATTGATAAAACTTTAAATCATTTATATACTGGGCGTACCATAGATACTATTGGCAAAGCTATACTGGGCCTTGCTCATTATAATAAAACAAACCAATATGCATTGGGAGCAAAATCTGTAGTGGTAAATAAATTAAGCGCGACGGATGGAGATTACCTTTTTATTGAAAGTGAGCGCCTTGGAAAATTTGACAATGAAGATTCAATGGGAACAACAGATATCATTGACGTATATAATATTGTTGACCAAACCTATGCTTTTAGTTTTAGACTCTATCACGATAAAGGAAAGCAATTAAAGGGATTTAAAGTGTATGGCGAATTATTGGCAGCCATTTTTGGAGATACATTGAAAATATACAAGTTAAAGCCAACGTATTTTAACGCTGGCTCTAACAGAACACATACCGCGCAGTATCAGGAAGAAGACCGAACACCTGTAAAAAATAGTAGGTCGCTAATTCATTAAAAATTTTTATAAAATGAAAACAAAACTTTTAAAATTCGGTATGCCCTTGATGGCATTTTTACTGGCAATTGTGTTTGCTTTTGCCAACAATGAAAAACCAGCACCAGTAGATACACTGATTGATGGTTATATTCTCTCAAATGGTTGTAGTACGCCTGTCACACATGGTTGTGTACAAGATGCACAATTCATCTGTAAAGTGAACCAGGAAACTGTTTTCCGTTCTGGGTGCGTTACTCCACTCATGAGCTGGAATTAGTTTTTGCTAAGGAGGGAGATTCTCCCTCCTTTTTAATTTATTTACAATATTTATCAAACCATTCTTTTATTGCAAAGCTTAAATATTCCTTTTTATCATTGGCTATAATATTATGGCCTTCGTCTTCAAATAATAATAACTCTACCTTTTTCTTCAACCTTCTTAATGCCAAATAAAAGCGGATGCTTTCATTATAATCAATGTGATAATCTTCTGCCCCGGCCCATAAAAGAATGGGGGCATTTAGATTTTCTATGCTATGGAAGGGTGAATTTTTTATGTATTCTTCCTTAATATCAAAATATGGCCTGCCCATTCTCATCTGATAATCTTCCATGCGCCACATTTCTTCCTTACCAGTTACCCGATTTATTGCTTGATAATATGTTTCTAAATTGGTGATAGCGGCACCCGCTACGACTGCAGCAAAACGATCAGTTTGTGTGGCAATAAAGGCACTTTCGTAGCCACCAAATGAAAATCCATAAAGACCAATTTTAGTAGTATCAATCTTCACTTTTTGAGTTACATGATCTATACTCTCTTCAACATATTTAAGGGCTGAGATACCAGGATTTCCTATTTCATATTCTATATCGGGCAGTAGTATAAAGTACCCGTCACGGGTATAATGCGTGGGATTAAATCCTGCCGTACCAAAATCGGAAAGAGGATTGAATTCGTGTATCCTTCTGGATTGATTTTCATAAATATTAACGATCATAGGATACTCTTGCGAAGAGTTGTAATTAGATGGGTATATAAGAACATATTTGCCAGGACTTCCATCTTTCAAGGAAAAAGTAATAAGTTCTGGCTTTCCCCATTCCTCTATCTTCTTGTTTTCATTGGAATACACCACGGGAATGGTTTTATTCTTTTTCCTATTATAAAATAAAATTTTATGGGGCATATTATAAGACTGAAGACGGAATATTAAAAAATTTAAATCTTCATCCCATTGTATCCCATCGGTAAGGAATGGCCCAAAGGTAAGTTCAAGAAGAGGTTCATGGGGAGGGAGTAGAAAATATCCAGTATTCCTATTCTCATCCTCGGCATGGAACAAAAGGCCCTTTGTTGAATTTACCCGATCTATGTGTGTATTTTTTGGGTTTCTGTAATTAATTACCGGAGTATATTTCCTTTTTATTTCTCTGCCTTTGGTTAGTCTTTTTTGTGTTTTACCATCCAAGGAAAGTTTCCAGACATCAAATTCATCACAAACTAAAATGGCGGCTTCATCCTCCAGCCATTTTATACGTTGGGAATATGAAGTTTGAAGGTTTGTTCTATCCGCATCTGCATTGAAAAATGATGTTTTTACCCCTTTAGAAAGATCAACAAAATTTTTGCTTTTAAGGTTGAATGAATGCCAATGTTCCTCTCGGAAATAAACGATAAACTTCCCACTTGGATCTACGAAAACCTTATCTGGATTTTGCTTTTTAAGAAACACCTGTTCTTTCCCAGTATGAAGATCATAGAGATAGAAATCCACATCACCTACATATTTGAACTGAGGTTGATAAATCATTTTATCTATTTTAAGAATGTAATCCTTGTTCACAGAAATAACTTCGGTTTCGGCTGTATCTGAAATGATATGGATGAGATTAGTCTGGGTATTCCAAGTAAAACTATAAGGGGAGATTTGCAAAGAGCCTTCGGCCTTGCGTTGGGAATATATTTTTTTATCATCTCCCGACCAAATTTGAATTCCTTTAGGAATTTGGGATGTTTGCTCTATAGTATCAGGAATTCCTTCAAATAAGGCGATTTCATCTATTTGTGAGATTTTCACAATGCCGCTGTTAATCCATATATTACCGAGCATATGAATATTTGATATGTCTTTATTTTTACATTTAATTCCATCACAACTATAAATTTTGGAGCTGCCATTCTTCCCATCAATGGGAACTTCAAAAAACGTTAGATTCTTTCCATCTACGCTCCAAGCAATATCCTTAAAGTTATGGGTGCTGGATTGTTTTAGAAGTGTATAATTACCTTTGTCAAGATCAAGAATTTGCACAACAGATTTTCCTTCTTTGCTTTTTATTATTGCAATTTCATTTTTGAATGGATGAATACTATATTCCATTAAATCGTGAAAATGTTTATCCTTGCCGTCGGAAAAGTTATGTATTGCTAAATCGATACCCTTAGCTGATTGTTTTCTTGCAATTAAATAGGATTCATCATTTGTGAAGTCACGGAAAACATAGCCTTCCAGTTCACTTATTTCCATCTTTTCCAGATCAACAATCACAATGTCCTCAAAGTTTAGCTGGGCGGTAACAAATTTGCTATCTTGTGTAAATCTGGCATTTAATGCTTTTGCAATTTTTAACAGCTGCCCCCCTTCTATTCTCTTTATCACTAATGTGTCGTTTTTCGCATTAGTGGATGATGTATAGAACATCCATTCTCCATTGTTTGAAATGTCGCCCGTATAAATAGACTCCCATTCGCCAAATTCTTTGGATTGCGGATATTGATTTTGAGAAAATGATTTAATAAGGATGAAAGCCATGAGTAGAAAAAAATAATTTTTCATTGATTTATTATTTTAATACCCGGGGTTTTGCGGGTTAAGGTTGGAGTTCGCCAAAAGTTCTGATTCGGGAATGGGCAAGAGAAGATCTGTATTTCTCCAGCCCGGTTTAATAGGGGCCAGCAGTTCTTCGGCCATTCCCATTCTACGGAGGTCGAACCAGCGGTGGCCGAACTCAGTGAAGAACTCGAACCTTCTCTCAGACAGGATGGAATTCCTTAACTGTTCGGAAGTAGTTGCGGTTGTATTTTCCAGGCCTACACGGTTGCGTATCAAGTTAAGGTCCTGTTGGGCGCCGGAAATATTCCCCATCATTGCACGTGCCTCGGCACGGATTAGGTATTGTTCCACTAGTCTAAACACCTTGGAATATTCACGGCTAGTTCCTGTGTTTAACTGTTCCTTGTATTTAAAGGGGAAGTACCAAGTTTGCGAGCCATTAGAAACTTCCCCAATCCAATTGGTCTTACGTAGATCCCCCGCTTCCATATCGGCAACAATGTTTGGATTGAGGGATACAATTGAGGGAGGTGCCGCAGGGATTACATATATTTTTGCCTCTGCAGTATTATCTCCCTCATTTAAGGGCTTAAATTGCCATATCGTAGAGGGGCTCTCTTTTAAGAAAACATTATTTATGTCTGCATCCAAAGTATAGAGGGAACTGTTAATCAGTCTCGTACTCTCAAGTTGCGCATTTGCCCAATCGCCTGTATATAAATACATTCTTGCCAAAAGCGCCGAAACCACTAGGCTGTTAGGGCGCACCCGCTCACTGCCCACATATTCATCACCCAAGAGCGATTTGGCTTCCAGAAGGTCGGTAATAATGTAATCGTATACTTGTGATGACGGCATCCTTTTAATGGTAGCGTTAACGGTATAATCGGTAGTTTTTATATAGGGCACATCTCCAAAGACATTGACCAAATGGAAGTGACAAAATCCTCTTACAAAAAGAGCCTCCCCACGAAGTTGACGCTTTAATTCTTCGGGTAATGCAGTAGCGGTTTCTATTCCTTCGAGAATGGCATTAGCCGAATAGACAATATTGTAAGGAGTATTCCATACATCGGTAAGAGCGGAGCTTGTCGGGAGGACTTGATGGAGATAGAAGGGTTCTGGAGGGGAACCAGGAAAAGAATGATAATCCAATTCATCTGCATATAGACCAAATAAAAATCCATTGCCCGAAAAACTGCCATTGAGAAAGCCCCCATCGCGAAGTTTTCCATATAGGGTAGTTACGGCTGCGGTGGCAGTGGTTTCATTAGCAAAGACATTATCCTGTTCCATTTGATCCAAAGGTGTTTCAGGTTCGAGAAAATCCTCACAGGCTATAAACAAAAACACAATGGCTAGGTTTAGTATTGATAATTTTTTGAAGATATGAAGTAGCATAATATATTATTTTATAGTGATTAAATTAAAATTGAAGCTGGACATTCAATGCAATCCTTCTAAGGGAAGGAAGGTAACCATAGGTCTGTTCCGGGTCACCACCTTCAAACTTTGTAAAGGTTAAGAGGTTCTGGCCTTGAAGCGCAATTCGGCAGGTAGTATTGGGAATATTCTCCAAGGGAAGCAAATAGGCTAGTTCCATAGATTTAAGACGTACAAAAGATGCGTCGGATATGGCGCGATCACTTCTGCTGAAATTGGAAAAAGCGATATATGCATCATAATTGGCGCCCGTACTGTATTGCTGTAAATGAGTATTATCTCCCGGTTGTTGCCATTGGTTTAATACATCAGTGGTTTGGTTAAACATTGTACCGGGCTGAGAGCTAAAAAAATACTGATTATAAGAATCCTTTTTTACGAATTGAAAATGAACATCAAGCCCCCAATTTTTATATGTTAGGGAGTTGGAGATGCCCCCATACAATTTAGGTGAAAGATCGGCTATGTATTGCCGGTCCTCGGGGCTGGTAATTTCTCCATCACCATTAAAATCTTCAAATGTGAAAATACCTGTTTCGGGATTTACCCCAGCCACCTTATACAACTGAGCGATGGAAAGGGATTCCCCAACCACAAAACGATTGGCGTAGGTGGAATTTTCCAATCCCGGAAATTCCAAAAGGGTGTTTTTTGGAACCGTAATATTGACGTCCACATTCCATGCAAAATCATCATTTTGGATGACTCGGCCTTTCATTTCCGCTTCTAAGCCCTTATTTTCTACTACTGCATCAAGATTGGTCAGGATAGCGGTAAAGCCTGTCGTTGCCGGAAGGGTGTAATTGATTAATTGATTGGAAGCGCGGCTATAGTAGTAGGAAAGGTTAAGGAAAATCCTATTTTTATAGAGACCCAATTCTATCCCGGCTTCCGCTTTTTTGTTTATTTCCCATTGGAAATTTGGGTTATATAGGCGAGCGGGCTCGAGTCCGATATTGCCATTATATTGATTTTCACCAATTAAATACGACTGCAGGTATTGGTAATCTCCAATTTGGTCATTGCCTGTAATTCCATAGCTTCCCCTGAGCTTCCCCAGGTTGAGCCAAGGCAGGTTTAGCGCTTCAGAAAAGAGCCATGATGCCCCTATTGCGCCAAAATTTCCAAATTTATTTCCCGGCCCAAAGCGGCTGGAACCGTCGCGCCTTGCGGTAAGGTTTAAAAACAGCTTATCTCGGAAAGCGAAATTTAGCCTGGAAAAAAAAGATTGATAACTATAGACCGTTTCAGATTGATTGGATACGGTAACTGTGGATGCCGCCTGAAGGTTTTCAATAAAGGAATCGTCAGGGAAACCCCGCCCCATAAAACCTTGCTGGGCAGAAGTGTTTTCTTGATAGGTGGCACCTAAGAGCAATTGGATATTATAATCGCCAAAGGACTCTTTCCATTCCAGCTGAGGCTCTACAATATAATGTTCCAAGGTACTTTGGTTTGTGGACATCGATGAGCTACTACTCGTTAGGTTATAGATGGGATCGAACATGGTGTGCGGCCGTGTAAAGAGTTCGTTCAATAAAGTATTTCCATATCCAAGGTTTATTTTTGAGTTCACATTATTAAATAGTTTATAGGAAAGCACAGCATTCGCCAAGAGGGTGTTGGTTTTGTTTTTATAGCGTGATTCCTTTGCCGCTAAGGGATTTCTCCACGTACTATTTTCCCAATTTACGCTACCATTATCATCATACAAAGCTGGTGCGTTGGGGGGAAGATTTATTGCCTGCGTTGAATAATCAACTTTGGGTAGATTATTATTTTCAATAGTGTAGCACAGATTGAACAGAAGGTTGAACCGCTCCTTCATACTTGTATGGTTTAGGTTGGCATTGCCACTGAAACGGTTGTAGTTATAATTGCCTGGAAAGACCGTAGTTTCTTTTTGGTAGCGGCCCGAGAGGTAAAACTGGGTTTGGGAATTACCTCCCGAAGCCGTGGCCTGCACGTTATGAGTTTTTGCGGTATTGCCTATAAGCACTTCCTGCCAATCGGTATAGCGTGATTGATCCCAAGTACCATTAATATCATAGGCATTTGCGGGGTATTCCGTTATGCCATCATTTGCAAAAGCCTCACGCCGCATTGCTAGATATTGTTCCGTATTTAGCAGGTCCAATTTTCTGGAAATATTGGCTATGCCCGTACTGCTGCTGATGGAGAAGCGGGTTTTGCCTTGCTTGCCTTTTTTAGTTGTAATGAGCACTACCCCATTTGCACCCCGGGACCCATAGATGGCGGTAGCATCGGCATCCTTTAGTATTTCTATGCTCTCGATATTGTCTGGATTGATTGCATTTAGCGGACTTATGTTGGCTTGGGGCATTGTTTCTATGGAAATACCCAAATTGGAGAGGGAACGGGAATCGTACGGCACCCCATCGATAATGTATAGCGGTTCATTACCTGCAATAAGGCTGTTTTGCCCCCGGATGCGAACCCGAAAACCACTGCCGGGAACGCCTGAGGTTTCAACAATATCAACACCAGCCATACGGCCTTGTAAGGCTGCTAAAGGACTATTGATGGGTTGGCCTTCAATTTCCTTGGCAGAAATGGAACTGATGTTGCCCGTGCGTTCCTTATTTTTTACGTTGTAGTAGCCCGCATTGATAACCACA
>TARA_R100000306_G_scaffold40532_4_pt1 | contig 10964 bp, 10 predicted proteins | sample TARA_R100000306 | Tara Oceans TARA_R100000306 (sample SAMEA2620824) | marine metagenome | biome: marine biome (ENVO:00000447); feature: mesopelagic zone (ENVO:00000213); material: "saline water (ENVO:00002010), including plankton (ENVO:xxxxxxxx)" | depth 1000 m | reverse complement strand
GGTAGTAGTCAATAAGCAGTAGGCAATAGGCAGTAAGCAGTAGGCGATAGGTAGTTGGGAGTGGGAAGTGGGTAGTTAGTAGTTAGTAGTGAATAGTGAGTAGTGCCTTTCGACTTCGCTCAAGGTAACAGGTTGCGGGTGGGGTGGCTACTGGATATAGTTAAGAAGGTATGGGGTAAAACCCGGTGTCAATTTATCTGTAGCGGACCCCAAGCGCTCCACCCATTTTTTATTATCTTAGCCCCCAACTAAATAATTACTATGCAACCGCTGGTCAGCATTATTATCCCTACCTATAACCGTGCCCATTTACTAGGAGAAACATTGGACTCTGTGTTGGCCCAAACGTATCAAAACTGGGAGTGTATCGTGGTGGATGATGGGAGTGAAGACCACACGCAAGAACTTTTAAAACAGTATCGGAAGAAAGATAACCGGTTTGCTTTTTTTGAACGTCCTTCGGAAAAACCAAAAGGCGCCAATGCTTGTCGAAATATAGGGCTTCAAAATGCAACAGGCACATATATTATCTTTTTTGATAGTGATGATTTAATGACCCCAGATCACGTTGCTGTAAAAATGAATGTACTTACAGAAGGTACTTACGATTATGTAATAGCGAAAACAAAGAATTTTGATGGGTATGATGCCTATATGGAAGGCCGATATCGATTTATTGAAAATAAGTTAACTGCAGAGAACTACATCCTTCAAAAAATTAATTGGCTTACTTATGATACGTGTATTAAAGCTGCATTAGCAAAATCTATTCGTTTTAATGAGGCATTGCAATCAGGACAGGAATATAATTATTTTTCTAAATTGGTTTTAAAATCTGTTGATGCTTGTTTTATAGAAAAATACCTTACGCTTCGAAGAGTCCACGAAAAGTCAATACGGTCTGGACTAAAAGTTAGAACAAAAAAAATGGTTAGTGCTTATGTATCGTGTTGGATTACTTATCTTGATATAAAAGAGGATGCAAGTAAACAAATTAGAAAAGGTTTATTATTTCGTTGTGTGGATATGCTCTATAAAAATAGAGAACAATCTTTCCCGTTTCAAACTAATCTAACAAGAATGGTTTTTAAAGAATTTGGTATTTGGGAGGGGCTAAACTTTATAATGATGAAAATAGCTAATAGATATTTAAAAAAAGGGTACTCTTTCCGGAAGCAAATTGCACGGAATATTGAAACTAATAGTTTGAGTAAATAGTAATAGTTATGAACAAGACTCCGCTAATATCCATTATTATTCCTACTTATAATCGAGCTTATATCATTGAAAAAGCGTTAAACTCGATCCTTGCACAAACCTATAAAAATTGGGAATGTATTATAGTTGATGATGGGAGCACAGATAATACAAGTGAAACGATACAATTATTTTTAGAAAAAGATGCTCGATTTCAGTATTATGAAAGACCGAATGATGTACAAAAAGGTCCTAGTGGGTGTAGAAACTATGGTTATGAAAAAAGTATTGGCGAGTATATACAGTGGTTTGACAGTGATGATTTGATGCACCCCGAAAAAATTAAAGTGAAATTGGAGTTTGCCTTAAAAAATGGAGCAGATGTTATAGTGGATAATCATTCTGAAAGTGATGAGTTTCATCAAATAGATACTATACAAGCTGATTGCTTTACATCGGAAGATTTTTACATTAATTTCATCTTGGGAAAAAGACCTGTAATTACAAATGATGTCATGCTTAAAAGAGCAATTATAAAGGATGATAGATTTGATGAGAATTTATGGAAAGGTGAAGAGTTTGAATTTTATGGTAGAATTTTTCAACAAAAACTTGTCTATTGTTTTTTAGATGTTGCATTAACATGTTATCGTATTTCGCCAGATTCCATTTCAATATCTCCTAAACAGACAGAGTCATTGATATACCTTTCAAAAAAACTGCAAGCAGCACATACATCCAATTCTTTAATTTTGGAAAGGGCAAAATACCAAGGCCGAAAAACATATAGGAATTTGGCAAAACGCGCAGATTTAAAAATGATTTTAAAACACTTCAACTTCTTCCGGAAAATGCATCATAAATCAGTAGCAGTATTTGCACTTTTTGTGGCTTATAACATTTTATTTGGAAGCGGTTTTGATCGCATAAAACCGAAAGAATTAAATTAAATTTATATGGAAATTATTAAAACCATATTAAAACTTTTGCCTACTAAAATTGAAGTGATTTTGCGGGATTATCAGCGACGGAATAGAAACATAAAGGCTTACGATTCTTCTCAGGTTGAAAACCCCGTTTTTCAATCTTCTATTGCAGCGCTCGACTATTACCAATGTATTTTTGTACATATCCCTAAAAACGCAGGGCTCTCTGTTTGCTATACTCTTTTTGGTAATACGGGTGGAAGCCATCGTAAAATTGTGGATTATAAAAAGATATTTGCACCAAATACGTTTAAGAAATACTATAAATTTACTTTTGTTAGAAATCCTTGGGACCGGTTGGTTTCCACTTTCTTTTTTTTAAAAAACGGAGGTCTTACCGAAAAAGACAGCCTTTGGGCAGAAAAACATATCATACCCTTTAGTACTTTTGATGCTTTTGTGAAGGGTTGGTTAACCGAAGAAAATATCAATAATTCGCTTCACTTTCAGCATCAACATGTTTTTTTAGAAGATGAAAAGGGAGGGGTTGCTGTCGATTTTATTGGTAGGTTTGAAACTATTGATGAGGATTTTAAAATAATTACGAAAAAATTGAATATAGATAGAGCGTTAACAAAAACCAACACTTCTAAAAGGAAGAAAGATTATAAGGAGTATTACAATGAAGAAACAAAGCAAATAGTGGCAAAACTGTATCAAAAAGATATTCATCTTTTTAATTATAACTTTTAAAAGATGAAATCCATTGTTTTAATAGTTCCGTATCTAGGAAAATGGCCGCTTTGGTTTGATGCACACTTAGTTTCAATTGCAAGAAACCCTACTATAAATTGGTTGTTTATAACCGATTGTAAAATACCTGACCATTATCCAGAAAATGTTCGTTTTATTCATACTACAAGCGAAGCTTTAAATTTTAAAATAAATGAGTGTCTAAACATACAAGTACCTTTATCACCACGTAAATTATGTGATATTAGGCCTGCTTACGGAAAAGTTTTCCAAGAATATATTTTAGATTATGATTTTTGGGGATTTTGTGATGTTGACATTATTTGGGGAAATATTCGAAAATTTTTGACTAAAGAAATGCTTTTAGAAAATGATATAATTTCTAGTAGAAAAAACACATTATCAGGCCATTTTACTGTTTTAAGGAATTCTTTAGAAGTGAATTCATTATATATGTCAATTCCTAATTATTTAGAAATGCTCTCTATTGAGCCACTAATGCGAATAGATGAAGAAGCCTTTACACTTCATTTAAAAAATCTTGAGACACAATCGAAATTTAAAATTTGGTGGGAAGCTTATTTAATGAATAATGTCGATGGTAAAGCACACCAAGAATATTATTTAGATAAATGGCTTTGGAAGGAAGGTAAAATGTTAGAGCTTAAAGATGGACCACCTATCGATGAAGTAATGTATCTTCATTTTATAAACTGGAAACGGACGATGAAGTATTGTGAGGTTAACTACAAGGATAACCCCAAGCAGTTTTATATTAGTTATAGCGGGATACATTATAAAACACATTCAGTTTTTATTAAAATGTGTAATCGCGTTAAGAATTTGTTTGATGGATACTCGGTTCAACAAAATATTCGGATTAAAAAACTCAAATTTAGAAGTCTAATTAAAAGAATAAAAAGAAAAATACGGTCAACGTTTTACAAATAAAGAAATGCTATATGAAAAAAATAAAAAAAAGGCTTTATAAAGTCAAGCGTGTTATTCAAGAAATTTTGGAGCTACGTAAAAATTTTTTCAATTGGGATAGTATAATAAAGAGAACTATTAATGGTAAATCGGTCAATACCTTGAAACTTCGAAATGGTCTTAGTTTGTATAATGCAAATCAAAATACCCTAAGTATTTTCAAGGAAATTTTCGTTAAGGAGGTATACACCAAAGAAAATATTAAGATAAATAGAGGTGACATTGTATTTGATATTGGAGCAAATGTGGGTGTGTTTTCACTTTTTGCATCACAAATAGTGGGAGCACAAGTGTTTGCTTTTGAGCCCCATCCTAAAAATTTCAAAGTTTTATTGAATAATGTGAACCAAAATGAAATAAAAAATATAGAATGTTTTAATTATGCTTTAGGATTAGATAATGAAGATAGAGTCCTAATTGAGGGTAATATAGCAGGAGGGCATAAATTTTCTTACAAAGATGTGTATGAGAATATAGAAAGCAGTATAAAAGTAAAGTCCGTGACCTTAACAAGCATGAAAGAAAAATTAAGTATTGATAAAATTGATTTTCTAAAATTAGATTGTGAGGGAGCAGAGGGAGAGATTATTAAATCCTTGGGACAGGAGGGGTTAAAAAAAATAAACAAAATGGCAATAGAATTTCATGATAATAACTCTATTTTAGGTCACGAAGAGATTTTAAAAGAATTAAATAACTCTGGCTTTAAAACATCTTTAAAGTGGGATGGAAAATCTTATTTTGGGTATATTTATGCAAATAGATAAAATTTTCATTTTCAAATTCTTTTAAGCAATTGAAAATAATCTCTCTACTTCACCCATTTTCTGCCAAAGCCATTGGCCTACTAGAAAAAGACCTCTTCTTTTCGCATAGCAAACCTCATGAAAAGGCGTTGCTAGCATTACAAGATAAGGGTTTTACTGTTTCTATGGATTATTTTACAGGCCGTCTTTTTCCTTTTACAAAAAGAATCCATGGGATCAACAAACGATTTTGGCCCATTACCAAGCCACTTGTTAAAAAACGGCATGGCTGGCGAAAACAACATTCATTATTTCATTATTGGAGTTGTTTTCTTAATGCTCCAGATGTCACCATAATCAATATGTCTGGGCACGGCAGTCCCTATTGTTTTAAACTGGCAAAGATGCTGGTAAAAAAGGGGAAGCCGTATATAGCCATGGTGGGAGGGCTTCATATGTCAACCCATCAACAAGCAGCTGAATATTATAGACAAGCACACCATCTTATTGTTCACACCGAAGTGCAGAAAAAGGAATTACAAAAAATACCTCTTTTTAAAACATTATCTATACAAGTGATGCCTTTGGGGGTTGACACCTCGGTTTTTAAACCCAAAGAAAAAAGGCCGAATACAGTTAACTTATTATTTGTAGGTCGCATCTCACGACTAAAACAAATAGAGTTAGCGATAGAAACACTTGCTTTTCTCATTGAAAAACAAGAAACTGAAGCGACTTTAACCATTGTGGGTCCTGTAAGTGATCGGGTCTATTTTACAGAACTGAATACCTTGGCGAGTCAATTACATGTGCAAGAACATGTTACCTTTACCGGAACAATAGAACAAGAACACTTAGTGCCTTATTACCAAAGGGCCAATCTTTTAGTATTACCGAGTGCCCATGAATCCTTTGGCATGGTGATGGTAGAGGCAATGGCCTGTGGAACTCCGGTGGCAGCCTTACAAGGAGCCGGAGGTCCTGATGAAATTATTGATGACAATGTGAATGGGATATTGACACAGAAAGCATTGTTTGCTGAACGAATTTTACAGCACATGCAATCTTCTGAATCACAACGTCAATTAGAGAAAAACGCTCGACTCATAGTGAAAGATAAATGGAGCATGCTACAAACAGAAAATGCCTTGCGTACTTCCATCAATCAAGTTTTTCGTTAATTTGTAAGCATGAATACAGCTCATACGGTCATTATCTATACGCCTCAGGAACTCAATCATGCCTCCTATTTGCAAACAGGTTTGTTTGAGTTACAACGGTTAGGGTTTATAAACGTAAAAGTGCAACTTTCATTAAAAAAAAATAAAGGAAGAATAGGGGTGAATAACAAAGGGGAACTAACCGAAACATCTCATGCCTTTCCGAAGATCTCCTTTTATGCGCTTATAGATAACAAGACCCAACAAGAAATAACATTTGCTACTGATTTATATGACCATGCCGAATACTTTTCTAAAGTGGCTTTGCAAAATTGTGACTTTTATTTTAAACGTAATTTTGAAAGTAGGTTTGTAAAGCCCGTACAGGGAACATCAAAAGCTACTGTAAAAAAAATGGGGATAACGTTTGGAGCCCATTCAGAATATAAGAAGGGTGCGGTAAATTTTTATTTGGGACTCATGGTAACAAATCTACGGCTCAATATTAAATTGGATCGCAATCTATTAAAAAGAATAGGTAAAACGTATAAAGCCCAAAAAAGACATTGGCAATTTATAAATACGTCTAGAAATATTACTCGTTTTGAGGCTTTTGAAAAGGCAACAGAAAAAATAATTCTGTTTCAGACCCGTTGCTTTTTGCACGAAAATGATGTAGATGTACAACAGATACACCAACAGCGGTATCAACTTATAAAATTATTGCGACACAAGTTTCCTAATAGATTTTTGGGTGGTTTTGTGCCTTCTAAAATAGCAACCGAAAAATACGATGATGCATTAACCAATGTTCCTACGGCACCAGAAGCGTATTTGGATGCCATGAAGAAGGCAAAGATTGTAATTTACACGAGAGGTTTGGCAAATTCTCCGGCTTGGAAAATGGCAGAATACCTATCGCAGGGAAAAGTAATAATCGCGGAGCCACTTACCACAGAATTACCCGAACCCCTTACGGAAGGAAAAGAAGTGCTGTACTTTAAAAATAATACCGAACTTATTGAAAAAATAAAGCTAGTGTTAAGTGATGAAGTTCTAGCTGAGAAGCTCTCAAAAAATGGCCGAGCTTATTTTGAAACCTATGTGCATCCCGTTCAAAACACAAAACGTATTTTGGAAGGTATGTTAGATAAATCCTTAGAATAACTGTGAATATATTCCTCATCCATCACCGCTCTCCCCATCATGCTGAAAATTCAGGCTATGGTAGATTGATGGATTATATGGATGCCAAAGGGATTTATGGAAACACTAACTTTCCTTTTAGAATTGCAAAGGGAGTGGCAAGTTTACATTCCCAAAACAAAGGAAATTACAATGTGGGTAGTGTATTAAAATCCATTGAATTATATAGGGTACTTCAGAAACATAAAAAAGAAAAGAATGTGGTCCATTTTTTAAATGGGGAACGGGATATACGGTATCTTGGTTTTTTTAAACGAAACTTTCCTAATACCAAGTTTTGTGCTACGTTTCACAAACCTCCGGACATACTAAAAGAAACCATCTCTAATCCGTCTGCTTTACAAAAGCTAGATGCTGCTCTATGTGTTGGTGCCAATCAAGTAGCTTTTATAAAGAAATGGTTGCAACTAGAACGTGTATCATATATTCCCCATGGAGTCGACACCCAATTTTTTGTCCCAAATGCTACTAAGAAAAAGAAAAATACATTACTGTTCGTGGGGCAGCATTTGCGTAATTTTAGAGCCTTCAATACTACGGTACCGTTTTTAGTAGAAGCAATTCCTGGTGTGAACATACAAGTAATTGTTCATCCAGCTTATGTTACACAGATTGAATCGCATTCGTCTGTCAAAATCCATACGGAAGTGAAGGATCAACAGCTCCTCAATTACTATCAAGAAGCCACTGCCTTGTATTTACCTTTGTTAGATAGCACGGCTTGTAATTCTATTTTGGAAGCGATGGCCTGTGGACTTCCTATAATTACAAGCAAGGTGGGAGGCAACGCATCGTATTTAAAAAACACCTTTAATATATTAATTGAAAGTGGTAATAATGATGGGTTTATTACTGAAACGGTATCCTTATTAAAAGATGAAGCTCGATTGAATACATTGGGTAGGCTATCCAGGGAAAAAGCCTTGGAAATGAGCTGGGAAAAAGTTGGAGGTGCTATCAATAAATTTTATAAAAGTGTATTCTAATTGAATTGTATATGCAGAAATCTTTAAAAATAATGATCTTCGATGGCTCCTTTAAAACCACCCCTTTTATAAACCGATTGGTAAAAGGATTGGTGCAAGAGCATCACGTCTTTATTTTAGGGTTTAATGAACAACTTATACAGCCAATACCTGGTGTACAGTATATTTCATTGGGAAGCAATCAAAACAAATGGCGATTTGCAACCACGACCTTAAGCAAGGTATTCCAATCAAAGAAAATGAGCTTTTTGCTCCCTACCCTAAAAGGGTTGATACTAGGGAAACGCAAAGTAGTACAACAACAAAACTTAGATTTCACAATACAAAGGATCACGCCAGATGTCATCCATTTGCAATGGCCTTCTATTATTCCTTGGTTTGAATCCATATTATTAGAAAAAAAAACACCCGTGGTCTTGAGTCAAAGAGGGTTTCACAGTAATGTGCGCCCTTTTGTAGATCAAGAGAATTTTAACTACTTAAAAACTTGGTTTCCATATATTACTGGGTTTCATTCCGTTTCAAAAGCTATTTCTATTAATGGGGATAAAGTTTGGGAATCCCCAAATAAAATTGATAGTATTATCTATACGGGTGTAGCTATAAACCAAATTAGCTTTCATTCAACATATAAGGTATTACAAACTATCCAGTTGCTTTCAATAGGAAGACCTCATTGGGTGAAAGGATATGATTATGCTTTACAGGCATGTAAATTATTAAAAGAACAAGGGCTAGCTTTTCATTATACTATCATTGGAGGAAAGGGAGATGAAGAGTTACAGTTTTTAATTCACGATTTGGGACTGCAAAATAGCGTTACCCTTGAAAATAGATTACCACAAACGGCTGTCTTTAAAAAGATGTGCAATGCTTCATTACTCCTAATGCCCAGTCTAGAAGAAGGGTTGCCCAATGTGTTGGTAGAGGCCATGGCTGTGGGGTTGCCGGTACTCAGCACAAATTGTGGGGGCGTACCAGAATTAATAGAACATGGTGTTAATGGCTGGATGATTCCTATACGAAATCCTACAGCGATGGCCGAAGGAATTCTAAATTTTACCAACTTGTCAGAGAATGAAATTGAATCAGTTAGAAGAGCAGCTCGTAAAAAAGTAGAAAAACAGCACAATGAAGCACAGATGATTGAAGGTATGGTAGGGTTCTATAAAATGGTGGTGGAAAAAGCACGAAACCAATGAATCTGGAAGGATGAGATTCTTCACTCCGCTGCACTGCGTTCAGAATGACAATCCTATGTCATTCCGAAGGAGGCACGACGAGGAATCTTTACACAATATCATTTAAGAACTCCCAATTCGCATTAAGCCCTGAAATTAAAACTTCTTTTTTCTCTCTTCGATAGCCTTTGATTTGTTTTTCTCTTTTAATAGCAGTATCCATTTTATAAAACTGTTTAAAATAGATTAAGTAAAAGCATTTGTATTTTGCTGTAAAGCTCTTTGAAAATGGAAGTGGATTTTTATGATGATATAAGCGTTGCTTTAAATTGTTTGTTACACCTGTATAGAGAACAGTTTTATTTTTATTAGTTAGCATGTAAACAAAGTAGTTATGAGAGCCTTTAGTTTTCATCTTGTTAGGATAATTAATTTATAGCACAAAGATTCTTCACTCCGCTATGCTACGTTCAGAATGACAAAGCATCATGTCATTCCGAAGAAGGCACGACTGAGGAATCTCTTTTCCTCTTCTCCACTGCAATAACCTAAGTACAAAAGATTCTTCACTCCACTGCGCTGCGTTCAGAATGACAAAGGCAACCTGTCATTTCGAAGGAGGCACGACTGAGGAATCTACTTTTGGCCTGAGAGATTCTTCACTCCGCTGTGCTGCGTTCAGAATGACAGAGGGGCTGTGCTACGTTCAGAATGACATGTTTTACAAATGATTGTCAAATGATCAATTTTTCCTATCTTCGAAATCGCTATGCCCACTGTTAAAACACCCATACTTCCTACTCGTCAGCAATTCGTCAACACGGATGCGCCTAAGGAATTGGACAAAAAAGCCATCTGTATTTTTGCAGCTACTGGATTCTTTTTAGATACCGATACCTATTGGAAAAACAAAAAGGTGCTACCTTCCGCTTCAAAACATATATTTGATGCGGATAACTATTTGGTAGAAAGTACCCCCTATTTTAAATGGCATTATAGTCCTAAGAATATTTCTTTTGAGACAGCGTTACAAGAGTTTACTTCTCTTTTTGAACAGATTGTTTCGGAGCAAGCAAAGGATAAACCTGTTATATTACCACTTTCGGGTGGTTTAGATAGTAGGACACAAGCAGTGGCCCTATCAAAAATGAATAATCCCGTAACCTCTTATAGCTATTCCTTTAAAGGGGGATATCCTGAGAGTAAGATAGCAAAACAGATAGCTGTTGCAAGCGGATTTGATTTTAAGGATTTTACGATTAAACCTGGTTACTTGTGGTCTAATATTGAGGAACTGGCCACTTTAAATAAGTGTTATTCCGATTTTACGCATCCTCGCCAAATGGCAATTTTGGACGAATTAAAAAAAATGAAAGGAGTTTTCTCCTTAGGGCATTGGGGGGATGTTTTGTTTGATCGAGGAGCCCCTGAAGGAACAAGTGAAAAAGAACTTCCTGAATTGATGCTAAAAAAAATAATAAAAAAAGGAGGGCTGAAACTAGCCCAAGCCCTATGGCAAGAATGGGATTTAGAAGGAGATTTTGAAGTGTATTTGCGAGAACGAATTATAACGTTGCTCAATGCAATCAATATAGATAACCCAAGCGCAAAACTACGGGCCTTTAAAAGCCTATATTGGGCTCCTCGTTGGACGTCTGTGAATCTTTCAGTTTTTGAAGCTACAAACCCTATTGCCGTGCCTTACTATGACGACCGCATGTGCCGGTTTATTTGCTCTGTACCCGAGGAGTATCTAGCAGACCGAAAACTACAAATAGCCTATATAAAACAACAAAACCCGGAATTAGCAGCTATAACT
>TARA_R100000306_G_scaffold8148_2_pt1 | contig 11047 bp, 8 predicted proteins | sample TARA_R100000306 | Tara Oceans TARA_R100000306 (sample SAMEA2620824) | marine metagenome | biome: marine biome (ENVO:00000447); feature: mesopelagic zone (ENVO:00000213); material: "saline water (ENVO:00002010), including plankton (ENVO:xxxxxxxx)" | depth 1000 m | reverse complement strand
ATTCCCTCTAATGTATGTCGATTATGGAGGGGTAATGGATCATCCGGACCGAAAAAACATTGAGCGCACGAAAAGTCGAATGCCTGTAAACCACGAGTTTGGTAAAAGCGTTATTGTTCTCTCCCATTGGGATAAAGATCATTATTGGTCTGCCAAAAAGAAAAACACCGATGCGAAAAAGTCGATGTGGCTTGTCCCGAACCAATGGATTTCCCCCCAGGCCGCTAAGTTCTCTGCTGAACTTGAAAATGCATTCAGATGGCCGGAGGATTATGAGGGGAAGCTTGTTGGAGTAAGCCTTCGGGATCACACGGTTCTTGTCAGGAAATGTGGTAGACACGACAAGGAGATTCCCTATGAAGATCGAAATTCAACAGGCCTGACAGTTACGATTCACAATTCTCAAATAACTGAGTCGTCGCAAGTCGTCCTTCCTGGTGATTGCCCGCTACATCGAATCCCTCACTTGCCGAGTACTAGAATTTCCCTTCTTTCTGCACCCCACCATGGCTCTAAAAAAGGGTTGGGGGATTTCACAATTTTCTGTCAGATATACATGGATGCTGACTCATTGATGTTGATTTCATACGGAAAGAATCATTACGGACATCCGGACCCTTCTGTGAAAGCAGTATTCCCTGGACAAAACATCCAAAGTAATCAAGCCCGAGAGTCTGACCCAAAGCATCTCTACACAGAGATTGACCTTTCTAAGTATTTACCTGCTTTGCCTAAAACAAATCCTCGGCCTGACATCGGAAGGTGACTTATGGACGAACCTAAGATTGGTTTAGCGCTTTCAGGCGGCGGTTACAGGGCAACTCTGTTCTGTCTTGGCAGCCTCTGGCGCTTTAATGATGCCGGGTTACTCCGGCAGCTCGACACGATCACCAGTGTCTCCGGTGGGGCCATTACGGCGGGCTACCTTGCCTTGAGGTGGGACGATCTCGATTTTGAAGAGATTGGAAACAAATCAGTAGCGACGAATTTCCAAGCAGTAATCGCGAAACCACTGATTCGATTCACACAGAACAACATCGACATCCCATCAGCCATTAAAGGCATGATCTTGCCGACTAGCAGCGTTGGCGACCAGCTTCTGAAGCAATATGAGTCGCTTCTATTCGGTGACACCAGGCTCGACAGTATTCTTAACGAGAGAGCACCTCAGTTCGTGTTTTACGCGACAAACTACGACACGGGCGTGAGTGTCCGAATAAGTAAAGAATGTCTCAGGGACTGGCGAATCGGGAAGGTTGTAAATCATGGTCTCACCGTCGCCCAAGCCGTCTGCATTTCGAGTAGTTTTCCTCCATTCTTCGCGCCGATAGTTGTAGAAAACGAAGACTGGATCTGGGAGAACACCAAATATTCCGACCTTCACGACATAAAGCAACTCAAAAGGAAACTTTACCTATGCGACGGAGGCCTTTATGACAATCTTGGTCTTGAGATGCTTTGGAAAACCGGATCTGATCGAGAGTACGACACGGTGTTTTCTTGCGACGCAGGTGCTCCATTTGCAGCCCCGGTAGAGCAATCAGGCGGACTTTGGGGAAAATTCCTTAAAGGAATTGGTTGGCGCAAAAACTGGGGTTCACAGTTCAGGCGAATGACAGACATCATGATTTATCAGCAGAGGGCTTTGCGCAAACGTTGGTTGATGAAAAACTTGATGTCTGACGACAGTTACAATGGCGCTTACTGGGGAATTGATGTCGATATAGGCAAGTACCCGGTCGATTCTGCGCTCGTTCGATACACGCCTACTTTTCAAAAGCTCCAGAAGTTGGGCACACAGCTTCGTCCTTTCAGTGAAACGGATACAGAGAATCTGATTCATTGGGGCTACGCCCTTGCGGACGCTGCATTGCGTGGGTACTACGACAAAGGACTGACACAGGGGACTCTGCCGGAAATTTAAGGTTTTCCCTAGTATTAATTCGTGCCCACTTCTTGCTCTCAACAATTTAACTGTATGTTTGGCCAATTTTGAAGTGCATTTAAAGATGAACATGCCGATTAACCAGCTACGCAAAATGCGACAAAAGCTCGCCTGTTTGTTGAATATAGTAGAGTCGCGAAGATCATTATCATAGCGCGCACTCATATAATTTCATACTTAAAGCTCGCCTACCCCGTTTTTTCGAAATCAATACTATTTCTTGATTGGTCTGAGTTGAGATAAACGGTTCCTACTTCAAACGAAGGTGCATCTGAGGTAACCCTTGCTCTGCTAGAGGACGAACACAAGCGATAGTCTGGCCTCTGAAATATGCATGGTGTTCATGTAAAATCGCAATTAAAAATCATTCCTTTTGGGCTTACACCTTTCCTTGTTTAAACTAGAAGTAGCTGATTCAGCACCATATTACCGGAGTCAAACTTAAGCGTGTTGGCTGTGTCAACGTTCTTTACACTTATCCCAACTCGCCATAATTAAAATATAAATAAATATCGGTTCATCGGTGATTTTTTTTGGCCCGGTCCGAATCTTGCTAAATTCAAAGACCTATAGAGACCAGGCAATTTTAGCAAAAGGAAGGCGCTCATGTTTTCGAATGATTCTTCAAGTTCTTGGCCGAAATACATTGGTGCCATATTCATATTTCTATACGCCAACACGATTTTCGCAGGCTGTCCATACTTCACTCGACCGGAAGTAGAGTCTTGCGACGGCGTCACCCGAACCAACTTCTACACGGAAGGCTCGAAGGTGTGTTTTAACGACATGGTTTATGAATGTGGGCCAACTTCGTGGACGAAAATAATGCCATGTGAAGAATATTGGAATTCCAACATTAAAAATGCAGAAGATTTGGAAGAACCCGGTAAATGTGAGGGCAAGGGCAGAGATAATGAGTTTGAGAATTTATTCGATACTGCAAGCGAAAATATCAATGACGACGATATGTCTTTGGACCTAGATCCTTCTGAGACCCTTATCAGCAAACAACGAGAACTAGAGACAAAATTCAAAAATAATGAAGAAGAACGAAGATTACGCAGACTTTACGAAGAGGAACTACGAGAAAATTTGAGGAATTCTCAAGAAAATCAATCGCCGTCTCTACTCGAACAAGCGCTTGGAGAAGTAGGGAGAGAGTTCACGAAACAGGCAATTGGCCTTGCTATACAAGAAATAATTGATAGTAATACCTCGAGTAGCTCAATAAACGCAAGCTGCCAAAACGCGTCCCAAGAAATCTCTTACCTGCAACAGAAAAAACGAGAACTTCAGAACGCAAGACGCGGATGGGGTAATGCTGTAAAAGGATCAATTGTAAATGACACAATAAACGCAGAAAGACAGATCGATAACGCAATTAATAGCATTGAATCCCAATGTTACTAAAGGAATGCATTATGATTTTTAAACTTATCGCTATTGGACTAATCGTAATACTGCTCAGCTCCTGTGCTGCAAAACAGACAGGTCCCACGATTACAAGAGTTCCTAAGGAACAACTGACTGTCAAAAGCAAACTAACCGAGGAACCAATCCCGTTGATTTCGGCTTATCAGCATAATTTATTTTCCTTTAACGTAGATGATTCGAATATCGTTCTCGATCATTTGCCATCGAACACAAGAGTTTTTATCAGCAAAAACGAGCTTTTAGAATCTATTATTGACGCCTCATTTGAAATGTCTACTTTTTATGATTACTATGAAAAATCAAAACAAGATCCATATGATTTGTTAGTCATCGATCTTTTTGTTGAAGTTAATTTGATTAGATCATCACCGGGTACAGAAGGCCAGCCAAGGGAAATTGTTTTAACCTTTTATGACTTAAGAAACCGCAAACAGGTGAAGGAGATACGTGAAAGCATTTATATAGATTATAATTCTTACTCTTCAACTTACGACTTTCGGTTAGCAGTTTCAGATGAATTCAAAAATAAGGTGATTTCTCTCGCTGAAGACATTATTTCCGACAGAACTTATTTTGTGGAAGAAACTGCTAAAAGCTACATTAATTATTGTCCGAACCAAGTTGTCAAACTCAGATCTGATTTCAATGAGCTTAAACAAAATCGGTCAGGTAGTTGCTCAGATCTGAGGAAGTTCTCACGTATTTTTAATCAGATAGCATCTACAGGCTGGAGATGCGAAAAATTTGTTTCTAACTTGGTAGACTCCCACAAAATGTACAACCTGAAGGTAAAAGCCGACGAATTGATAGAGACGCGCTGCCAGTAATTAGATATGGCGCAAAATTCAGCATAGCAAAGCCCGAGAGTATCACGAGACTAGGAAACGGTTTTAGTTTAATTCAGGTGCGTCATTGTAGCGCCCGAAAAGAATTCGGACAGGCTGGTGGATAAACCTATCAAAGAAATAGGTTGGCGTAAAAACTGGAGTTCACAGGTTTTTCGAGTGACCGACATCATGATTTATCAAAAGATGGCGTTGCGTGGGGCTACGCCCTTGCGGACGCTGCATTGTGTGGGTACTACGACAAAGGACTGCAACAGGGGCTCTGCCTGATTTGTAGAGCTTGTGGCTCATTATTTGTGCAGAACTCTTGCCCTCAGAGTTGAACTGTATGTATGTTCATGTTGGGCACAGTATTGAAGAGTGAACATGCAAACTATCAATTTACGCAACATGCGACAAAAGCTCGGCAGTTTGCTGGACGAGGTAGAGGCAGGGGAGGAGTTTATAGTCATGCGCCATGACAAAGCTGTGGCTCGCCTTACCTCCGTCACCTCAGAACCTGTAGTATTTCCTGATAGGTCTGAATTGAGATCGTCCCTTCCTCCCGGAAAAGAAAGTGCTACTGAGGCCTCTCGCGCCCTGCGCGACGAAGAACGCTACTGATGGTTAAATTTTAACCTCGGCGCAGCGTTTTTTAATGCCGCGATGAATGATTTGTGGGCGGGGACGTTCACTATACCAGCCACCAACTAAATAAGACTAATCATACACTTAACACGTTGTAGGCCTCAGACCTATCACCTCGTTTGCGCCGGGCGCGCGTCTATCATCCGTCTAGATCCTGGAAAGCTTTAATCTTGCTCATGCTCTTACTGACGGACCGGGCGGCTTCCTCCGCAGCAGTTTGCGAGAGCCTCATGTAATGCTCTTCTTTAAGTGCATGAATTACAGTACCCTTTGAACGTTAGCCACCAACGAAGTGATGGATTAGGAATTTCCAGCGTGAACCAAAATGCTGAATATTGGCGAAATGAGGTCGTGGCGTTTCTGGCACTTTCGACGATTAAGGGCGTTGGATACTGGACCCTGTATCGCCTCGACTTGAATGAGGGCGGTTTCAAGGACTTCTTAAAGAATTCTCCCATTTCGGTTCTCGAAAGAGAGTTGAAAGTATCGAACTTGTTAGATGATGAAACGCCAGAGGAGTGGCAGCGTCGAGTCTGGGACGCTGGACTTCAGCTTGCAAGGGACCTGGGTCAGAAACGCGTACGTCTATACTTCAGGGACCAGAAAGAGTTTCCACCTCAGCTGAGAGCAATTGAAGATGGGCCTCGATGGATTTTTGTGCAGGGCGAGGTTAACAATCTACATCGTCGCTCAGTTGCTGTGGTTGGGACGCGAAAACCCTCTCGGGATGGGGAGTTTTTGGCTCGATATATCTTGGCCTTGTTGGCGAATACTGAGTTTGCTGTTGTTTCTGGACTCGCCTTCGGTATCGACCAGATTGCACATAGAGAGTCACTTAGGTTCGGCTTATCAACCGTCGCTGTATTGGGGACTGGCATATTCCTGGACTATCCAAAAGGGTCACAAGAAGTACGCGATGAAATCCTGAGGAACAGTGGGACAATAATCACAGAATATCTGCCTTCGCAGACGTACTCCGGCGAGAATTTTGTCAGGCGCAACCGGATTCAAGCAGCCCTGGCAGACTTGATCGTTCCCGTGGAGTGGAAAATCAAGAGCGGCACTGCTCACACTGTAGAGTACGCCTACAAATACGGTAAGAAAGTGGTCAATGTTTTTTTGCCTGGAACAGCGTTAAATCGCCCTGAGTTGGCATTCTCCGAGCGATTACGCGGAGCCAAATCCTTTGAGGTGCCGAAGCAAAACTCATCGCTTGCAGATATGTTTGACCCATCCATTCTGGAAACGAACGACTCTTCTCAAGAGCCTCAACAGCAAAGTCTCAATATTTAGAAAATATTGGCATTCAAGGATGACACTCAAAGGAATTTTATGCTGCTCGTAACTTCCCCCAGTGCATTGTTAGTGAACGGAAAGGCTGACAAATCAATTGCTGATGTTCTGATAGAAGCAGTTCAGAATGGCTACACTGTTGGGGTAACCTCAAATCAACCTAAACCGGACTGGTTCGACGAATTGTTTGATGGAACGGGAGTTCAGTTCCAGCAATCGATTGGACGGGGCGATGGCGGGATAGTCAAGAGGACTGCCGAGAAACAGGGACTTGCACCCCAGGACGCGTTAGTTCTTGCCGCATCCGAGAACGACATCGCCATGGGAAAAAATGGCAAGGCGGTCTTGGTGGCGGCTGGCTGGTCTACTGCACCGCGAGTCGCTGATTTGGGGATTCAAGTCGATTCTCCATCTGCTCTCAGGGAAGTTCTTCACCTTACTTCGGAATGGGACGGTAGATGGTGGTTTAGTGGTAAAGGCTCGTCATACTCAGTGCACGCTTTGTCCGACCTGTCTACCTATGGCAAAGACTTTGATCAACAGCAATTCCGGGCTCATCTGACTAATACAATAAAGAACGGGGGCCCCCGGCTAAACGCGCTCCTTGCGATTACGGCAAGGTCAATGCTTGCCGAGGGCATTGGCACCCTTCCACGCCTGCTTTGGGGCGTATTTCCGTCGTCTACCAGCAGTAACAACGACACCGAAGTGCTGAGTGACTTCACTCATCGCTTGAGGACAACGGTCTCAAATGTCCGAATGGCGAGGCGCGGGGAGCCTCTTTTCATACGCCACAAACCTTCGACTAAGCGTTCATCGGCAGGGGCAGGTGTCAATCGGCTTGACCCGCGAGAACAAATTGAATCACTTCACATTAACCCCGCCTACTCGACAAACATCTCGGGACGAAATGTGGTTTTGGTCGATGACTGTACAACTCATGGGGTGTCATTCGGAGTCGCCTCAAGCTTGTTATACAAAGCGGGTGCGAAATCGGTGACATGCGTTTCTCTCGGAAAATTTGGAAGTGCGCTTCGAGACTTCCAATTAGAAATAACAGGGGATCCCTTTAAACCTCTCAATTTTGATCAGGATGCTGTACTCCAAGGCAAACCGTTTTTGGGGGGCAGTGAGAATAATGCCGCGCAGGCATCGCTAAGAGGGCTCCTAGGTTAATTTGGAACGGAGCAGTAAATCTTCACCGACCAATCCCCACGGTGGGTGTTCTAACCCGCAATCTAGATTCAGTTTCTCCGTTCAACAAACCGTGATGAGCTAAGGATACTCGGGAAGGGATGTCTGATGAGCGTTTTTCGTCAATCGTGGTTCATAAGACTCTTAGGGCGATCACCTCTGAAATTAGAGCTTTCAGACGAGGGACTTTTCCTGGAGCCAGGAAAAGGCGTTGTTCGCCGCGTCCCCTGGGAAGCCTTTTCTTCTTCTCCGGTTGCCAGAAAAGGGCTTTTTTTCTCAAGACTCGAATTCACAGCCAATAATCAGAAAGAGAGCATTAGCTGGCTTAGCAAAGCCTCTACCAGAGCGCTAAGAGAAAGCCTCTGTAGCCGACTACTTGAGTTGCATGGCGTGAGTGCAACATCAGCTCTTCAACGAATCCAGAATCTCGTCGTAAAAGCAGGCTATCTTCGATCAACCCACGCAGCTGCAATAGCCCGCTTTGCGGATTCTCAAAGGCACCGTTTGATCCTGCCGCCTGTTGACATCGATTTCCCCCAAAAGCTAATTCAGCCCTATGAGAAGCTCCGACAATGGGCTGAGTCTGACCCCGTTCTTATCGAGCACACGAGAGATAATTTCTTGCGAGATGAACTCGCGAGGTTCAGAGATCTATTTGACTCTGTGGAATCCAATCCTCTTACGACGAAGCAAAGGGAAGCCTGCGTCATCGATGAGGACAACAATCTGGTTCTCGCTGGTGCCGGGACGGGCAAAACCAGCACTATGATCGGGCGAACTGCCTATCTTTTGAACAGTGGACGGGCCCAGGATAGCGACATTCTAATGCTGGCCTTTGGACGCAAGGCGGCAGAGGAAATGGAAGAACGGGTCGCAGCAAAAATTCCAGGTGCCAAGGTCAAAGCCGCCACCTTTCACTCGCTGGGCTTGAAAATTATCGGGGAAGTCGAGGGTGGGAAACCGCAGATAAGTAAATTGTCTGAAGATGAGAATTTGCTGGCAAGAACTGTCGATGATTGGCTCAAATCGCTCTTGGAGGATAAAGGCTATCAGGAGAAGGTGGTACGCTACTTTTCCGACTATCTCCACCCCGAAAAAAACTGCTTCGACTTCGCTGATGAAGGCGAATATTTCGAATACATTCGGGCCAACAGAATCTATTCTCTTAAAGGCGAAAACGTCAAAAGCCTTGAGGAGGCACTCATTGCGAACTGGCTGTTTCGAATGGGCGTCGAATATCAGTACGAATCGCCTTACAAGGCAGCGCCAACTCGGACACCCGACTTTCGGTCCTATCTACCGGACTTTTACCTGCCTGACTACGATATCTATCTTGAGCACTTTGGAATAGGACGCGATGGTTCCACAGCGCCCTATATTGATGCCGAGCTTTACCAGGAGGGGATCCGCTGGAAACGCGAATTACACAAAGAGCATCACACAACGCTCGTTGAAACCTTTTCTTACGAGAGAAGTGAAGGTTGCCTACTGAGTGAGCTTGAACGGAAGCTCTCCGTATTGGGAGTAAAGTTTGAGCCTTTGCCCAATGAAGCGATTCTCGACACACTCAGGGAAAGAGGGGTAATCAATGAATTTTCTCGTCTCATGACCCAGTTGGTAGGAGCGTTTAAAGGTAGCCATGAAACATGGGAGGAGGTGAGAGTCCGCGCCAGCCGTACACCAAACCCAACTCAGTTTCACGCGGCTATGGACCTACTGAAACCTATTGTGGATCAATACAATACCTACCTTGAATCAAATGAATGCATTGATTTTAACGACATGATCGGTCGAGCAATTCATTATGTCGAGTCGGGACGCTTTACACCCTCTTGGCGTTATATTTTGGTGGATGAGTTCCAAGATATATCACGGCCACGAGCGAGACTGGTAAAAGCACTAAGGGATAAAACTAAAAACTGTACCGTGTTCTGCGTTGGAGATGATTGGCAGGCGATTTATCGATTTACAGGCAGCGACGTAACACTGACAACAGGATTCGAAAAGGAATTCGGTTCTACCAGAACGACATCATTGGACAAAACCTTCCGGTTTAACAATCGAATTTGCGACGTCGCGTCGAAATTTGTGATGAAGAATCCGGCTCAGGTCAAAAAGGAGCTGAGGACCCATAAAATTGTTTCCCAAAACGCGGTGTCGATACTCCGACGGGGACAAGCTGAGCGCGAACGAGATTCAGAACTGGACGAGGTGTGTCAGGCAATCTCAGATCAGGTGGAGAGTAAAGCAAAAGTTTATATTCTAGGGAGATTCTGGTTTCGACTACCTGATAGCTCTGACATCCGAGGACTTGAGCGAAAATTCCCCAAGCTGAGCATCGAACGTTTAACCTTTCATGCGTCCAAAGGGAAAGAGGCAGACTTTGTGATCGTAGTGGGACTCGATAAGGGCCATTACGGTTTTCCCTCCACCAAAGAGACGCACCCATTGCTGAATGCATTGCTGCCGCCCGACGAGCCATATGATTTCGCTGAAGAACGCAGACTCTTTTACGTGGCATTAACGCGAGCCCGTCATCGAGCTTATCTGATCACCGACATGAGTGTCGCCTCGGTCTTTATTAAGGAACTTATAAATGAGAATTATCCGGTCGAGACCGCTGAGTTCTTAACCTCTCTCAATCAAATTCATGCAACCGAATTGTCTTGCTCTGTCTGCAAATCAGGGACGATGGTGCCGAGAAGTTCTTCCAGCTCTACGTTTTTTGGCTGCTCAAACTACCCGCACTGCTCGAATACAGAACCTGGTTGCACTTCATGTGGAAGTGCCATGAAAAAACAGGGTGGTTTCAAAATTTGTATCAATGACGCCTGCCGTTCCTGGGTACCACTCTGTTCAGTCTGTGGTGCCCCAATGAAGAAACGCCATGGCCGATACGGCGACTTTTGGGGATGCAGCAACTATCGGAGTGAGGGACCGAGCTGCTCGCATACAGTGAATAGAGTTGCGCCGCCACGCCTCGGTTCCGGAGCGCGCTCGGCAATTGCTCAACAGTGATAGAAAGGAAAAGAGACTTTTGAAGTTTAATACCAGGAATACCGTGCTCTGCTTTCTCGGTGTGTGCTTAATTTCATTTACACAAGGCGTACACAGCAATTCGGTCGTTAAAAAGTCAGGTTCGGGACTCTGCCATCCTCCCGAAAGTCGCTGGTACGAGCGCACGACGGATTTTCAAGACTTTGATTCAGTGGAGAGCTGCCTTAAGTCGGGAGGCCGGTTACCGAAGGGCCTCTCCGAAACTCTGTTATCTGACCTGGGAAAAGATGAACACGCACCCAATGGAGCTGACACTTATGCCAGGGAACGTTTCGGGCACGGCTGGTCCGATACTGATAACGACTGCCAAGACAGTCGCGCTGAGGCACTGATTGAAGCTTCGAGGACGCCCGTTATGTTTGATAGTTCCAATGGCTGCCGAGTCGTGAGAGGGCGCTGGGTGAGCCCCTTCACGGGAGAAGTTATCCAAAATTCTTCTTCAATCGATATTGACCATGTGGTTCCACTTCGATGGGCTTGGGATCATGGCGCGCGCACCTGGTCAGATGAGAAAAGGAAGGCCTTTGCGAATGACCCACGGAATCTTTGGCCTGTTGAGGCCAGTTTGAATCATGAGCCTATAACAATATAAACTATCCCAAATGATCGTGTGAGTGAGTGAATAAGCGCTTTTAGGTTTAGTAAGCATACC
>TARA_R100000306_G_scaffold62392_1_pt1 | contig 11135 bp, 13 predicted proteins | sample TARA_R100000306 | Tara Oceans TARA_R100000306 (sample SAMEA2620824) | marine metagenome | biome: marine biome (ENVO:00000447); feature: mesopelagic zone (ENVO:00000213); material: "saline water (ENVO:00002010), including plankton (ENVO:xxxxxxxx)" | depth 1000 m | reverse complement strand
TTCCGTCAGAACCGGGCGCGTGCCTTCCATGCCGGCGAAAACGGCCGCGCCGGAAGCGGCTTCACCGCGTCCATCCAGAAAAAGTGCGGACGGGTTCGCCACTTCCTGCAAACCGGCGTCGACCATTTCGAACACGCCGATTTCATCGGTCGGGCCGAAGCGGTTCTTCACCGCGCGCAGGATGCGGAACTGGTGGCTGCGTTCGCCTTCAAAATACAAGACCGCGTCCACCATATGCTCGACCACGCGCGGGCCGGCGATCTGGCCGTCCTTGGTGACGTGACCGACCAGAATGATGATAGTGTTCTTCTTCTTGGCGAACCGGACCAGCTCCTGCGCGCAGGCGCGTACCTGGGCGACCGTGCCCGGCGCCGCCGCCAATTGATCCGACCACAGGGTCTGCACCGAATCGATGACGGCGATGTCCGGCGTTTCTTTTTTCAGCCCGTCGAGAATGACCTCAAGGCTTGTCTCAGCCGCCAGCGCCACCGGGGCGTCGGCGAGGCCTAGCCGCCGGGCGCGACGGCGCACCTGATCGGCGGCTTCCTCTCCAGAGATGTAAACCGCTTTCGCGCCCGCCTTGGCCAGAAGGGCGACCGCCTGCAACAGGAGCGTGGATTTGCCGATCCCCGGATCGCCGCCCACCAGCACGGCCGAGCCGGGCACCAGCCCGCCGCCGGCGACGCGGTCAAGCTCGCGCAATCCGGTTTCAAAGCGCTTGGGGTCTTCGGTGGCGCTGCCCAGATCCACCAGCTCCAGCCGCGAGCGGCGGGTGGAGCGGCTGGGCGCCTTGGCGCTGGAGCCCAGAGGCGCGCTGGCGCCGCTTTCTTCCACCAGCGTGTTCCAGGACCCGCAGGCATCACACCGTCCCGCCCATTTGGCGTGCACGCCGCCACAGGACTGGCAGACATAGACGGTGTCGGAACGGGCCATGCGGGCTCCTTACAAAAGGCGAGGGCGGACTATAGCCTAAACGCGGCGATTCGGCTGGCGCCGGAACAGGCGCAGACGATCACTCTTCCGAGCTTTCGCCGCGCACGAAGCGGCACACCTCGTCATTGGCGCAGCTCTCCACGCCCTCGAGCGCGCCGCGCCACAGGATCTGGCCGTCTTTGACCATGGCCACATCATCGGCGATATGGCGCATCGAGGTCATGTCGTGGGTGATCGAGACCGCCGTGGCGCCGAGATTTTTCACCTGACGCACGATCAGCTTGTTGATGACGTCCGCGGTCACGGGATCAAGACCCGTGGTGGGTTCGTCAAAGAACAGGATTTTCGGCCGCGCGACGATGGCGCGGGCCAGCGCGGCGCGTTTCAGCATGCCGCCCGACAGCGAGCCGGGGCGCTGGTCAGCCACATGGGCGTCCAGATCCACCTGTTCCAGCGCCTCGATGGCGCGGGTGCGCGCTTCATCGGCGTTCACATGCTCGGCGTGCAGCAGACGGAAGGCGACGTTCTTCCAGATCGGCAGGGAATCAAACAGGGCGCCGGACTGAAACAACATGCCGATCTGGGCGACGCCGGGATCGTCTTCATGGCCGGCGCGCACGGCGACGCCGTCGATCTCGACCGTGCCGGACTGCGGCCGGATCAGCCCCAGGGCCGTCTTGATGGTGACGGACTTGCCCGTGCCAGAGCCGCCGATGATCACCAGCGAGCGGCCTTCATGGGCTTGGAGATTGAGGTCCTTGAGCACCGGCTTACGGCCGTCAAAGCCCACCGTGATGTTCTTCCAGGCGATTTTAACGCGCTCGGTCATGACGATCACACAAACAGGGAGGTGAGCAGATAATTGGCGGCGAAGATCAGCACCGCCGCGGCGACGACGGCGTTGGTGGCGGCGCGGCCCACCCCTTGGGCGCCGCCCTGGGCGTAATAGCCGTGATAGCACCCCATCAAGGTGAGGATGAAGCCGAACACCGCGGCCTTGATCAGGCCGGAGATGATGTCCCAGTTCTCCAGGAAGTCCCAGGTGTTGCGCACATAGATGGTCGGGTTGAAATCAAGCGAGTGCACGCTGACCAGATAGCCGCCGTAAATGCCGATGATGTCGGCCGTTGCGACCAAGATGGGCAGCACCAGAACGCCCGCCAGCACCCGCGGCGCGATCAGATAGCGCATGGGGTCTGTGGCCAGGGTATGCAGCGCGTCGATCTGTTCGGTGGCGCGCATGGCGCCGATTTCAGCCGCGATGCCCGATGACACCCGGCCCGCCAGCATCAAGGAGGCGATGACCGGGCCCAGCTCGCGCACAATGCCCATGGCGACGATGTTCGGCACGAAGCTTTCCGCGTTAAAGCGCGTGCCGCCGGTATAGATGTTGAGCGCCAGCGCCGCGCCTGTGAACAGCGCCGTCAGTCCGACCACCGGCAGGGAGAGAAAGCCGATCTTGATGATCTGCTGGACCAGCTGACCGCCGAAATAGGGGGGACGGACCATGGCCGCCAGCGCATGACCGGCGAACAGGGCGACAGCGCCCGCCGAGCGCAATAGCGCGAGCAGGCCGGCTCCGATGGCGCGTAACGGGTTCATGGCGCTCCCTTGTAAATGCGCTCGGCCCGGGCGCCGAGCCCGGTCAGGATTTCATAGGGCAAGGTGCCGTCCAGCGCCGCCGCCTGATACAGGTCCGGTCCGAAAAATTCAGGCACGGCGCCCTGGGCGATGTCGTGTTCCAGACCGGTGACGTCGATCATGGTCAGATCCATGCTGAGTTTTCCAACGATAGGCGCGCGTAATCCATTGATGCGGGCGCATCCTGACCCCGACAGCGCGCGGGGCAAGCCATCGGCGTAGCCTGCAGCCACAGTCGCGATCAGGCGTGGCGAATGCGCCACATAGGTTGCGCCATAACCGACCGTGTCGCCGGCGTCGATTTCGCGCAATTGCAGGATCGGCGCTTGAAGGGTCACGGCAGGCTCAAATGGATTGTCAGCGTTCAGGTCAGCCGTCGCGCCATAGAGCCCGATGCCGGGCCGGGTCAGATCGAAATGATAGCGTTCGTCCAGCAGGACGCCGCCGGTATTGGCCAGGCTCAACCGGGTTTCAGGCAGGGCGTTGGTCAGCGCCGTAAAGCGCTCCAGCTGGCGAATGTTCTGGGCTGACGCCGTCTCTTCAGAACAGGCGAGATGGCTCATCACCATGGAGACGTCGAGCGCCTGCAACGCCGTCAGCAAGCCGCTGATATCGCCTGCGCCATAGCCAAGCCGCGCCATCCCGGTGTCGATATGGACCGCACACGGCCCCACTGGGTCGGCGCGAAATTGCGCGGTCTCGCCCGGCTGGTTCAGCACAGCGCCCAGTCGGTGTTTGGCGTAGAGCGGACGGTCTTTGGCGCGATAGCCAGAAAACACCCAGATGTCCGGCGTAGCGTCGCCCAGGGCTTCACGCACTTCGACGCCTTCTTCCACAGTGGCGACGAAGAAGGTCCGCGCGCCCTCTTTCATCAGCCGCCGCGCCACAGGCCCGGCGCCCAGCCCATAGGCGTTCGCCTTGACCACGGCGCTGGTCTCGGCGTTCGGGCTGAGCTTTTGCAAGACTTTGAAATTGCGCGACACCGCGTCCAGATCAACGATCAGGCGCGCGCGGGTATTGTCAGCAGAAGGCGTAGCGAGAACAGACATCTGACGCTCTATGTGGCTGCGCTCGCGCCTGGGAGCAAGCGTTAGGGCGCAGCGCCGCGCCCTTACTCGTGATCCTGACGGCCAGAGTAATCGAGATCGGAGAATTTCGTACGATCTGGATCGAACGCCACTTTCACCGAACCGATCGGGCCGTGACGCTGTTTGCCGATGATGACGTCCGCCTGGTTGCGGATCTCGCGCATCTCGTCTTCCCATGCCAGATGCTGCTCTGTGCCTTCCTTGGGCTCCAGGCGTTCGAGATAATAGCTCTCGCGATACACAAACAGCACCACGTCGGCGTCCTGCTCGATCGAGCCCGATTCACGAAGGTCGGACAGCTGGGGCTTCTTGTCTTCGCGCTGCTCCACCTGACGGCTCAGCTGGGACAGGGCGATCACGGGCACGGACAGTTCCTTCGCCAGCGCTTTCAAAGCCTGGGTGACTTCGGAGATTTCCTGCACACGGTTCTCGCCCGAGCTTTTCGAACCCGTGACCAGCTGCAGATAGTCCACCACCACCATATCAAGCCCGATGGTGCGCTTCAGGCGCCGGCACCGCGCCATCAGCGAGCCGATGGGCAGGCCGCCCGTGTCGTCGATGTAGAGCGGGATGCCGGCGATTTCGTGCACACCGTCGCGAATGTCTTCAAACTGGGCGGCGTCGATCTTGCCCTGACGGATCAGATAGCCGGAAATGCCGGTGTAGTCCGCCACCAGACGGGTGGCGAGCTGATCAGACGACATCTCCAGCGAGAAGAAGGCGACAATGCCGCCATTGGTGGTCTTGCGGGTGCCGTCGGGCTGTTCTTCCGCCTGATAATTGCGCGCCACCGAGAAGGCGATATTGGTGGCCAGCGCGGTTTTGCCCATGGAGGGGCGCCCGGCGAGGATCACCAGGTCAGACGGGTGCAGGCCGCCCATCTTGGCGTCCAGCGATTTCAGCCCCGAGGAGATGCCCGACAGGCCGCCGCCGCGTTTATAGGCCGCCGAGGCGATTTCCAGCGATTTGTGGACCGCCAGATGAAACGGTTCGAGCGCCTTGGATGTGCCGCCCTGTTCAGCCAGGGCGAACAGGCGGCGCTCGGCGCCTTGCAGAATGTCTTCCGCGCTGTCATCGGGCTCCGGCGCATTGGCGGCGTGGGAGACTTCATCGCCGAACCGGATCAGCTCGCGCCGCATGGCCAGATCATAGATCAGGCGGCCATATTCGCCGGCGGAGGCGGGTTCGGGCGCTTCGCGCATCAGATCGGCGAGATAGACCGCGCCGCCCACTTCCTTCATGCCCGGATCGCGTTCGAACCGGGTTTTCAGCACCACAGCGTCCGCCAGCGCGCCAGAAATGATCAGCTGGCTCGCCGCTTCATAGATGCGGCCATGCAGCGGATCATAGAAATGATCAGGTTTCAGCCAGTCGCCGACGCGGTGATACACCTCGTTATCAAACAGCAAGGCGCCCAGAAGGGCCTGTTCCGCCTCGATATTATGAGGCGGGGAATGGCTTTCCAGCGGGGCGGGGGTGTGGTCGTAGGATTCTGCTGTCATGGTCTGCAATCCTTAACCCGGATTGATCGTGCAATACACGTCTTGAAGTTTTCCGGGAGTGATTCCCGGTCATCCACAGGCGGCTGTGGACAAGTCCGAAAGCCTCGCCGGAACAGTCGTAAAGCCATTGATCCGCGCGGGAAGGGGGATGTGCTGGGAAAAAGTGTTTGTGTCAATGAACCCGATTGGCTCCCCGTCGCACCTTGTCTCCTGAACGAAAGGACAGGGCATGAGCCAGGATCTTGAACGCGCACTGGACGGCTATCTCGCCGCCTCCGCCCGCACCGGCGACCGCCGGGCGCTCGGCGCGCTGGCGAGCCGCTGGACGCCGCGCCTGTCCGCCTTCGCCTGGCGCCTGATGGGCGATGCGGATGGCGTGGAGGAGGCGGTGCAGGATTCCTGGGTTGAGATCCTCAAAGATCTGCCGCGCTTAAGGGATGTGGACGCCTTTCCGGCGTTCGCGTTTCGCATTGTCCAGCGCCGTTGCGCGCGCCTGATCCGTCAGCGCCAGTCCGGCCGCCGCCTGAAAGCGGACGCCCAAGCTGAACCGCCGCCTGAATCCCATGATCCGGACCGGGCGGTGGACGCCTTGCGCATCCGTGAGGCCATGCGTGATTTGCCGCCTGAGCAGCACGCGGCGCTCTGGCTGTATCACATCCAGGGTTTGAACGTGGCGGAGATCGCCGCCGCGCTCGACGTCCCGACGGGCACGATCAAGACCCGTCTCATGCATGCGCGCCGGAAAATCGCCGCGCAACTCCAAGGAGGATCCGATGAGTGATCTCGACCGCATGATTGAAGACAGCCTGCGAGAGGCTGACGGCCGCTCGCCCCAGCTCGATCTCGAGCCGGGCTATTTCGCCCAGGCGCTCAGCCTGTTCACCGGCCGCACCGCTTGGGTGCACTGGACGATCATGATCGCTCAGGCGCTGATGTTCATCGGCGGGGCATTCTGCGCGGTGAAATTCTACCAGGCGGGCGCCGTGATGGAGGCGCTGCGCTGGGGGCTGCCCTCTGTGGTGCTTCTGGTGTTCTCCGCCATCTTCAAGAGCACGCTGGCGCCCAAGATGGAGACCAATCGCCTGCTGATGGAAATCAAGCGCGTGGAATTGCGCATCGAGCGGATGCGGTCCGAGCGGGAGGGCTAGATGGTCTTGAGATGCAGGACCATGCGGTGGTTCTGCATCTCGACCCCGTTGGGGCGCACGGTCTGGGTCTGCACCAGCGTCCAGCCGTGTTTTTCGAAGAATTTCCGCGCGATATGGCTGGCCTGAACGGTGAGGGTGGTCATGTCACGCCTGCGCGCCTCATCCAGGATCGCCGCGTGAAGCCACCCCGCCAGCCCGTCGCCTTTCCGGTCAGGCCTCACATAGGCCATGTCGAGCTCGCCCTCGGGCGTCAGGGTGAAGAACCCCGCAAGCCCTTGATCATCCTCGGCGACCAGAATGATCTGTCCTGACAGGCGCTCGGTCATGAAAGCCGCGCTTTTGGGGGCCGGGGACCAGGCCTGAAGCTGCGCTTCGTCATAGGCGCCGACCGCGCCGGTGTGGACGGCGTCATGCCACAGAAGACCCAGGCCAGCCATGTCTCCGCAATGGGCCAGGCGAATAGGGTTGGTCATAGAGGGGCTCCTTTAAACGAAAACGGGCGGCTCTGTGTGAGAGCCGCCCGTCATCTGATCAGAAGAGTGGAAAGCCCTAGCTTTCGGTTTCTTCAGTCTCTTCGGCGTCCGCATCGTTGGAGCCGTAATCATCGTCGTCGCCTTCGACGCCGGACTCTGCGAGTTCGACGGCCTGGGCTTCGGCCAGAGCGCGGTCTTCATCAGCGGCGGACGCGATCACGTCCTCGCCTTTGGCCTGACGCTCGGCTTCGTCCTCGGTGCGGGCGATGTTGATGGTGATCGTGGTGTCCACATCCGCGTGCAGAACCAGGCGCACTTCGTGCAGACCCAGCGTCTTGATCGCGGTGTTCAGGTCCACCATGCCGCGGGTGACCGCGAATTCCGGCGTGGAGGCTGCGTCGGCGATGTCACGGGTGGACACCGAGCCGTACAGCTGGCCGGATTCAGACGCCTGGCGGATCAGCACGAAGGTCGCGCCGTCCAGGTGAGAGCCTTCCTCGCGAGCCTTGGCGGCGCGCTCGGCGTTCAGCTTCTCGATTGCTTCGCGCTCGCGCTCGAAGCGTTCCATATTGGCGTTGGTGGCGCGCAGCGCTTTGGCTTGCGGCAGCAGGAAGTTGCGGGCGTAACCCGGCTTCACCGTCACCACGTCGCCGATGGCGCCGAGCTTTTCGACACGTTCAAGCAGAACAACTTGCATGGTCTTAAGCTCCCTTAATCGACGGCGTACGGCAGAAGGGCCAGAACACGAGCGCGCTTGATGGCGCGGGCGAGTTCACGCTGCTTCTTGGCCGACACGGCGGTGATGCGAGACGGCACGATCTTGCCGCGTTCGGACATGTAACGCTGAAGCAGCTTGATGTCCTTGTAGTCGATCTTCGGCGCATTTTCGCCGGAGAACGGGCAAACCTTGCGGCGGCGCTGGAACGCGCGGCGAGCAGGGACGTTGGAGATGGAGATCTCAGCCATGTTCCGGGACTCCCTAGCGGCGTTCGCGGCGCTTGCGGTCTTCGCCTTTGCGAAGCACAGCGCTCGGTTCTTCGTTCAGTTCGTCGACGCGGCAGGTCATGTAGCGCATGACGTCGTCGGCGAAGCGCTGGCGGTAATCGAGAGCTTCAAGCACCTCGTTGCCAGCTTCCATGTCCAGATAGCCGTAATGGCCTTTCCGGTTTTTGTTCATGCGATAAGCCAGCGTGCGCAGACCCCAGTATTCGGTCTTGTGCACCTTGCCGCCTTTTTCCTCGATCAGAGCCTTGAGCTCTTCGATCGAAGATTCCATCTGCGTCGGAGAAACATCCGGGCGCGCGATGAACACGTGTTCGTATTTGTTCATAAGACGTTGTCGTCCCTTCTGAAGGGCCGCGGCGCAAGCAACATCCGAAGGGCCGGATGGTCTCACGTCGGCTCCCCTGGTCCCGCCCGACACACAATGCCGAGACGGACCACGACCAGAGGACCGCAGCCGGTGAAGCCGCGGTGTATAAGCGAAGGCGGACGCGGGCGCAAGCGGGTCGAGACCTTGCCACTCAAGCTGCGCCCGGCTATCCCGCGTGCAATCAGAGTTGCGAGGGAGGACGCCGCATGGCGCTTGCATTCACTTTTCCCGGACAGGGCAGCCAGGCCGTCGGCATGGGCAAGGCGCTGGCGGACAGCTTCGCGTCGGCGCGCGCCGTCTTTGACGAGGTGGACGAGGCCCTGGGCCAGAACCTGTCCCAGCTGATGTGGGACGGGCCGATTGAAGAGATCACCCTGACCGAGAACGCCCAGCCCGCCATCATGGCGGTGTCGCTGGCGGCGATGGCGGCGCTGAAATCCGAGTTCGATGTGGATGTGACGGCGGCCAAATTCGTGGCCGGTCACTCGCTGGGCGAATATTCCGCTCTGTGCGCCGCGGGCGCATTGTCGGTTTCAGACGCAGCGAAGCTTCTGAAGCTGCGCGGCCAGTCCATGCAGAAAGCCGTGCCGGTGGGCCAGGGCGCCATGGCGGCGCTGCTGGGCGCCGAGATGGACCAGGCTGAGCAGGCGATCACTCAGGCCGCAACGAGCGGCATCGTGACCATCGCCAATGACAATGCGCCGGGTCAGATCGTGATCTCGGGCGACAAGTCGGCGGTGGACGCCGCGATCGCCGCGATCAAGGAGATGGGCGTGCGCAAGGCGATGCTGCTGCCAGTCTCCGCACCGTTTCACTGCCCGCTGATGCAGCCTGCCGCCGACGCCATGGCGGAAGCGCTCAAGGACGCGCAGATGTCCAATCCGTCCGTACCGGTCGTCACCAATGTCAGCGCCGGTCCGGTCTCGGATGCGGAAACGCTGCGCGCCCAGCTGGTTGAACAGGTCACGGGCAAGGTGCGCTGGCGCGAGAGCGTCGATGCGATGCATGCTGCTGGCGTGGAGCAATTCGTGGAGGCGGGCGCCAAGGTGCTCACCACCATGCTCAAGCGGCATATCAAAGAGGCGCAGGGCACAGCGCTTGTGACCGCCGAAGATCTGGAAGCCTTCGCAGCTTCCCTGAAGGGATAGATTTACATGTTTGATCTGACTGGAAAAAAAGCGCTCGTCACCGGCGCGACTGGCGGTTTGGGCTCTGCGATTGCGCGCTCACTGCATGCGGCAGGCGCCTCGGTGGCGCTGTCGGGCACGCGTGAGGCAGTGCTGAAAGAGCTGGCGGATGAGCTGGGCGAGCGCACGGCGGTCTGTCCGGCGAACCTGTCGGACGCTGACAGCGTCGACGCCCTGCCCAAGCAGGCGTCTGAAGCGCTCGATGGCCTGGACATCCTGATCTCCAACGCCGGCATTACCCGCGATCAGCTGCTGATGCGGATGAAGGACGAGGACTGGGACACGGTCATCAAGGTCAATCTGGAAGCCCATTACCGCCTGTCCAAGGCCGCAATGCGGGGCATGATGAAGCAGCGTTTCGGCCGCATCATCGGCATCACCTCCATCGTCGGCGTCACCGGTAATGCGGGTCAGACCAATTACGCAGCGTCCAAGGCCGGCATGATCGGTTTCACGAAAGCGTTGGCCCAGGAAGTCGCGTCGCGCGGCGTGACGGCCAATTGCGTGGCGCCGGGATTCATCGAATCGCCGATGACCGACGCGCTGACCGATGACCAGAAGGCGGCGATTCTCTCCACGATTCCGGCTGGCAAGCTGGGTCAGGGATCAGATATTGCAGCTGCGTGCGTGTATCTCGCCAGTGCGGAAGCCGGTTATGTCACCGGTCAGACCTTGCACGTGAACGGCGGTATGGCGATGATCTAGGCTTGATTGGTCCGGGCGCCCGGACCGACTTGCCAGACAGTGTGCGGCTGGCGTACGAGTTTTCGGCGTGTTATCAGCCCGCACGCTTCACGGGGGAAGGACTTGAACCTTCCTTGCGTAAACAACACCTAGGAAGCGCGACGCCCGCCGGGATGTCCGCAAAACAGAATTTGAAAAGGGACCGACATGTCCGACGTTCTTGAGCGCGTTAAAAAGATCGTTGTCGAGCATCTCGACGTTGAAGCCGAAAAAGTGACCGAGAAGGCTTCCTTCATCGATGATCTGGGCGCTGACTCTCTCGACAATGTCGAGCTGGTCATGGCGTTCGAAGAAGAATTTGATATCGAAATCCCCGACGATGCCGCTGAGCACATCCAAACGGTCGGTGATGCGGTGAAATTCATCTCCGAAAAGCTCGGCTAAGCCGGAGCATATCTCATGTCGAAGCGTCGCGTCGTCGTGACCGGGTTGGGGCTTGTGTCCCCGCTCGGCTGCGGAACTGAACATGTCTGGTCCCGGATTATCGCCGGGGAGTCAGGCTTGGCGAAGATCGAACACTTTGATGTGTCCGATCTGTCCAGTCACGTGGCGGGTATCATCCCGCGCGTCGACGGGCGCAACGGCGGGGGCGAAGGCGTCCCCGGGTCGTTTGACCCTGATGCGGTGATGCCCGCGCGAGATCGCAAGCGCATCGACGAATTTATCCTTTACGGCATCGCCGCCGCCGACGAGGCGCTCGCTCATTCCGGCTGGAAAGCGGAGAGTGAAGAGGCCAAGGAGCGCGCAGGCGTTCTGATCGGGTCCGGCATTGGCGGTCTTCAGACCATCTATGACGCCTCGGTCACGCTGCATGAGCGCGGACCGCGCAAGCTCAGCCCGTTTGTGATTCCGGCCATGCTGATCAACCTCGCCTCCGGCCAGGTCTCGATCCGTCATGGCCTCAAAGGCCCGAACCACGCCGTGGTGACGGCGTGCTCCACCGGCGCCCACGCCATTGGCGACGCCGCCCGTCTGATTGCCTATGGCGATGCGGACATGATGGTGGCGGGCGGCGCGGAAAGCGCCATCACCCGTCTCGGTTATGGC
>TARA_R100000306_G_scaffold43000_1_pt1 | contig 11151 bp, 10 predicted proteins | sample TARA_R100000306 | Tara Oceans TARA_R100000306 (sample SAMEA2620824) | marine metagenome | biome: marine biome (ENVO:00000447); feature: mesopelagic zone (ENVO:00000213); material: "saline water (ENVO:00002010), including plankton (ENVO:xxxxxxxx)" | depth 1000 m | reverse complement strand
GGATAATCGCTCGGTAGTGAGAACAAGCACCGAAATGGAGTGGGACTCTGATAGCGAAAAGCCGTATGCGCTCTGGCGAAAAGAACAACTTGACGCAATCCTGGGCTGGACACTGATCGCGTATCAAACAAATTCTGGTTTCATATAGGATTTACCGACCCTTCAACCGATTCCGGCAATCTGGCTCTAGGCGTTTATTTCGAGGGTGCAAGTAGTAAGTCATACCCTGCGGATGCACCATATTCAACCGGCCTGATTTGGAACAACACCGCCGAACGATACGAACAGCATGCTTATGAGTACATCCTGATCAAGACTCGTGGCAGCAACGACGCATCTATGATTGAGTGTTCGAAATCAGCCGTTTACTGCAATCTCAGAGGCGCGCGACTTACGCCGCACTTGAAGTTCCAATCCATCAGCATACCCAAGGATGATTTGCAGAACTGGCGCAGCTATCAGGAGAAGGCGATCAGGCTGTTCAACAGCACCCTGGTTTCAAGCGAAATTCATTCTTCTGATGCTCCTGCTGGCTAGCCGTCCGTCTAACCACAGGAACGCTTTCTCATCGCTTACAAGATAGTATTCTTGCCGCCTCTGCGAACAGAGACTCGCGCTTACATTAGCCAGGATGCTTTATGAACCACCGCCTCGTACTCCCCACCCTACTCTCGACTGCACTCATGCTGGTCACGCCGTTTGCGGTTGCCAAAGACTCGGCCGCACCAGACGCAGATACATTCGTCGACGCCTATATCAAGCTCTTCGTGCCGATTCACATGGTGCGCTCGGTCGATGACCGATGCCAGACGGAGGAGCCGGATCTCGTTCCCCGAGACGCGATTAAGACCTGGGACGAGATCAACTCGGTCGGCAAGCTTGAGGGTGCCTCAGCGAAACTGATGACTCATTCAAAGGACTGGCAAGCCATGCGGCCACTGCTCGACGCCAAGATCGCCGAGACCACCAAAGCTGATATAGCAGAAATGTCCTGCAAAGACTTTAAGGCTACCGTTGAAAAGGGTGGCTTTCAGGTACTGAAATCGTCGCTCGATGATTACCTGACAGTGATGAAGGGGTTTTCTGCGATGTTGAAGGAGGCCCGGGCTACAAAAAGCTGACGCTCTTCAGCTCGTCCTGCAGCGGCCCTGCTCAAAAATCATTTCCGCAGTCAGCCCCTCCTCGTCTGTGATTGACGGATCAGCGCCCGCGTCTAAAAGAACTGGAAGTGCCGGGTGATCGGGTGAATCGCACATAGCCCTCATGAGGGGGGTACGTCCTCGGCTGTCCTGCTTGTTGACGTCAGCGTCAGCCTCTATGAGCAGTGAAATCAGCTCTTTTGCAGATGGCGTGAACAGCGCTCGAAACAACGCTGTTTGCCCGCTTTTGTCTTCACCATTCACTTTTGCGCCGTTCGCCAAAAGCAGTCTTACCAAAGCCGGGGCGTCTTTGTGGGAGATCGCAATCATGAGTGGCGGGGCGGCAGTACCGTCATCTGGAGCATTTGGATCTGCACCCGCTTCCAAGAGCAGGCTGACCAGCTCAAGCGCGTTATCTGTACTGACGGCTTTCATCAACGGCGTGGTAGGGCTACCGATACCGAGGGTATTTTGAAAGCGATTTACGTCCGCACCTCTCTTCAACAGCATTTGCACAAGCTCAGGGCGATTGCTGGAGACAGCCGCCTCGAGTGCGGCATCGCCGTCCGGACTCAAGCCCGCATCAAGCAGTATGGGCACCGCTTCAGGATTTCTTTTCACTGCATCATCGATGGTAATCGCTGCTTTTTGTAGGTCTTCCGATGACATACCCTGCATCGTTCGGCGCAGGATAGGCAAACAGCTTGGTATCTGCGAAATTGTAGGCAGGTCCCCTCCGGCGAGTGTCGCTCCCGCCTCTAATAAACGCTCGACTAGCTCGATATGACAGGGCGAAGAGAGCGCGTAGGACATAACTGCATGCCCAAGACAGCTCTTAACCTTATGCACATCAGCACCATGGTCCAGAAGTGCATCGACTTTCTCAAGGTATTTGTCGGCCTCCTCTAGATCCCCTCGGCTGAACGCCCTTCCACTTCTCGAAACCGCTGAGCCCAATAGCGAAATGGAAGTTCTCCCCGATGTGTAGCATTCGTTCGGGTCTGCACCTGCTTCTAACAGAACCCGGAATAATTCGCCATGATCTGCAGTCAGGAGAACATCACTGAGTGCAGAAGCGCTTCCTGGCGTCGAAGGAATCGCCTTCACGTCCGCACCTGCATCAAGGAGGACCCTGACGATCGCTAGCCTTTTTGCCCTGACCGCCGAGTTCAGTGGAAGCGATCCGTGCTTATCCGGCTGATTAGGACTGGCTCCATCCGCCAGAAGGCTTTCGACTTCACGGGGGTGGCCTACGGACGACAGTAAAACCAGCTTATCCGCAACTGTAAATTCGGGCACCTCTTCAGCTGCGGTATTTTGCGCGACGCCACAGAGTAGCATCGCAGCTACCGTGAGACCCGGTGAAATACGGCGAAAGTGAGTCAGGATCGCACTTGAGCTCATCGTACAGCCGGGTCCTTGGTAGTGTATCTTTCAAAAGCCAACTTGATGTCAATCAGTTGCATAAGCCTCTCGGAATGAGGTTCAAAGAGATCTCGAAGTGTGCCGTTGATATCAATCAGCTGGTGCTAAGATCGCCCTTGTCGTCAGACCCAGCACGCTGGGCAGTAGCAATCTTCTGAACCAGTTCCATCAGCCCTTCTGCATGGGTTTCAGTAGATCTCGAAGTTTTGCATAGTCTTTGAATAGCTGCGGGCGGAGTTTGTCTACGTCCCCAGAACCACTACGCTGCGCAGTTGCAATAGTGAGGAGGGTCTCTCAGCGATTTTGAAGGAGGCCAGGGCTACAGGTGGCTGGCGGCTCTCCTTAAACATCACAGAGTCCCTTCTCTACTATCATGTCAGCGGTATTGCCGTCTTGGTCGGTCATGTGAGGGTTAGCTCCACCTTCGAGCAGGCGGGGTATCATGGGGTGGGATAATGATAGGCACATGGCTCGCATCAGTGGAGTTCGCCCAGTGTTATCTGGTTTATTTGCGTCAGCGCCGGCTCCTAGCAGTAGAGGAACCAACTGATAATCCTCTTGGTGCCATAGCGCGTGCATCAGAGCAGTCTCCCCTGAACGATCCTGGCCATTAACATCTGCACCAGCAGCGAGAAGCTGCTTCGCCATTGACGCACCTCCCTTCTTTCTCACAGCGAGAATCAAGGCCGTATGACCGCCGAAATCTTCCTTCCATTCGAGATCAACGCCTGCCGACAGTAAAATAGGCACGACCGATTCAGCGTATTCACTACGCACAGCGGCGGTCAGTGGAGAATCGTGAGGCTTTCCCTGTAAGGTCGATTTTTGATTAATGTCCGCGCCTGCGCTCAGCAGGAGCCGAACCATTTCCACGTTCCCCTCTCCCGCGGCGAGAACGAGAGCCGCGCGGCCGTTAGGGTCGAACTTATGGGCTAGCAGCAGCGGAACTATACCCGGGTTGCTCTCCACTGCATCGTCAATGACTATTTCGGCCTCACGCAGCTCTTCAGGAGACGTCGACTTCAAAACACGTTCTAGAACGGATGTACAGGTAGGGTCTTTCGATAGAGCACGCACTTCATAGGGTGGAACTTCTGCGCCTGCATCCAATAGCCGGTGCAGAAGTCGCTCGTAGCAAGGCGCGGACACTGCTTTGGAAAACGCTGGCAGCTGCTCACATTGATCAACCTTCTGTGGGGTAGCCCCATTTCTCAGCAGTATTTCGATGTTGTCAAGATAGCCCTCAGCACTGTCAGATTCTTGTGATGCAAAGGCTCGAGATGCACGTCCGATCGCGCCGCCTAACGCTGTGAAGCTGGCTTTTTCGTCTTGCCCGCAGCGATTGGGATCAGCGCCAGAATCAAGCAACAAACGAATCATTTCACCACGTCTGAGACTTGTTGCGGCGACGTATAGAGGGGCGCTATCGAAATCAAACTTTGCGCCCTTATTTACATCGGCTCCCGCCGCCAGAAGCGTCTCCGCAACATCAAGGCGATTATATAGCGCGGCGTAGTACATAGGGGTGAGCCCTTTTCGATTAGGCTGGTTAGGATCTGCCCCGTCCGCTAGAAAACTTTCAACCGCAGCTAGTGGCATGCGAGCAACTGCGTAAACCAGTCTCTCAGCAAGCTCCTGTTTTTGGTCATCGGCCGAGGCGATAGACCAGCCAGGGAAAAGCACCAGGCAAAGAACAAAAATCAGGTTTCTTGACATCCCACTAACCTTATCGAAAAAAGTATTTCACCTTGTTTGCGGTGCAGGTTAACGATACGCGCCACAGATGGCTTTGATTTTTTGCAATTGCCGAAGGTCCTCTTGCAACGGCGCCATTAGCTCTCTGAGGTTCTCATTCACTTTCGACACCTTCTCCGATAGCTCTGGACTTATTGCCCCGGAGTCCGATGCGGCAGCAACTTCGGCCAGCACAACCTTGCCCTCAACCAGGGCAGAATTTAAAGCTGGGGACCTCGAGATATACCTCTCAACTGCTTCAGAATGTCTACTAGCCTCATTCGCCAAGTGAGTCCAATTTCCTCCCTCCTGCTCCCAAACCGCTATGCCCGCTGACGCCTGGTCGTAGTAGCTCTCTCGGTCCAAACTCCCATTGTGAAAATGTCGATCTCTGGTATCGAAGGTGAAGTCAGAATAATCTTCGTCGATCACCCTATCGATGCCTCCAGCGGCGTTCGCGGTATCGGATGCGAATTTGACTAGTTCATCTGGATCAACAGCCATACTCTGAAGATCCAACACTTCAGCAGCGAACTTCGCTCTCTCAAGTCGTGCCGTGTCAAGTTGCTCGCCACTTGGGAATTCTGCCTGAAGCTGAGCGTATTCAAGAAGGGTATCCGCAGCAGCTTCTCGCTCACCAAAGCTCCTCTTGATCAACTCGGTACCATTCTGGATTAGAGCGAACGGATCAACAGCAGCCTCTCCCATCGCCTCAGATCCGATCCGGCCGTTGATATCATCGCCTACCAAGCCTGTGGTCATTTTCACTAGGCCCATTGGCGATGCACCACTCGTACCGATGCCAATGGCCTGGAACAGTCGGGTCATAAGCGCCTGGCCACTGCCAGTCGATTGTGAACCGATACCTACCAAAAGCGTCCTATCTGCATTTGCACTCTCAAGCTTGAGAAGCTGCCAGTGAGGGTCCTTCTCAAGCTTTTGCTCCAACCCGGGATTCTCCTCCAAAAGTGTTTGAAGCGCCGCACGCTGCTCTGCGGTCTTCTCTTTGTGAGCATCCAACAGGTCGCCGAACGACGGCTCAACAGTCTGCCCTCCCCCCAACGCAATATCGAAATCCTCTCGAAGATGAGCCAATGGGAATTGCCAATCCCTGCCCATCTTCAGCGCCGATTCAACGTCACCGAACAGCGATTCCGCAAGCTCTTGATTACCGTCTGCAAGCTCCGCCATTCGGTCGGCAAGTCCCCGGGTATCAAGGCTACCGGTCGATGGATTCGTGAAGTCTCGAATCAGCTGCTGAGCGCTGGGAGGCAATCCCGCGGCAGCAGAAGGGTTGAATGCGAAAGAAGCGCCGGCGGCGCCTACGGAACTGAGCGAGGTCATGTGCAATCCCTGTCGTAACTGAGTGAAGTAGACTCGATTATCAAGATAAATGCAGGCGTCGGTAACTAGGGCGAACTCTAGGTGGGACATTTTTGCTACAGGGAAGCTCTATGACCACGAAATTGCAGAATAGTTTGCAAGGTGCCAGGCCTAGTGAGCGGTTGAGCCAATGGGCTATTACACGCCAACGTCGGGAGCTGTTATCTTAGGGGCCGATATCACGGACGTATCCAATCATGACCAATCTGGACAAGGCGATCGCCATCGCCACACGAGCTCACGCCGGTCAAACCGACAAGGGCGGCAACCCCTATATTCTGCACGCGCTCAGGGTGATGATGCAGTTCGAGCACCATAACGAAATGATTGTGGCCGTGCTGCACGATGTCGTGGAAGACACCGGCCTTACGGCTGCGGATCTCGAAAAGTATGGCTTCTCTGAAGATATCATCGCGACTATCGACTGTCTGTCACGGCAGCGCGGTGAAAGCTACGACAGCTTTCTTGCGAGAATCGCCCAGGACGACCTCGCCAGGCGGGTGAAGATTGCCGATATCAAGGACAACCTCAACCTCACCCGTCTGGATCAGCTCACCAACCGGGACATGGCCCGGGCGAAGAAGTACCACAAGGCATTGAAGGTGCTGGCGGAGTAGCTTAGGCGCTCCACGGTCAAGGCGCGCTGGCCTCCACTTCCAGCTGCTCGTCATCCGCTGGCTGACCCTTGCCGAGAATGATGTTCGCAGCGAACGACAGCGACAACATGATCAGCGCAACGGGCCACAACGTGTCGTTGTGCAGCTGGGTCGACAGGCCGCCGGCAAGGCCCGCCAACAGGTACTGAGAGGCGCCGAGAAAAGCTGAGGCTGAGCCAGTGTGGCGGTCGAAGCAACTCATGTACAAGGCGCCAGAATTAGGCACGATCATGCCGTGACTGCCGACCGTGAAGATGATGCAGCCGGCAACCAGCCACAGTGGTGGATCGAAAGCCAGCGTGCTCACCAAGGTAGCCACGGCTGCGAGTTGTAAACACAGCGCAAGATTCAGCATCGTCTCGGGCGACCTGACGTTCAGCTGCCAACTGTTGATCCGATTCAGCACAGCCAGCATCACGATATTCGCAGCAAACAGAAGACCGAAGGTTCTTTCTGAGACGCCGAAGTACGCCTGGTAGATAAAGGATGCGTTGGTAATGAACACGACCATCACGCTGAACGCCAGCGCCTGGGTTGCCAGATATCGACGAGCATTGCGTTGCCGCAAGACATGCAGATAGCGCTTCAGAACAGGCGTCGGCGTCGCTACCGGATCAACCGCAGGCCCTCTTCTCGGCAACACTCGCCAGATAATCAACATCATCAGTACAGCGGCTATCGATAACACCGCGAAAATGCTGCGCCAGTCCGAAAGCTGAAGGATCAGTGCGCCCACCGAGGGCGCAAGTGCCGGCACAGCGATCATGATGAGGCCGACCAGCGAAAATAGCTTGGCCGCCTCTACGCCCACCGCACGATCACGAATCAGCGCTGGAATACAGACAGCAGTAAAGCCGCCACCAATCGCCTGGGCAAAGCGCGCCAGCTGCGCGACCCACAGGACATCAGCCATCATGATCACGAGGCTGCTCGCCGAGAACGCAACCAGCCCGCTCAGAATAACCGTCCGCCGCCCTAGCCGATCAGACAGCGGACCACCGACCAGTTGGCCAAGCGCCACACCCAGCACGAACAGACTGATCGTGGTCGCGATATCATCCGCGCCAACGTTGAAATCCAATGCCATAGCCGGCATCGCCGGTAAATAAAGATCCAATGCGAGTGGCACCAGTGCCATGACCATCGCAATCGGCAGAGCAAACCTGAGATTATTCATCGGTTCCTTGGGTACACTGATCAAGGGAATAGCTGCCTATGCAACTATCTTTCCAGAAAGAGAATAACTTGCATCTATCTTTCCAGCAAGGTAGTTTGCCGAGCTTTCACTGAGCCCGGACGCCCATGAGCAATACTCACCTGCCCTTTGACGAATTCCTCGCACTGATGCGCGAGAACTGGCCGGAAGCCCACTCGCTGATGACCACGGCGGTGCCGCGCATGATCCGGGTGAACGAAGGCTTTCAGCAGGTGATTCGACAGGTGATGGAAGCGCAAGGGCTGCAGGATGCGGACTTCAGGTTGCTGAGCACCCTGCGCCGGAGCGGCGAGCCCTATCGTCTTTCACCAACGCAGCTGTATTACTACATGCTGGTGAGTTCGGGTGGACTGACCAAAGTGCTGCATCGTCTGGAAGCGGCAGGTCTGGTACAGCGGGTGGATAATGAGCTGGATGGGCGGAGCAAGCTCGTGGAGCTCACGCCAGAGGGGAAGAACGTGGCGGAGGAATCTATGCTCGCGATTAGCCGTAAGCATCGCGAGATGATTTCGAAGGTGTCCGATGAGGATATCGAGCAGCTGGATCGGCTATTGGCCAAGGTGTTGCAGTCTATGGAGTAGTAGAGAATTGTCCTCGGCAAAAGCTCAAGTTCGCTTACTCAATCGGCCTGATCTGGAAATTTCATCTGGGCGACCTTCGCGCATCCACCTGGCCATGGCACCTTCTTGTAAGGCGTATTGCCCTTGATGAGACTTCCAGAGAATAGCTGAATCGTCTGCGCGCAGTTTGTCCAGAGCTTTCTGAACGCGTGATGGCGTCACCACTTCGCCCGTGGCACGGGTGTAGTAATCCAGCGAATCCTGAGTGTAGGGTTCGAAGTTTTCGCCCTTTTCAGCTACTAGAGTGACGATAGCCTGTTGCAGAGGCGGCAAGGCCTTCGCCGTGTTTTGAAAACGCTCGATCAACGCCAGACGCTGCGCTATTGCCATATCAACCATCTGTGTCTCGATTCGAACCACCGTTTCTGACCCGAGAGCCCGCTTGCTGAGGATGGTCGACAGAGCACTCTTGAAGGTTTGTGGCTCGTGCTCGAACAGCTCGAAAGCGCGGGCCATTTTGTTCCGATCGAGCATCTGAACCTTGGTGAAGTCTTCAGCCAGCTTGCAGACAAAGTCGATGTAGCGCTCATCGAGCAAGGGAAATTCCTGCACCTGGCTACCGTAAAAGGCCGCATTCTTGCTGGTAACCAGTCGCATCAGCTTATCGCGATCAGAACCGGTCATGATCAGTAGTAGATGCTGTTGACCATCCGAGCGCATTTGATCCCGTGCGCTCTTCAAACCTGCCATAAAAGCGTGACCATTGTGGTGGGTCATAGCCAATTGAGCTTCATCTATCACGAGAACGATATCCTTACTGACTTTTCTGCGCAGGTCACTCAGGGCGGTTTCAACAGTGCGGAAGTCTATGGCAGCAATAAGCTTTGGATCGATAGTACCGACCGAAGGCACTTTGATCTCGTTGGTTCGTTACGAAGAAACGACGTTTTGCCTGTGCGCCTTGGCCCGCTCAGGAATAATCCGTTTGAGCTGTCGCTAAACGGATTCTGACCGGTGATATCGTCTGCGAACTGCTGCACAAGTTCCGGTCGATAGAAGTGTCCACGATCTTTGCGCATTTTGGAGATCCATTTCGCTGGGAGCTAAGCGGTAAGCTATGAACCAGTTATCCTTGATTATCTAAAACTGGATAATAACAGGATAAAGGTTGCGGAGCGTCTTTGGAAGGCGTCAGAGCGACCTGGAATGCTAACCGCCTGCGGGTATCGTTAAAGCAGCACTGCCTACTTCCTGTGATGGATATCTGTCGTGGTTCATTCGACGAATTTTTCGATCACGCTATCGGCCCCTGTGGAAGAAGGCGCAGCAATTTCATCTGCATGGGCACCATGGGCATTAAGCCCTTTTAACAGATCTGCCTCTGAAAAGGGGAGGTTGACCTTACGGACAGGTTTTTCAGCGGCTTCACCGTTTAATTTCACTATGCACGCGAACCTCATGTAGACACATGTGTATCTGCTATAAGAAAAGCTAAAGCAAGTGTCAAATTGCGTAGCGACATTCCCGCCGCAGCGGATGTAATGTTCGGATACACGCCGATCAGCACCGGCGATGGGCGTACAGTCGAATCGTGGGCGTATAGCGTCAATTACGCAGTAACCGACGCATGCCTTAAGACTACTGATTTACAAAAGGACGATCCAGATTTAGCGAATTGGTTCGGGCGCCGTTCTCGAGCTTCCCGCCCAGATAGAGGGAACCGCCCTCAACGGCTAGAATATCGATTCTTTCGAAACTATAAGCCTCGCCATTGAGTTCCGAAAATTCAAAACCTATCTCAGTGGCCTGCATACCTTCTGGCGTAGTGACGGTCGATCCGAGTGTGTATTCTCCACTAACGGCGGTCTTGATGGCGCTAGGCTCTCCGGTACAGTCTGCAGTGTCATAAGCGTAAGTCAGATACTCGACGCCGCTTTCAGTGAAATTGTACGCGCTGGCATAATGTGCCGCGCCACGCCTGGTCGAGTTCTGTGTGCATTGTCCCTTCCACTGGCCGACGAGCGCCTGAGCGACAACGGTGTTATCTCCAGGGACTTCTTGATCCGTGCCATCCGTACCACTGACCGGCACATCACCTGCGCCACCCTGAAGCACGAAGACTCTAGCCAGATCGAGCGTTGTGGTCCGGGTTTCAGGTGTCGTCGCAAATTCATTACCGAAGTAGAGCCCGGCTGAGTCAACATAGAAAATGTCGTACTGGGTCGCCGGCGGAGCATCTTCGGATACAGAATCCACCTGCATGTCGAGCGCGCTGGCCTCGAGACCATCGGTAGTGGCAACGGCTCTTCCGATGGCAAAGGTGCCACCCATTCGTTGGGCTTCCGTAGTCGTGGAGGGTGTTGTGCAGTCTGGGTCGTCGTAGAAATTCACGACCATTTCAAAGCGGTTCTTGTCGAATACCCTGCTCTGGCGACTGGAGCCCTCATCAGTCTCGCCACCCTGTCCGGGGCTACACTCTGCCAACCATGTACCTTCGAGCGACGTGGCTTCACCTGCCACGCCAAGCGCTGAGCCGCCCTGGCTCGAACTGTCTGTGACCGCTGGCGTCTGTACATTATCATCACCGCTCTTGCCATCGCTGCCACAACCAGCGAGCAAAACCAAGCAGAGTGCGAAACATTGTTTACGTTCGAACATAAGACATCCTTGTGTGATTTGATTATTTTCTGATTCCCGAGTCAGGCTCCGGCGGGCAGCATGATATGGGGAGCTTGGGATATAGGCAATCGGCTTTTAGGTTGGTGTCGGGGTTTGCTTTAGGTAGTGAGACTTCTGGATAGCCCTTTCAGATATGTTCTCTTCCACCACCTAGGGTAAACCCTAGCTAGGGTCTGCCCTAGCTGGCAGAACAACCGTTTCCGGGCACACTGGCGCCATGCCAGAGGTTGTGAGTGCTGGCCACACCGAACCACGGAATTCTGCAAAGGGACAAGACTCGCATGAATATCACTACACCCCCGTCTCCCACCACTGCCCCGAGTGGCGTGGGGAATTACGGAATGTCATTAACAGCTGGA
>TARA_R100000306_G_scaffold40076_1_pt1 | contig 11155 bp, 6 predicted proteins | sample TARA_R100000306 | Tara Oceans TARA_R100000306 (sample SAMEA2620824) | marine metagenome | biome: marine biome (ENVO:00000447); feature: mesopelagic zone (ENVO:00000213); material: "saline water (ENVO:00002010), including plankton (ENVO:xxxxxxxx)" | depth 1000 m | reverse complement strand
ATTTCAGAACATGACAATAAGCTTGCATGGTATAAAAATGATGGCGCCGCTAGTGCGCGATTGTATCGCGTTCCCTCCCCTGGCGCGATTTTGCAAAGCGTGCCCATTTACATTTAGCATTTGCAATGCAACTCTATTTTAAAGTTTTCAAGCATTCTAAGCACTCCACTCCCCAAACTGCCCCTCTGCCTGAAGCATTATTTCCTGTAATATTTCATTCAATTGCGCAATTGAAATTTTACCCCGCAATTCCTTTTTTACCGCTAAACGTATTGCGGCCTTTGCGTTTTCTTTTTTTGCCCAATCTAATTGGAGATTGCTCTTTACAGCTTTTACAACTCCATGTACAATATCTTGTATGGGGCCTTCAACTTTTATAAGTTCCTTTTTGGCAGCGAGGATGTCGTAAAAAGCTAACTCCTCTTCCGAAAGGCCCAAGGCTTTGGTTCGTTCATCTTCGTGTTGCAATTCCTTTGCTCTTTCTACCAATTCTGCAATGGTGGCATAAGAATCCAATGCATTGGAATGGTAGCGATCTATTACCTTTTCCAACTCTTCCCTCAGTGAGGTATACTTTTTTATGTTTTTATGCAATCGGAGTTTTATCTCGTCCTTTAATATGTTTTTTATCAATTCAATCTTCAATGCCAATCCATCCTTTTCTTTTTTGGCTCCCAATAAAAAGGTTTCATCCAAAATGGAGATGTCGGGTTTTTCAATACCCGCCATGGCAAAAACGTCAACTATATCCTCACTTTCAATACTTCTGCTTATGAGTTCCTTTATCTTTTCCTTTTGTTCATTGCGGCTCGTTTTTACCGATTTGGCATTACGAACAGCTTTTGAAACATGCTGAATAAACAAAACATCTACTGCAAACTCCTGTATGGCTGGCTGACTTTTTACGATACTCAATAAGCCTGTAAGGGACTTTTCAGCTATCATAAAGTCTTCCGAATCCTCATCATATTTAATAACTGCGTTTACAGCTTTTTTTACCAATAGCACTTTATCCGCATCCCGCAAGGCTTTCCATTTGGTAAAGTCTATATCAGCAGGAATAAAAACTTTACATTTCTCAATTTGATTGAAGAAAAGTTCCAATGCCTGCTCAATGTCTATAGTGGGTTTGCCGTGTCCACCACCACCCGTATATTTTTGTGTGGCAGTCTTTAGATTATCGCCTATGCCGATGTAATCTACAATTACCCCATTCCTTTTATCCTTAAAAACCCTATTGGTTCGGGTAATTGCCTGCATAAGGTTGTGCCCTCTCATTATTTTGTCCACATACATGGTATGTACACAGGGCGCATCAAAACCTGTAAGCCACATATCGCGTACTATTACTATTTGCAATGGGTCTTCGGGATTACGGAATCGCTTTTTCATTGCTTCCGTAGCATCTTTGGTGCGCAAATGCTCATTCCAGGAAATAGGATCTTTGCTGATGTTCCCGGTCATAATAACAGCAACTTCGGGGCAACCTTCCAAAGCGATAATGGCATCAAACATTTTTACACAGTTTCTACGGCTCATACACACTACCATCGCTTTTCCTTTTAAGGTATTGGTTCGGTTGGTGTAATGTTGCAGTATATCCGCTGCCACTTTATTAACCCTGTCTTCTGAACCTGCCGCATCCTCAATCGCTGCCCAGCGCAAGGAGGGATTGTCTTCAGCAGATTCGGCTATTTCGTCTACATCCCTATCTATGGCTTCATTCCACAAATGGAGTTTTGCCAAGCGTGGCTCATAAAATATATTTACCGTCGCGTTGTCATCAACGGCTTGTTTTATATCATAAACGTGGATTACATTTCCAAAAACTTCTTGGGTATCGGCATCCTTACTGTCTATGGGTGTGCCCGTAAACCCGATAAATGATGCGTTAGGTAATGCCGTTCGCATATTGCTTGCAAACCCGTCCAAAAGGCCATACTGTGTGCGGTGTGCTTCATCTGCCATTACAATAACATTTTCCCGCTCACTTAGTACCGGATGTTCCAGTTCCCCTAATTGTTGATCGGTGGTCTGCTTTAATCGGAACTTTTCAATAGTCGTAAAAATCACCCCTCCCGCTCCAGCGGAAAGCAACCTGCGTAGGTCGTCCGTACTTTCGGCGTGCTGTACATCGCCCACCAAATCCTTCGCAAGCACAAAATTTTCATAAAGCTGGGTGTCCAGATCGCTTCTATCTACTTGTACTATTATCGTTGGGTTTTTTAACTGTGGCAAGCTCCGTAAAATTCCTGTATAGATCGCCATACTGATACTCTTGCCACTCCCCTGCGTATGCCAAATTACGCCTATACGGCCATCCCCAAAAGGGCGCACCGATTTCTTGGCCGCTTCCACCGCAAAGTTTACCCCGAAGAATTGATGGTACTTAGCGCCCTTTTTTATAAGTGTGCCGTTATGGTCTTCATGAAATATGAAATTCTTGATGTAGTTAAGCAAGCGTTCTTTTGGGAAAAGCCCAAACAACAATGTGTGCATCTGAAAATCATCATCTTGCACCGTTTCTATGCCATTAATACTTTTCCAGGCAGCATACCACTCCATAGCCGCCCCATACATACCGTGTTGCGCCTCGTTGCCATCGCTGATTATAGTAATGGTGTTGTACTCAAACAACACGGGAATATCCTTTATGTAATGCCCAATCTGGTTATGTGCTTCCTTTAGGTTGGTACTGTCGTCATACCAATTTTTAAGCTCAAAAATTACTAACGGCAGGCCGTTTATATAAATAATTATATCAGGCCGGCGTTTGTTTTTGCCTGTAATGCTGAACTGATTCACCACCCAGAAAACGTTGTTATCAGGTTTTTCAAAATCTATAGGGTAAATATGTACCGCCTTTTCCTTTCCGTCTGCATCCTCGTAGGCATATTCTTTTCCTTTGGTTAGCTTTAGATGAAAGTCTCTATTGCGATGATCCAAATCTGCGCCTACGTTATTGCTAAGTTCTCCAACTGCAAGCTGTTGGATTTCCTGTGGGATGTGTGGATATTGTTTTTCAATAAACTGCAACAATGGCTCCGTAAGTACAACCTCAGTATTGTTTTGTGGCAAGGATGTACCCAATTTGTGGTTATAACCTAAATCTGTGAGCCAGTCTATGGTGGCTTGTTCTATGGATGCTTCTGTTGTCATAGCGTCATTGCGAGGCCGATAGGCTGTGGCAATCTTTTTCTTATTTTGACGTCATTGCGAGGCCGATAGGCCGCGGCAATCTGTTGATATTTATCTAAATCAATATATTTATTCCACCTCCTCAAATGCCTCCCTAAATTCCTTTAACCGCACCTCCCCACTTATCAATTTTGGTAACAGCGTGTCACGGAGATGGGTTAGGGTTTGGTTTTCTATTATATTTTTTTCCAACTTATTAAAAATAGCACTAAGCTCATCAAAAACATTTTTAACGTCAATCAGCTTAGGGCTAATTATTGGAAAATTCTTTATCAAAATTTGACTTATATTTTGTTGTGCTGACCCGACTGCCTGATTTAAAATTTTCTCCTTTTCAACTTTTAAATAAATAAAAACATAGAAATAAGGTATTTCAATGGTTTTAATCGCACAAATTGCTTGATTACATGTAGCTTCCATTGAGTTAATGCCAACCTCCCCAACAGTAGCACCATACATAGCTACCAAAACACTTTTGGCTGGGAATAATTTTGCAGACGATTTTTTCAATGCGGTTGAAGTAATTTTCTCTTCAGTATTTATTATAAACGTGTTATTTAATTCTTTTGATTTTATCCAAGGAATTTCGCCATTTTCATAATATTCCATTTTTTTTCTGCTTGGAGTTCCTCCAGAAGAAGTATTATATAAATCCCCAATTTTTTTCACCTCCCACCCCTCAGGAATTTTACCCAGCTCACTCTTCACAAAAGCACCATCCTGAAACGGTCCAAAATCCAAAAACCAATGTTTGTAAAGCGCCATTGCCATTTCTTCCAAGGTTTTGTTGATGGCTAGGTTATTTTCAATTTTGTCGTCTATGGCGGAAAGGACTTGGGCTATTTTATTTGCCTCTTTATAATCAGGAGATTTAACTTTAAATAGATTGATATCATTTTTACTCAAATTTGGAAAGGTAGAACCGGTAGTAATATTTAACAAATTGTTTAGCTCATAATCAATAAGATATTTAATAAATCTAGTACTATATCCATTCCTTCCTCTAAACGAACAAAGACCTCTTCCAAGGGCATATGGAATGTTTGAATAGTTCATTCTTCCCGTAGTTGAGCCCCTTACGCAAAAAAGCAAATCTCCCGAATTAGAAACTTTTTTTGGATCTGTTGTATATTGAGTAGGCGTAGGCTGGGAATAACCAAACTCAGTGGGACCATTTAATAAAGGTAATCCTTCTCCGCATTTATTGGTATTAATTCCTTTTGGAGATTGACCCATTGTAATGTCAGACAAATCGCCTAGTTTATATGTTTTCCAGTTTTGGGGCATTAGAAATTTCGTTTTTTATTAGACATACAAGAATCTGAATGTCTTTTATCACCGCAAAAATCACAATATTTTTCGTCTGTAGTGTAGGTCTGGTTTATCTTTTGTCTGGCCTTATGTTCAAATTGAACACTATGTCCACAAATACGACAACAATACCCATTTAACTTATCATACTGTTCACATTGACTGCAATTGTATTTATAATTTGACATACGGTGCGTTTATTTAAAAATTATTTCATCATTAAACTCTCTCGGTTGTATTCCTCCAAAAATCAACCTTTTAATTGGATTTTTATATAATCTTGATTTATGAATATCTAATTCAGGATAATCTTTTTGAATGGTTCTCTTCGTAAACGTAAATAGTTTTTCTCCCATTCTGGGGTCAAACTTTAAGTAGTTTACATAACTTAAAATTTCTTCAATATTAAACTGAACATAAAAGCGTTGATTTCTTTCTGTTCTTTTTATAGCTAAAATCCTGTATTCTTTCTCATATTCGAAAGCTTCACGTTTTTTAAATATCAAACCAATAGTTCTTTCATTAATCCTACCTTTCTCTATATCATCCCAAGTTTGATGATGTGCTTTCATATCATACAAGTGTTCTGTATCTTGGTAATTTACCTTACCAATGTAAAAACTATAAGAACCTCGATGTGAAATGTTATTTAATATTATTAAAATATTTCTGGTGGACATTTGTATCATTACTCCATCTTCATTGGGTGCAAATCCTTTCCACATTGCCTCTGTTTGTTTACCTGCTGTCCAGCATTGCGCATACAGATTGTGGCCTTCGCTTGCTATAGGTCTTAAGGGATGGAAATATGATTGGCCATTAAATTCATATTTTGCTTGCAAGAAAGCCTTTTCGTAAGGGTCACTCCATTTTGAGGGAGAAATAAACACAATCTTATTATCTTGAAAATCTATAAATCGATCTAAAGTTATTATTCGATTTAAGTAATTTTCAGAATTAAAAAAGTCTTCAGTTTCGTTATCAATAAAATTTATTTCCATCCAAATTATTTACATATTTTATTTCTGTTTTATTCTCCAGAAATTTAATCATATTTAGTATTAGCGCATATAAACTTAATTAAATACCCTTGGCACCTAAATCATGAATATGTCAATTTATTTCATATTTTGGGGCATTAGGGCTGTTCTGAAATTAATTTAAAATATTGAGAAGAGCTATCAACATAAATATTCTCCTTACGCCATAACTTTTCAGAATTAAGTCTTGATTCCTGTATAATGCTATTCTCTTTACCCGCCACTAACGCAACTGTTGCAATAGATTCTACATCCTTGTCATTAAACCCATCTTGAAAATGAATAAATAATGTATACTCATCTTGTTTTTCGAAAACTTCAACACGCCCAAATTTCTTTTCATCAAAACTAAATTCTGTTGTTTTAATTTTCTCTACGGCTTCTTTAAAATTTGTTCTAAACATTAGTTGTTTGGAAAATTTATACTCCTCTGAGTCCGAATTTGATTCTAGTTTCCGCATTTCTATTTTGCGAAGCATCATTATTGATTCCTCAAAGGCAAACAGTATTTTTTTGGTGTAATTAGTTATTTGACAAAGCTCAAAGAAATAGATGAATTCTTTTATTATAGGTGATTCAGCATTTTTGTGGGATTTGATATAATCAATGAAAGCGTCTCTTGATCCAAAAACCTCACTCACATTCTCACTTATTACAAACGCTTTGTATGACCAAGGTTCAATATTTACCTCTTGAGCGCATAGTAGCTCAATATCGTTTTCTTTCCAAAAACTAATAGAAAGATCTATTACTTCTTGTTTAATCCGGTCTATTTTTCGTAGATTATTACCTATATGGTAAAACTCATAGTTATTAACTTCCCAAAGATTATTTTGATGATGTTCTAAGTATTTTTTATAAAGAATCAAGGCATTAGTTTCTACATATTCTTCTCCAATTTCCCATAGACTATTATAACGTCTTTCTTTCCATAATTCGGTTATTAAAAAAAGTCTTGACGCAAAATTTAAGTTTCCATTTTCAAACAATTGTTTCTTTAATACTTCAATAAACTCCTTTTTTAATTTTTCAACTGAATTATTTTTAAAAAAACCATCTACTTGGCTCACCAATTTTTTAAAAATGGTGGAATCATAAATTTTAAATTCTAAACGACCGTCGTATATGTAAGCAAGAATTTCTACAATGGCTCGAATTTCTTCCAAAGTATTAGGAGCAATAAAATCAAACCTATCTAATAATTGAGGTAATTTACCTTCTTCAAATAATTGATTGATTTTAGTCTTTAGTCCCACACCTTTTAAGCTAATCAGTTCATCAAATTCCTCTTTATTTAAATGATCTTCAAAAATACGCTGTTGCATCAGCATCATAAAGTTGGCCTCTTTTTTAATACTGGTTTGTGAGGAAACCTTATTTTCTGAGCCAAACAGAAACGATAATGTTTTCATTAAAAGTTTACGTTCGTTTTCTGTAAGACCTTTTGAATATTCTGATTCGTCTTTATCAGGAAATAAGCTTTTATAAAACTTATATTTTTTTAAATCTTCATAATTATAATCTGTATTTCCCCACCAAAAATTTGCACTTTGCCTTGTGGTACCTTCAACTCTTTCTTCTTTTAATTCAAAAAGTTTGCTGTTGTAAGGGTTGGTTAAAATATCTTCTCGATTATCAATAATAATCTTAATCAATTTTGGAAATTTCATTTTGAAATAAGTGAAGTTTAGAAAATCTTTTAAGTCTATTGCATCTTCCACGAATTGATAATCATATACAATTTGATTTACTGTTCGTTTAACATCACGAATATTTTTAATATAGTCATCAAATAGGTTATATCTATCATCTATTGAGCTTTGCAAATTTTTATTAAACGTTTCGGAAAAGTTTATAGATTTTTCTTTTAGTTTTTTATGAAACAAGCTTTTTAATATGTCTTGACGTATAGCTGGGAGATAAACTTCTAATTGAAAAAATTTATCTATAAATCTTGAACTAAATATTTCACCCTTTTTAGTTAGGATTTCAACTATATATTCTTTATCCATCGCAACTAAGAATACAATGTTTCTAAAATCAGCGCTGTTTCTGATAAGCTTTAAAACCTGTAAAATTTCCTTACTATTCAATCTATCCAGATCGTCAACAAAAACAATTATTCTTTTATTTGTTTCTTTCAATCTTTCATTAATGTCGTCGTACATTTCTTTTGCAGAAGTTTTTTCAAAAGAAGAAATGTGTTTGTCAAAAAAACCAACATTAACCTTTTTTCTATATACGTCAATAAGCCTGTTGGAGTATTCTATAATTAGATTCGAGAGCTTACCATTATAAGGCTTTAATGCCGTACTGAGACTTCTAAAAAACTCAGATATTAAATCTTCTGCATTATGATTGAGATATGGTAAAAAATGGATTACCAAATAATAGTCACTTTCTTCCCGGCTAAAACTATTTTTGATATGATTCCTAAGTTTTTGTTCAGGTGCCAATCGCGATTTCAACATTGCAATAACACTGGATTTTCCATTTCCCCAGGGACCAACAAGTCCAATTGCTATAGACTTTTCACTGTCTTGACTTAATAATATTCTATTTAATTTTTCAACTACGGGCTTATAGTTTAGTGTATCTTCAGAATCATTGTTAATAGGATTATCTTGAACTAACTGATCTTCAATCCGTATTACTCTTCTACTTTTTTCCTTGTTTAATACTATTAAGCTAAAATAATATGAAAATAGAAATATCAGAAGTGGAAATATCAGTACCCAGATATATTCAACTTTTAAAAGCGGCAATTTTAAATATTGCCAATTAATGATGTCCCGAAAAAAATAATAATACAACGAAACCATCACAATTGCCCAAGCGGTTATTAATTGGATATAGGAGGCCTTATATTTTTTTTTAAAAACAAGATTCAAAAAATAAACGGAAAGGGAAATAGAGAACACAATAATTAAAATATTTACCAATACATTTGAAAATGATGGTGATACAAATAAAAAATTCTCAATAAAGGATATTATTAAATCTTGCTTCGCAAAAAACAGAAGAATTAAAACAAAAAGAATGATTAACCTTCGGGCAGTGAAAGTTGTTGCTATTTCATTTAGAAAATTTGATACCTTATTCATTAAAATTTTTCAAAATTCTTCAAAATCCTTCCCTGCAACTCATTCCCTTTTTTAAACTGTTCCTCCAATTGCGCTCTTAAACTCTCCATTTTTTTTTCAAAAGGTATTCCGTCATCTTCTATGGCTTCGCTGCCTACATAAATACCCGGAGTGAGCTTGTAGTCTTGTTTTTGTACTTCTTCTAGGGTGGCGCTGTAGCAGAAGCCGTCAATGTTAGCATATTCAATTGACCTCTCGACTGCGCTCGAGGGGACATTTCGCCAGTTATGGTACACATTGGTTACTTTTTCAATATCATCATCGGTAAACACCCGTAGTTTTCGGCTTTCCATAGCACCCATTTTGCTGGTATCTATAAAAAGGATTTCACTAGTGCGTTCGCGGTGTACCCCATCCTTACCATTGCGGTTTTTACTTAATATAAAAATACAAGCGGGTATTCCTGTAGTTAAAAACAACTTGTCGGGTAAACGCACTATGCAATCTATCATGCTATTGTTTACCATAAACTCCCGCACATTGCGTTCGCCTCGGTTGTTACTGGTCATAGCGCCATTTGCCATTACAATAGAGGCAGTACCCGTATCGCTTAAATGGCTCCAAAAGGTCTGCATCCACATATAGTTGGCGTTCCCATCTGTGGTAAATTCTTCTTTGGGTCCAAACAATCTTGGATCGTTTTCCGGTAAATCCTCAGGATGCCATTGGCTTACATTAAAGGGTGGATTTACAATGATAAAATCTGCCTTTAAATCTGGGAACTTATCCTGCAAGAGTGAGTCACCAAGACGGACATCAAAGGAAAGATCGCGCAGGGCTAGGTTCATTTTGCACAAACGCAGCGTACCATCATAACGTTCCTGTCCGTAAATAGAGATATTTCTTTTATCGCCACCGTGTGCCTGTAAAAACTTTAGGCTTTGTACAAACATACCGCCAGAGCCACAAGCGGCATCAAATATTTTACCTTCGTAGGGTTCTATCATTTCCACCATAAGGCGCACAATACTGCCAGGAGTAAAAAACTGTCCCGCACCAGAACCTTCGGCAATGGCAAACTTGCCTATATAATATTCGTATACCCTTCCCAATATATCACTTTCTGGGTTTTCCTTTTCGGAAAGCTTGGGGTTTGCTAATAAATTTATTAAACCAGCCACCTGCTTGGCGGTCAATTGGCTTTTTACAAATATGCGTGGCAATATGCCTTTTAAATCGGGTCTATAGGTTGCTAAGGTTTTATCCAACAGATCAAAAGCATCATCAACCAATACTTTTATGTTGTCCTGCTCGGCATTATCCTGTAGAAACTGCCAGGTAGCTTCCGTTGGGATTATGTAAGTGTTTTTGGAAAGATATTCATCGGGGTCTTCAAGAACATAGTTTTGCTCCTCTGTATCAACTGTATAGTATTCAGACTTCGGATCATTTAGAAGTGAACGCAGCGTATCACGCCGCAATTCATACCGTTCAGAGATATGCTTTAAAAATATTAGGGGAAGTACGTAATCTTTATATTGGTTTTCAGCAACAGCGCCACGGAGTTCGTTTGCTGCTTTCCAAAGTTCCTGTTCAAAATTGATATCAGCTTTGGTCGTGTTTTTAGCCATTTAAATTTATTGGTAGGTTGGTTAATCTTCAAATATAAAACAATAAAAAAGTATCCCACTACGGAAATCCGCATTGAAACAAATTAAAGGGGAGAAAAGTAAAAATATTAAAATTTAAACTACGGCAACAAAAAATAATACTTTCTCTACAAGCGCATCGGCACTAAACAATTTTACCGCAAAAATAAATTTCTAAAAAAAAGAAACGAAATTCAGTAAATAAGCCTCTACTACAGTAAATTGCAATCCAAAAAATAGCCAAAAGCCAAAAGCCAAGAAAAAAGCAACCCCTCACGATAAAATAAATGGTTAAAAGTAGCTGCATCCTTATATTCTGTCTTTCTATTACCTCCTATTCCCAAATACAGCTTGGGGAGGCGCTTTATGGAGAAGCCGCCGAAGATGAGTTTGGTGTATCCATAAGCCTCAGCGATAACGGATCTATAATGGCCGTGAGCGCAATATACAATGATGGCAACGGTACAGATTCAGGTCAGGTAAGGATATTTCAAAACACCGGCGGGATTTGGAATCAAATAGGTCAGGACATTTACGGAGAGCATGCGGGCGATGCATCTGGCATGTCAGTCAGCTTAAATGGAGATGGAAGCATCGTAGCCATTGGCGCCAGATGGAACGATGGGAATGGTAATGACTCGGGCCATGTAAGGGTCTATCAAAACAATAATAACACTTGGGCCCAGATAGGTCAGGATATTGACGGGGAAAGCGAAAACGATCACTCGGGCATTTCGGTAAGCTTAAGTGCAGATGGTTCCATGCTAGCCATTGGGGCTTGGCTAAATGGAGGCAATGGCTTTCACGCGGGCCACGTGCGGGTGTTTGGTAACAATGCGGGAATATGGTCACAAATTGGGGACGATATTGATGG
>TARA_R100000306_G_C4381187_1_pt1 | contig 11155 bp, 10 predicted proteins | sample TARA_R100000306 | Tara Oceans TARA_R100000306 (sample SAMEA2620824) | marine metagenome | biome: marine biome (ENVO:00000447); feature: mesopelagic zone (ENVO:00000213); material: "saline water (ENVO:00002010), including plankton (ENVO:xxxxxxxx)" | depth 1000 m | reverse complement strand
CTGATTACGCTCCAGCGCCGCAACTGTGTGTTGTTCGTGCACGAAAAAACACGCTTTCCAGTAGTGATTACCTGCCTGACCAAACCAGATTCCGCCGAGTTTGATTATTTCTTTCAGGACGGGTTGATGAACACCCTGCTCAAGGGTGGCGCGAATCAAGCTCAGCTTGACGCCGCCGCCCGCGCCCTCGCGCCACTTCAGTGCGATGCGCTACGCGATCGCTCAGTGCAGGGTACGCTCAATCAGATGAAGCAGGATGTGGAGCATCTTCTCTGGCACGACCAACTTTCGATTGCCGATCTCGGCCCGTACAGCACTGGCGTCTGGCTTGCTAATCGGCCCTGTGGCATCAAGGGTGGCAAGGACTATATTTGGCCGCTGAAGGCAATGCTGGCGCTACTGGACCAAAAGAGGTTTTCACCCCCGCTGCCTACACCCGACTTGTGATGCGCGACCCGCCGGACCTACTTACCGGCAACGCTCAGAAGGTTTATCTTATATAGAAAACTAACACCTTAAGGGTTACTATTTATGCCAGAGTAAACCCAATGTTTAACAAATACCGTTTATTAACACCCAAGGCGTGACTATGTCCTCCAAAATAAACTGGCTGATGAAACATACCTTACCGGGCTCACTGGTGTTACAACCCTGGTTAACGCGGCACGACATAGGCTATTCACTGACCCAGAAATATGTTGCCAGCGGCTGGCTGAGCAAGCTTGCTCCTGGAGTATATGTACGCCCACAAGCCGGCACCACCCCTGCGCCAAACTGGGCGGATGCTCTCCAGGCGCTAACTGAACAGCTAAATTTACCTGTACACCTGGCCGGCTTGAGCAGTCTGGCGCAGCAGGGTCTCAGCCATTATTTATCACTTGGGCAGGAAGCGGTTTGGGTCGGTGTGGGAAATAGACAGTCTCTTCCCAAATGGTTTCGTGAACTCCCGGGGCAGACATGGCGCTACTGCGGCAATTACAAACTGACCGACCTCAAAGCAGATGATTTCACCCTGCTGACGGTCGATGGACGAAAAGTCGAAGCCAGTAAACCGGAGCTGGCTGCCTATGAAGTAGCGGATGCCGTTGGCGACTTCATCACCTTTGAACACGCGGCGGAGCTGTTCCAGGGGCTGGTCAACTTAAGCCCGCGGAAGGTTCAAGCGTTACTTGAGCGCAGCCGCGCGGTGCAAACCAATCGCGTGTTTCTGTTCCTGAGCCACCAATGTGGGCATCAATGGGTCAAACGCCTCGACGAATCCAAGGTGACGCTGGGTGCCGGAAAGCGCCAGGTAGTGCCTAACGGGCGCTACGATGAGCGTTATCAGATAACCGTACCCAGTTCCTTGGCGACAAGCGAGTAAGCCAGATATGGATAAGTCCTCGATCTATTATCGGCAGGTCTCTCTGCTGCTCAGATTGTTACCTATAGTTGCCGAGCGGACCGTTTTCGCGCTGAAAGGCGGCACTGCTATCAACCTGTTCATACGCAATTTCCCTCGTCTGTCTGTGGACATCGATCTCGCCTACCTACCGCTGGAGCCACGGGATGCTGCCTTGCTGCATGCTCGCGCTGCCCTACAACAAATAGTTGCCAGGACGAAGGCGCAGCCGATGTTGAACGCATCACTCCACGACAATAAACTGGATGAGCTCAGGGTGATCGTTAGTAGTGGCGACGCGGTAGTCAAGATCGAGGTATCACCCGTAGCCAGGGGCACACTACATGAGCCAATAACCCTTTCCGTGGTGACGGCTGTTGAGGAAGAATTTGGTTATGCCGAGATTGCTGTGGTGAGCCTTCCGGATCTTTATGGCGGCAAATTATGCGCCGCACTGGACCGCCAGCACCCCCGAGACCTGTTTGATGTGTATATGCTGCTGCGCCACGAAGGCATCACTCGGGAGATCTTCACCGGATTCCTCACCTATGCTCTCGGGCATCCACGTCCCATTCACGAACTCATGGCCCCGCGCTGGAAAGCGCTGACCGAAAGCTACCAGGACGAGTTCGCAGGCATGACCAATACGGCTGTCACGCAGGCGCAGCTTGAACAGACCCGAACCGACATGGCAGCTGCCCTGCAGATGCACTTCACCGAGCGTGATCGGAACTTTTTACTCTCGTTCAAGCGCGGCACACCTGACTGGAATTTGTTTGATGAGCCCGCAGCAGCCCAGTTACCCGCTGTGCGTTGGAAGCTGATGAATATTGAAAAACTGGCAACCAATGCAGTTCGGCACCAACAGCAGATCGCCCTGCTCGAATCGGTGTCAGACCAATGGCTGTCAGGTGATCATTAGCTCCAGCATTCGGCCGCTGAAGGCAATACTGGCACTATTGGACAAAATGGCCTGATGTGGTGGAATGAGGGAGTACCGAACGAGTTGCAACGAAGCCAGTCTGGAACAAGCGATCATCGCGCTGCTCGCGCAGCAAGGCTATCCGCATTTCGCCGGCGACAGCCTGCAGCGCGGCACTAACAGCGAGGTACTGCTGAAAGACGATCTATGTCAGTTTTTCTGGCCGCGCAATATGCTGGCGACAACATCACTGCCGGCGAGACCGAATCCGTCATTCAGCAGCTGGACAGCCTGCCGGAGCAGCGGGTGCCGCTCGAGGGTGAAGTAGAAACGCTGGTGCTCGAACCTGCTGCCGCCTACGACACCGGCAATATCTTTCGGCTGGTCAATCAGCTGGTTGTCGAAGGCACTGAGAAGCGCATTCCTGACGCCATCCTGTATATAAACGGGCTGCCGCTGGTGGTGTTCGAGCTTAAGAGTGCGGTGCGCGAAAACGCGACCATTCCGTCTGCCACCGAATCGTGGCCTAAACTCGGGCGTGCTGGTCGAACTGCTCACCATAGGCGACGGCAACGCGACGCTGCCGCCGATAGAACTAGTGGCTGACTAGCATAAGTTCCGCCCGCTGAGGCCCTGTAAATAGCGACTCCAGATGCCCTCGGCCGAATGCCCTCCCCAGAAATTAGCGCCATGTTCACCAGACGAATTCTTCCGCAGGCCCTCGTTGCAACCGGTACTTTAATCCCCCATAAGAAACACCCACCGACTCGCTGGCAAAGACAAACCTACAAGCTACGTAATCCAGTCCGCGCCGACAAGGCGTCGCCTATTATCGGGCGCTGTATTGAAACGAGCATGGTTGCGAACAGGGAGGTGTCTAGTAAACTTGTGGCGATTCAATTTGGACTGCCCCCGCTTCCTCTGCCAGATCTTGCAATCATTTTGAGGCTGCGAGGTGTCTAAGAAACTGGTAGCGACTCAAACTTCGGACGGGGGCCGTAGGCATTGTCGCCTTCGCTATCTAGGACCAAAAAAACGAGCAGGATTATTGGGCCGATGAAAGGCAGAATAGTGATCAACTGCCACCATCCGCTACGTCCAATATCGTGCAGACGACGACAGGTAATACTGAAATAGGGCACTAGCGAAAAGAAGAAAAACGCCATTGCTAACCCGAATATGCCCAGCAATTCATCCAGGCCCGCCAGCACGGCAAAGGTAATATAGAAAAACAGGGTGAACAGCCAGTATTCCTTTCTACGGGCCCGACCAGAGAAATCAGCGTACTTTCTGTACGCACCGATGAAATAGTCCATTATTTCGACCTCTTTGCTGAATGATGGATGGCGATTGAGCCTCCGGTAGATGAGGTTGAATTGTAATTATTTCCGATTGGCAGGTCTGTAGCCTGGTTCTAAAAGATTGCAGTCGAACAGAGAGAGTGTTTTCACGTACCTGTCCGTCAGTTGTTATGAGAGCAATAAGGCGAATTGATCGGATTGTTTGGCCTGACAAGGATGCGGAGTACAAGGCATGGAAACAAAGAATAAAGTAATTATGGCGCTCGTTTGTCTGATCATCGCTCTGAACTGGGAGCGTTTGGTCGAGGACGGCAGGAAACTTCAGGCTGCACAATCGAACAGCCCTGAAGTCATGCTCTACTCCACGGCATGGTGCGGCTACTGCGACGAGACACGCGCGATCCTGCGCGAGAACAAGACTGCTTTCACAGAATTCGATATTGAAGAGTCCGATGAAGCCATGACCCGCTTCCAAGCCCTGGGTGGACGAGGCGTGCCCCTGCTCATCATTGGTAACGAGACAATTGAGGGCTTCGACGAGCCTCGTCTGCTAAAGCTGATAGCAGCATCTTCGAATGGCGGGACCCAACGCCCAGGTAGTGCTGCAAAATAAAGCCTAGTGGGATGAGAGGCCGTTCAGCCCCCTTTTATGCAAACCTGCTAGACTTTTAAAGTCTGCTCAAGAGCTTTCCAAACGGCTATGTGCCGCTCTCGTCGAAGACTTCGTGAAAGCGCTTGTGCAAGGATAAAGAGACATGCTGTTTGTTCTCGTCATCGTTCTCGTTCTGCTACTGATTTATGGGCCGCATCTGTGGATTCGTCACGTTATGGCCAGGCATGGCGGAACGCTGGATGAGCTGCCTGGTACGGGTGGCGAGCTGGCGCGACATCTCATTGAGCGCTTCGATCTCGGCGATGTCGAGGTCGAGCCAACAAGCGGCGGTGATCACTACGATTCAGCCGCCCGCAAGGTACGTCTGTCCCCTGACATCATGAATGGCCGCTCGTTGACGGCGGTAGCTGTGGCGGCTCATGAGGTCGGCCACGCCATCCAGTACCATCGGCAGGAACGGATCACCCACCTGCGCCAGCGCTACTCCCCACTCGCAATGACGATCCAGAAGATTGCGATAGGCATTCTGCTTGCTGCACCCTTACTCGCCGCCGTTTTTCACGTGCCCCAGATTGCCTTGGTCACTGTGCTGGCCGGCATATTGGCGATGCTGGCCTCTGCGCTCATCCAGATGATCATCCTGCCGATGGAATGGGATGCAAGCTTCAACAAGGCACTTCCTATCCTGATCGAAGGTGAGTACATCTCGCAGAGCCAATATGCCGCTGCCAGAAGTGTACTGCGAGCCGCCGCACTGACTTATGTCGCCGCTGCCCTTGTGGACATGCTACGCCTAGGGCGATGGCTGGCAATATTAAGGGTTGCTATCCGCTAGACAACGTTTACCAAACCATCAGAGTACGAACATGAAAATACGCGCTTCCCTGCAACCTGCTGCCGAGCGAATAGAGCCATGGTCGTTGCGACCCGTCGGGCATGGCGACCGCTGTGGCTCATCGGCAGTACATTGATGGCCGCTGTGGTGCTGAAACTCTCTACTGTAGATATGTCTGGTACGGGCACAGTTTCCAGAATCGTCGCTTTTCTGGGGGTAGGCATTTTGCTGTTGGTGGTGGGCTATCGAAGGGTTTCAGTTTTCGGGTTTCGGAACACTGTTGGCGTCCGCGGACTGATCTTCAGCAATCTCATCGGCCCATTCGTGATCGTCCTGGTCGGCCTGCAAACCTTTTTGGTCTTTGCCTGCTTGCGGATTGAATAGAAGCTCGGTGAGTAGCGGAAAATGATCAGAGCCTATCGAGGGCAGCCGCTTGATAGATGTGACTGTGAAATGAGCGCTGTGAAAAAGATGGTCCAGGGGCCATCTGAGAAACGGATAACTCGCATGGAATGTGTTGTACATCCCACGCCCAACTCGGGGGTCTAACAGACCGCTCAACTTTCGGAACAGCCGCGTTGTGGCAGACCATGCCACATCGTTGAGGTCTCCAGTGACGATCACCGGATCATTGCTGCTTTGTATACTGCGCGCAACGATCACTAACTCTGCATCGCGCTCGGCTGACTCAGGGTTCTCGGTCGGACTGGGTGGCGCAGGGTGAAGAAAGTGGACACGTACCCTATCGCCAGAGGGCAGTATGATCTGCGCATGCATGGACGGAATGTCGTCTTCTATCAGAAATGATATCTCGGTTTTTTCCAGCTCGAGGCGAGAGTAGACGTGCATGCCGTACAGGTTATCGAGCGGACACTTCAAGCTATAGGGCATTTCAGTTTCCAGGATATCCAGCCTCGCTTGCCACCAGAGATCCGACTCCAGCGTGACAAGTACATCAGGCGATTGTTCTCTTACCAGCGCAACCAATTTATCTGCCTCACGATTTGGCGTGAGCACATTTGCTGTAAGGATTCTCAACCGGCGATCAGGCTGAACAGTGATGGTCGACTTCACTTCGGGAGACCACAGACGGGTGTAGGGCAGAATCCACCATAGCTGCCATATTAGACAGAGGGCTGCGACACCCACAGACAGCCATGTAGCGGCATGACTCAGGTCAGATACGAGAAGCTGGGCAACTACCAGCCCTGCAGCACAAACAGCAAGTTGAACTCTTGGGAAGTCCATTCCACGGACGAACCAGTGTGGATGTCGCCATAGTGGAAGAAGGCTCGCTATAAGTATCAGACCAGTCGAAATATGTAGCAGTATCATCTGGCGAACCCTGTAAGAATGAAATCAATACGATGTATTCGGCTTATTTGTCGTAGCTGTCGAAAGTAAAATCGGCGCGAAAAAAGCTCACGCCACGCACTTAACATCATCGAGGGACTCCGTCAGAAGCTCAGCAAGTGCCGTCAGAAAAGCAAGCTCCTGCTCGCTCACGTTACGCGGCTTGGTATCGATTACGCACAGGCTTCCCACCGCCAGGCCGGCTTTACTGCGCAGAGGAACTCCGGCGTAGAACCTGATGCCTCGGCTTTTCAGGAAAGCGTTATTACTAAACCTTTTGTCTAGTGCGATGTCTTCAACCACCAGAGGACTGTTCTGTGCAACAACATGTCCGCAAACCGATGTATCACGGGGTGACTCGCGCGCCAAAGCAAGATCTTCAGGCAGGCCGGTCTGCGCCTTCCAGAACTGACGTTCCGAGTCGATGATCGAGACGAGCGAAATTGGAACATTGAAGGCTTTAGCGAGTGCTCGAGTTACGCTATCAAACAGCTCATTCGGGTCTTTGCTCACGAGATTCAGATTGTAGACTTCCTGTAGACGCTCTGGTTCATTGCTTGGAATAGGCGCCGAGACCATCGAGTCATTCTCAGATGGGCTCACTAGAGATTGTATCTGGGTCACGGCGGCCTGGAAGCTGGTGACCACCTGTGCTTCGGTGTTCTTGCTCAATCGTTTTTGCAGGTTGTAGCTCTCAGCCGTTGGGCTCCAGATTCCGATAATACATTTCACGCCTGGGCAAGCTGCGCTGATACGACGGTATAGCTGGCGGGCGGGGATGAACGCTGCCGGTGGAACAGCCGAGATACAAACCACTTCAAACGGTTGCTGCATGACCCGTTCGGCGCACACTGCGGTAAGATCTGTCGCGGCGTGGATTCTGACCTGGATGCCTACTGAGACAAGTACGGCGGCAAGTGTCTTCGCTGCCAGCTCATCCATGTCGTCTTTGGCAGGCACGATGAGGACACGAGCGGCGCCCTCCAGCAGGCTCAATTCTGGCCTGTCGTTTTTGACCAGATCTTCGAAAAGCTCTGGGACGTTCTGAAGAATGAAGGTCTGCCTGATTTCAGCCAATCCGCCGGCATGCCTATCCGCCTCAGCCGCATTTAAAGCCGGTATCAACGCCTGGTCACAGTACTCGGTCAGTGAATGTTCTTTGACGAAATCCTGTGAAAGCAACAACATTTCGTTGTAGTCCATCGCCAGCATTCGCTGATAAAGGCGTTCAAATGGCTGCAGTGCAGGCACGCTTCCCAGCAGAACACTGAAGAAATTCAAACTGGGCACATAGTTGCCAAGAACAACCAGACAAACCGTCAGGGGCGTGGACAAAAAGAGCCCGACGGGCCCCCATAGCCATGTCCAGAATACAGCCGCAACCATCAAGGCGAAATTGGATATGCCTGTGCTTACCCCGTAAAGCCAAGGCTCAATGATGTTGTTGCTTACAAGTTCCAGGGTCAGAAACAGCCCAAGCGTCATAAAGAGCATCGACCAGCCAGGATCGATTGCAAACGCCAGGGCTAGTGGGAATACAGCAGCAATCCATGGACCTAGATAGGGTATGAATCGGAGGAGTATAGCCAGAAAGCCCCATAACATAGCGTTAGGTACACCAATCAGATGCAGGCCGATGCCGATAGGAATACCGTAGAGTGCGTTGACGAGCAGCTGCATCGTCAAATAGCGCGAGATCCGCTTTGCCGCGTCATCGATAGCTTCGGTCGCGACGTTGAGCCCGGCTCCGCTAATGATGCGCACGAAGCGTTCGCGGAGGTCTTCGCGCTGGAAAAGCATTGCGATAACGAAGATGCCAACCAGACCGGTAGTTCCCAGAGGGCCAACGAGGGGCCCTATGACCTGCGCGGCTGACTCGACAACACCGCTGCTTTCCGGCTGAAGCTGAACCGTCACTGGTGCTGGAACAGGTTCTGCCACTTCAGCGCCAGTGTCGGCTTGACGCCCCGGCAAGTCTGGCAAGTCACCACCATCCAGCTCCTTACGAAGCTTTGATACCAATTCGCCGGCTCGGGATAGCGGGCCCTCTGCATTGTGCGAATCATTGAGCTGCCGAATTTTGCTTCTGAGCGTTTGCTCATACCGAGGGAGCTCATCTGCGAGACTGACCACCTGCACACTTATGGTCCAGGCAATCGCCGCGATTGCGAGGAAGGCAATTACAACGGTCGTGATGATTGCCACAACTCGCGGCAAGCCGATCCGCTGCAACTTCAGGACAAGAGGCGCCAGTAAGAAGGTGAGCATTACTGCCATTGCCACAGGCAGGATGACCACCTTGGCGAAATAAAGCACGGCCACTACAGCGATGAGTCCGAACAAGGTCAAAAGCCCTTCCCGGTCGGACATGCTCGACTGACTACCCATTGAATCCTTCAAGGCACGCCCCTCTGTATTGATGTTGTTCTTATGGACTTAGGTGGGTGAGGCAGACTAAGTAATAGTCCCGCTTGCTGCGCGTACAGCGTGCAGGTCCTCTGGCAGAGACAGAGCGGCCTCTGATCGAGCCAGTGCTAGTCGAGATTGTCTCTCTGCTGCGCTACGCATGGCCTCATTGCCGACACTGGCTAGCGCAATCAAGGCCTTTTGAAGGCGGACCCCAACTTCTACTGTACCAGCCCCGTCGCGCGCCAATGCCTTGAAGGCATCGTCGAAGAGATCGTGTTCATCTAATTCAGGCACCTCAACCCTATCATGAAAGAGGGGCATTCTTTCGTCGGTGTCCACCGGTCTGTTCCATTGAACGAAGATTCGTACAAAAGCATTGATGATGTCTATTGCAGTACCGGGGTCATTAACTGCAGGCGAAAGTGCGCGACTTGCTATCTCTGAAAGCACTATCAATCCAAACCTCGGATCTTCCTGGAAAGTTCGATTGTTAGCGATTTTGAAGCACTCTGAGATACGTTGCCGATCGATACGGACCGCCTGCGCGGCTTTTGAAATAACAAATACGAGAGGACGACCTGGTAACAAATAGGTCCCTGGTAAAGACGCAACCCGAAAACGCACATCAAGCTCCTCTGCATAAGCTTGCAACAGCGACATTTCGATTCGTTGCACATAGCCTACTTCATCCGAGGATACTGGCTCCCCCGCTCCACCCGTAGCGTCTACTTTCGCGCCACCAAGAGTGGGTGCCCTCCGCCGAGCGACTACTGCTTTTGTGACCGCGTCTTCAGCCTTCTCGATTGTTGTCCCTAGCCGTCCAAGCCGGGCGATCCGGTCCACCCACCCCACAAAGGTGAGAATGACGGCAGCAAAGGTAAGGAGTGTGAGGCAGAACAGCACAAATCGGCCGCCCTTGTCGTAGAGACCGCTTAACAGAGCAATAAGGGAAACCAGGCTGAAGATAAATGAACCGACGAAACTTGAAAGTGCATTCTGTGAGACGTCGTCCGCTATGACTAACGAAAAGCTGCGCGGCGTTGCCGATCCGCTAGCGGAGGCATACGACGACACCATCGATCCAACTGCAAAGGTGGCAATCACGAGCATGCTTGCAGCTATGATCTTGAGCAGCGTTTCTATGGTTTCTACAGAGATTGCCGGAACGAGTTCTGCTATATCAGTGTAATCTCCAAGCTTGGCCAGAAAGACCAAGCCGATCGAAAACAGGCACATAATCAGGGGACGCAACCACAGCTGCTCCCTTAGACGGGCTAAAAAAAACTTAAGGCGTTCCATATGTATCGTCTCTGTTTGCGGATTCCGGGTGAGGCAGAGCCCGTCAGCGCACGCTCGCGCCGGTTTACCCGCAGTTACCCCTGACGGCCTCCAGCATTATATTTCGCCTACAGGATATGGATCAGTAGTAGTTCAGGCTTCCCATTTCTCATACTCAGTTATTGGAAGCGGAATAGCTACGGTTATAGGTCGCTTGCTGCCTATTTGCCCGTATCAGATACGATACATCGCGGAAAGCTGGCAGAGAACGACCAATCGTCGGCAGGGTGTAATATTTCAAACTGAGCGCAGTGGCTATTTCACTATCAAGGGCTGGTTATGCAGATTCAAATAGGCTTCACACTGATTTATGAGTGCCCCCAACCTACACCCATGATCCTGATGCTGAGCGTGCATAGCAGCCGATCTCACGACATGGTGGTGCCAGACGAACTCAAGTCCAATCCCAGTGTGCCATTCAGGAACTATATCGATAATTTCGGTAACTGGTGTACCCGCTTAGTGGCGCCTGCTGGTGAACTGGTGCTCACAGCGGACGGCGTGTTCAGCGACAGCGGAGAGATTGATCCCCAGACACCTGCAGCTCAGCAACATCCGGTTCAAGATCTGCCGGACGATGTGTTGACTTATCTAACCGGGAGTCGTTACTGCGAGACCGATCTACTGTCCGAAACCGCGTGGCAGCTTTTCGGTGGCACGCCCGCGGGCTGGTACCGCGTTCAGGCCATTTGCGATTTCGTACACGACCACATTCGATTCGACTATCAACGAACCAGACCGACAATGACCGCGAAAGATGTCTATAGCGAACGCACTGGCGTCTGCAGGGACTTCACTCATTTAGCCATCGCGTTCTGCCGTTGCCTCAATATTCCTGCCCGATATTGCAGCGGCTATCTCAGCGATGTCGGGCTGCCACCACCATACCCGCCTCAAGATTTCGCTGCCTGGTTCGAGGTTTATCTCAACGGCAGCTGGCATACATTTGATGTGCGAAACAACTCACCCCGGCGGGGACGAATTCTCATGACGCGGGGACGGG
>TARA_R100000306_G_C4381193_1_pt1 | contig 11175 bp, 11 predicted proteins | sample TARA_R100000306 | Tara Oceans TARA_R100000306 (sample SAMEA2620824) | marine metagenome | biome: marine biome (ENVO:00000447); feature: mesopelagic zone (ENVO:00000213); material: "saline water (ENVO:00002010), including plankton (ENVO:xxxxxxxx)" | depth 1000 m | reverse complement strand
AGCTCAAACTCAAAGTTTTTGAAGTCCTGCGCCATTTTATTGGTTTCGGCGATCGCTTCAGAAGTGTCGTAGATCATATTGGCGACATCTACACGTAGACGCTCCCCAAACAATGCGTGATAACGACGCTTGTAAATCACCTCACGTTGTGCATTCATCACATCATCATACTCCAAAAGACGCTTACGTACACCAAAGTTGTTCTCTTCAACTTTTTTCTGCGCACGCTCGATAGACTTAGAGATCATTCCGTGCTGGATTACTTCGCCTTCCTGAAGTCCCATACGGTCCATCATTTTAGCGATTCGTTCAGAACCGAATAAACGCATTAGGTTATCTTCTAGCGATACGTAGAACTGAGAACTACCTGGATCTCCCTGACGTCCAGAACGACCACGCAACTGGCGGTCTACACGACGCGAATCGTGACGTTCGGTACCTATGATCGCAAGACCACCGGCATCTTTAACTTCTTTACTCAGTTTAATATCGGTACCACGACCCGCCATATTGGTAGCAATGGTTACCTGACCGGCGTTACCTGCATCAGCAACAATATCGGCTTCTTTTTTATGCAATTTTGCGTTCAATACGTTATGCTGAATCTTACGCATTGAAAGCATTCTGCTCAAGATCTCAGAAATTTCTACTGAAGTCGTACCTATAAGTACGGGTCTTCCGGCTTGTACCAAAAGCTGCACTTCATCAATAACAGCATTGTATTTCTCACGTTTGGTCTTATAAACTTTGTCGTCTTTATCATCTCTGGCAATCGGGCGGTTGGTAGGAATTTCAACAACGTCCAATTCGTAAATTTCCCAGAATTCACCTGCTTCCGTCACCGCAGTACCCGTCATACCCGAAAGTTTGCGGTACATTCTAAAGTAATTCTGGAGCGTTACCGTTGCAAAAGTCTGGGTAGCGTCTTCGATCTTTACATTTTCTTTTGCTTCGATCGCCTGGTGTAAACCATCGCTGTAACGACGCCCGTCCATAATACGACCGGTTTGCTCATCAACGATCTTCACTTTATTGTCCATCACCACATATTCGGTGTCCTTTTCAAATAAAGTGTAGGCTTTCAACAGCTGATTCATCGTGTGAATACGTTCACTCTTTACACTGAATTCTCTAAAGAGTTCCTCTTTCTTTTCAGCTTCTTCTTCGGTAGAAAGATTTGCGTTTTCGATCTTGCTGATCTCAACGCCCATTTCTGGCATAATGAAGAAATTAGGATCTTCTTTACCAGACAGGTGATCGATACCTTTATCGGTCAATTCGATCTGGTTGTTCTTTTCGTCAATAGTGAAATATAATTCAGAATCAATCACGTGCATCTCGCGATTGTTGTCTTGCATATAGTGGTTTTCAGTCTTCTGTAAAAGTTGACGAATACCCTCTTCACTTAAGTATTTAATCAATGCTTTATTCTTTGGCAGACCGCGGTATACGCGTAATAAAAGAATAGCACCTTCTTTAGTATCGCCTGCTGAAATAAGCTTTTTTGCTTCGGCTAAAGTTCCTGTCAGTTGTTGACGCTGAAGGCTTACCAAACTATCAATTTTTGGCTTCAATGCATCAAACTCGTGTTGATCTCCTTTTGGCACAGGCCCTGAAATGATCAATGGCGTACGCGCGTCATCGACTAACACCGAATCGACCTCATCGACGATCGCATAGTTAGGAGCACGTTGTACCAAATCGTTTGGTGCGTGCGCCATATTATCACGCAAATAGTCAAAACCAAATTCGTTGTTGGTTCCATAAGTAATATCTGCAGCATAGGCTTTTCTACGTGCAGCAGAATTAGGTCTGTGGTAATCGATACAGTCTACGGTAAGACCGTGAAAGTTGAAAAGTGGCGCCATCCACGCGCTATCACGTTTGGCCAGATAATCGTTAACGGTTACCAAGTGTACTCCGTTCCCGGTAAGTGCGTTAAGATAAACCGGAAGCGTTGCTACCAAGGTTTTACCTTCACCGGTTTGCATCTCTGCAATTTTACCTTGGTGCATCGCCACACCACCTATAAGCTGTACATCGTAATGAATCATATCCCAAGTGATGGGCTTTCCGGCAGCGTCCCAGCTGTTTGACCAGATCGCATCATCTCCATCAAGCTGAACGTAATCGTGTTCTGCACTCAATTCGCGATCAAAGGCGCTTGCTGTTACTTTTAATTCTGGATTATGTACAAAGCGTTTTGCAGTTTCTTTAACCACGGCAAAAGCTTCCGGAAGAATGTCATTTAAGACATCTTCACTTATTTTATAAGACTCGTCTTTAAGCTTGTCGATCTCTGCATAAATCTCTTCTTTACGGTCTATGTCCTCCGTTTCGTCTGCTTCTTTCTCTAATTGTAATAAAGAGGCGTTAGTATCGGCAAGAGCGTCGGCGATCTTAGCTTTGAATTCAATAGTTTTTTGTCGTAACTCATCGTGTGATAAGGCTTCAAGCTGCGCTTCAAAACTTTTTATTTTATCAACAATAGGTTGAATTGCAGCGACATCTTGTTTGGATTTGTCACCTACAAAAACCTTCAATACTTTGTCTAATAATCCCATAATTGGTTTTTTCTTTTATCCCGGCGAAACCTATGGTTTCTATTTAAAGGGAAAAATTAATGTCATCTAATCCTGAAGTCCCAGGATCTATTTTCATTTTTTAGTATGAAAATATATTTATTCTTCTGAAGAATTTTAAAACTGAATTCCTCTTTTTTGCACTTCAAATTTAAGCAAAAAAAAAGCCTCATAGCGAGACTTCTTTATGTTTACAATGTTGTAAAATCTAGTATTCATCCTCATTCCAGAGGTAGTCGTCTTCAGACGGGTAGTCTGGCCATATTTCGTCAATCGAATCGTAAGAGTCCCCTTCATCCTCCATAGCTTGTAAGTTCTCAACAACTTCTAATGGTGCTCCCGTTCTAATTGCATAATCAATCAATTCATCTTTGGTTGCAGGCCAAGGTGCGTCGCTCAAATGAGAAGCTAGTTCTAATGTCCAGTACATAAGTTAACGTATTTATTTTTTTGCAAAAATAAATTTATTAACGTAAAATCCAAGAAAATTGAATGTTAATTCAAAATTATTTTTATGAACGTCTGTAATCTCTTGTGATTACGTGGGTTAAGCTTCAGTTTTGGAGGTTTTAATCCTTCTTTTCAGGAATCCATTTGATCTCTTCAGCCTGCAAATCTTTAGACAACTTCCGTGCCAGTACAAAGAGGTAGTCAGAAAGGCGGTTTAAATATTTAAGTGCATTTTCTTCAAACGGAACTTCCTGATAAAGAGCGGTTGCGAGTCTTTCCGCTCTGCGACATACCGCACGGGAAATGTGACAGAATGACACCGTTTGATGTCCGCCGGGGAGGATAAAATGGGTCATTGGCGGTAGCTGCTCGTCCATTGCATCCATTTCTTGTTCTAAGAACAGAATATCGGCCTCGCTTACCTTGTCAATATTTAAGCGCTCTTTGCCATTTTTTAGAACAGCCTTTTCAGGATCTGTTGCTAGAATAGCACCAATTACAAATAGTTTTTCTTGAATACTAATCAGAGAAGCTTTGCTGTGCGCGTCAATTTCCTGATCGCGTAGCAGGCCTAAATACGAATTGAGTTCGTCTAAGGTGCCGTAGCTTTCAATACGTATGTTGTGCTTAGATACCCTGGTGCCGCCAAAGAGGGCGGTAGTACCTTTATCTCCGGTTTTGGTATAGATTTTCACAGCTTAGTTTTTAGGAGTTTGATTCTTTTTCACGCTCATTTTTAAGCTTGAAGTAATCGGTTTTAAAATTCCGTTTGCGACGGTCTCTTAATTTACTTTGATTGCGCTTATTGTTTGCCATCACAGCTAAAAAAAGCACAGCCAAAACAACAATGATGAGTATAGATTGTAAATTATCTGGAATAAAATCGAGCATACGTCAAAGGTACTTAATTTAAAACAGCATTTGCAATAGTGCTATTCCATCGCGTGTTTTGCATAATTACGCCACTTCTCGATGCAAGCTTCCATATCTTCAGGGATCGCACTGTCAAAACGCATCCATTCCCCGGTTTTTGGATGTTCAAAGCCTAGGGTTTTTGCGTGTAAAGCTTGCCTGGGCAAAACTTTAAAGCAATTTTCTACAAACTGTTTATACTTGGTAAAGGTGGTTCCTTTTAAGATCACATCCCCGCCATAGCGCTCATCGTTAAAAAGCGTGTGCCCTATGTGTTTCATATGTACACGAATCTGGTGTGTACGGCCGGTTTCAAGCTTGCAGGAGATTTTGGTTACATAGCCTAAGCGTTCTAAGACCTTATAATGTGTAACCGCTTCTTTTCCTTGATCGCCATCTTCATAAACCGTGTTTTGCATACGATTTTTAGGGTGACGGCCTATATGCCCTTCAACAGTGCCTTGATCTTCTTCTACATTTCCCCATACGATCGCGATGTACTCGCGCTCACTGGTTTTATCAAAAAACTGTTTGGCCAGATGCGTCATAGCCTCTTCGGTCTTTGCGACTACGAGAAGTCCGCTGGTGTCTTTATCAATACGATGCACCAAACCGGGTCTGCCGCTGCTATTTTCGGGCAGATTGTCAAAATGATAGATCAATGCATTAATGAGTGTACCACTGTAATTACCGTGACCGGGATGTACGACCATACCGGCGGGTTTATTGACCACAAGCAGTGTATCATCTTCAAAAACAATATCTAACGGAATATCCTCAGGAGTAAGTAAAAATTCATAAGGCGGATGCTCAAAAAGTACCCGAACCACATCATTGGCTTTTACTTTATGATTTTGTTTTACAACGGCTCCATTCACCTGAATGTTGCCATTTTTTGCGGCTTGCTGAATTTTATTACGCGTCGCTTTCTCAATAAAATTCATCAGAAACTTATCTACACGCAGCGGTTCCTGGCCTTTGCCCGCAGTAAAGCTATAGTGCTCATACAATTCATCATCCTGCTCATCAGGACCTTCGGTTTTAAAGTCCTGCATCGTCTAAATCTTCAGCATCGTTAATTACATCTTGTGCGGCATCGCCAGAAGTGCGATAGCTGCCTTTTCCATTACCTACAACCAGATCGATGACCGAGGTTTTTCGCAGGGCGTCGCCTACTTTAAGGGTTTTCCCGTCGTGGCGCAGTTCAAGCACTTCGTCAGAACTTATATGATCGCGGTAGTCAATTTTTCCTATTTTGAATCCAAGGGCAAGCAGCGTAGGTTCTACCTGACGTTGCGTTCTACCTACCAATTCTGGGATTTCTATTTTTCGGTATCCTGAAGGATTTAAAACCAAATAGATTTTTCGGCCTTCTTTTACAAATTTTCCTGCAGCCGGATTCTGCTCAATTACAGAAAAAGTTGGGAAATCTGGATTGTAATTTGAAGAGTCGATCACCACATAATTCAAGTCGGCATTCTCGAGCTCTTGTTGTACGAGACTTAAAGACATTTTGCTAAGGTCTGGCACTGCGATACGCTGGTCGTGATTTGTTGATGCGCGTAGCCAATACAGAAGTCCAAAAACAAGAAGAACGAGTACCAGTAACGCCAGCAAGAGCTGTTTTAAAAACACTTTGCTGAATATAAATTTAAAGAATCCCATAGATAGCGATTTTGCGGCTACAAACTTAGTTTAAAATTGGCTGACGCTCAATTGCAATCATTTTTTTTGCCTATTTATTCTAAAAATAACGTTCTTTGAAGCCTTAAAGTACTCGGTAAACCGAGCTTAATTAAAATTGTTTTTTCAATAGCTGAAGATGACAAGGAAGTCATCTTATTACTAGATAACGTAAAGCTTTCATTTTTACTATGTCAAAAAAAAATATTGCAGTCGTGATGGGTGGATTCTCAAGTGAGGTAAATATCTCGATCTTGAGTGGAAATACGGTTTGCAAGCACTTAGACCAATCAAAATACAATGTGTTTCCTATTCATATTCTGAAAGAAGGTTGGTTTTGCAAACACGCAGATCACAAGCCTATTCCTGTTGATAAGGTTGATTTTTCTATAAATGTAGAGGGTACTAAGATTACTTTTGACTGCGTCTTTAACACCATTCACGGTACGCCTGGAGAAGACGGAATTTTGCAGGCCTATCTAAAGCTATTGAATATTCCACAGACGGCGTGCAATTATTATGAGGCTGCGCTTACCTTTAATAAGCGGGATTGCATCGGTGTGTTGAAAGCCTACGGAATCAAAACCGCAACCAATTATTTGCTGAATAAAGGTGATGCGATCCATGCGACTGAAATTTTGGAGCAAGTAGGTTTGCCTTGTTTTGTAAAAGCCAATAAAGCGGGAAGCAGTTATGGGGTTTCTAAAGTTTATGGTGCCGAAGAACTAGAAGGAGCGATCGAAGTGGCTTTTAAAGAAGATGATGAGATCATTATCGAATCCTTTTTAGAAGGAACCGAAGTTTCGGTGGGTGTGATCAATTATCAGGGAAACGTCATGGCGCTCCCGGTGACGGAAATTGTAAGCGACAATGACTTCTTTGATTACCAGGCAAAATACGAAGGCAAATCGCAGGAGATCACACCGGCAAGAATTACTGATGAACAAACCGAAGCCGTACAACGCGAAGCAGAAAAGGTATTCAAGATCTTAAAATTGAAAGGTCTTACCCGAGCGGAATTTATTTTTCATAATGGGGAGCCGCATTTTTTAGAAGTAAATACCACTCCGGGATTGAGTCCTGCGAGTATTATCCCGCAGCAGGCAAAGGTGGCAGGGATAAGCTTGCCAGAATTGTTTGATAATGTTATTGAGCAAGCGATGCGTGATAGAACGTCTCAGTAGGCAGTCCCAGTAAACAGTAGATAATCTGAAAAGCAACTTTTTTAGGCACCGCCAATGGGCTGAATATTTTATAGACTTTAAGCAACCTTAAACCACAAGCTTCAAACGCTCCAGTTTTTGTACCTTTAATTTTGAACTTTAAACATTGAATTCCTAATTATGAAACGCGCAGTATTTCCGGGATCATTTGATCCGCTTACTTTAGGACATTATGATATTATCGAGCGGGGCTTAAAGCTTTTTGATGAGATCATTTTAGCGATCGGGGTCAATGCCGATAAGAAATATATGTTCACTTTAGAGCAGCGCGAGCGTTTCTTAAAAGAGTCGTTTAAAGACGAACCCAAGATCAAAGTCATGACGTATCAAGGGCTTACGGTTGATTTTTGTAATGCTACAGATTCCGGCTTTATTCTTAGAGGTTTGCGCAATCCGGCAGATTTTGAGTTTGAGAAGGCTATTGCGCATACCAACAGAAAGCTGGCGCAAATAGAAACGGTATTCTTGCTCACTTCTTCAGGTAAAAGTTATATTTCTTCTTCCATCGTGCGTGATGTTATTCGCAATGGCGGGGATTACACCGGCTTGGTGCCAGACGCGGTACGCGTATAAAGTTTTGCAACATTAGCACATAGATCAGGTCATTATGCAACAGACCTGATTATGCCAAGACCTTTACTCCCTGTTTTATTTTTTCTGCTAAGTTTTAGTTTTCAAGCTCAAGAAACTAAGGGTAAAGTATATGCAAATGATAAACCGCTAGAAGGCGTACTTATTATCAACAAGACTCAAGATGTCATGACTTCGACCAATGCGCAGGGAGATTTTAAGATCGCTGCTGAACTTGGAGATTCTTTGATCTTTAGTTATTCCTTTTTTAAGACACAAATTCATAAAATAGAGCCCTACCAGCTTGAAGAGATCTGGGTAGTCGAATTGAAAGAAAACCGAAATGAATTGGATGCCGTGACCATCACTGCAACTAATTCCGTTAAAGAGTTTAGTGTTGAAGAGTACGATAAAAACTTCAATTTCTGGCTGAAAAAAGATATTCAGGAAAATCCGGGAATGTACAGTCCGAATCCTACCGGAGGAGGGATAGATTTTATCGCGATAGGAAAAATGGTATGGAATTCGATAAAGAAAGATAAAAAAGAAAAAGCAGAAGATCCTAACCGGTTTAGAATCTTAAAATTAGGCGAACTTGAAGCATTCTTTAAAAAAGACGCTTTCTTCAATCAGCAACTTTTGAGAAATCAATTGTCGATCACCGGAGAAGAAGAGCCCTTGTTTTTTGATTATTGTTTAAGTAGAAAAATAGATGCGCGTCTTTTGCAAGAAAAGAATCAAATGCGCTTTTTAGAGTATCTGCTTAAGACCAGTTCCGATTTTCATAAACAGGCACAAACTAATTAAGCTAACTTCGCAACCTAAATTGTTTTGATGAGATTTATATACATTCTTCTAGGCTTCAGTTTGCTTTGCGCTGGCACACTGCGTGCTCAAAATACTTCAGGAAAAGTATATGCGGGCGATAAACGCGTTCCCGGTGTTTTGGTGCAAAACCTGACGCAGCATAAAAGTACGACGACTACAGATGAAGGAGATTTTAGCTTAGCTGCGCGATTAGAAGATTCTTTGGTTTTTAGTGCGCCTTTTATGGAAACCCAGGTTTTTGTAGTAGAACCCTATCAGCTCGAAAAGATCTGGGTGGTTGAACTTAAAGAGAACCTGAACGAACTCGACGAAGTGCGCCTTACCGAAGCGCCGAAGGAGAAGAAATTTGACGTCAAAGAATACGATAGTATTTTCAACAGCAGGATTCAGAATGATATCAAAAAGAACCGCCAGTTGTACCGACCGCCTAACAGTACCAATGGTGTTGATTTTATGGAGTTGGGACGGCTTTTTTTAAGTCTGTTTAAAAAAGACCCTTCCAAACAAAAGGAAAAATATGCTCCCATTACTTATAAACAATACCGGGTGCTCTTTGCTACCGATGATTATTTTAACCGGGAGTTTTTAGTCGAACAACTGGGAATTGACGCGTATTACCACAATCTGTTTTTTGAGTACTGTGATGCGATGCAATTGCCGGGCAATCTGCTAGAACCTGAAAATCAATTAGACCTTTTAGATAAATTCATAGCACTCGCTGACAGCTTTGAAACCGAACTCAACAAATTTGGTGAAAATGGAATGAAACTCCCTGACGGAAATTAGTTTTAAAACAGCTTCACGTTTAATCCGGTATAGAAATTTACAGGTTCTCCGGGATAATAATAACGTGGTGCTGCACCACCAAATCCTGTAGCATTAGGCAATATTTGTGCAGCATAATCGGTGTCAAAAACATTGTTTACGCCGGCAAAAATTCGGGTTTTTACTTTAGCAAAAAGATCAAAACTATAATCTGCCCGAAGGTTCACCAGATTGTAAGCATCGCTATAAAGTGTATTGGCGTCATTCAACGGAATGCTTCCGGTATGGCGGTAATTGATGTTGAACTTAAATCGATTCTGAAAAACCACATCCAGGCCGAGATTGATCACCTGATCTGCAACTCCGGTAAGCTCATTTCCGCTATAATCTTTGTCATTATCCACAAACGCATCAAACGAATAGTCATTCAGCGCTAAAGACCCATAAGGCTGAAGCGACCATGCCGTCGTTAAATTTTCACGATAATTTATTAAGAATTCAATCCCGTTGTGATCGGTAGCGCCGGCATTGCGACCTACATATTGATCATTACCCACGCGTTCGGCAACAAGTAGATCGTTGACTTGTACGGTGTACAAAGCGAGCTCTGTGTAAAGTCTATGATCTAGCCATTGTGCTTTCAATCCCAATTCATAGTTGAAACCGGTTTCAGGTTTGATTTCAGGATTAATAGCGCCTTCAGGAGTCAAAGTTTCAGCAACTGTGGGTAAAGAAAAGCCACGACTTACCGCGGCATAGATAAATTTATCCTTAGCCACCTCGTAACTCAGGCCGGCTTGTGGTAAAAAGATTCTGGGATAGGTGTACACGCCGCTGTTATCGACATTACTTTCGTTAAGGTGATCGTCCAGACGGTATCTGCTGTGATTATAATTCAGTCCTAAATCAGCTTTAAACTTTGGCGTAAGCTGTAGGCTTAATTGTGCGAAAAGGTTGAGGTATTTACGATCTTGCTCTTGATCGCTGAAGCGATTGCCTTGCAGACTTCCGTTACCGTTATTTTCTTCGTATAGATTCTCAAAAAGTTCCGCTTGATAATGCTCATCAAAATATTCGACTCCAATACTGCTTTTTGCGGGAATATGGAATAGCGAAAACTGCGAATTTAAACTGCTTCGAATGCCGAAAGCAAAGGAATCTTCATCAAGAATATCAAAAGGCCGGGGTTCATACCCATCGCGATAATTGGTAAAAACACTGGTTTGCCAGGTGTTATTGGCGTTGATGTTCCATTCGTAGGCCAGTCCGGCTAAAGCCTTGTCGTAGGATTCATAACCTTGGGCTTGGCCCCAGGTAAATGCAGCATCTTTGGGGCTGTTTTGTAACGTTTCTGCATTTACAGAACTTGGGATGAAGGCTTTTAAACGCGTATAATTTCCGAAGAACGAAAGCGAACTCACCTCATTAAGTTGTGTTTTGGCATAAGCGGTAAGCGTGTTTCGGTTGTAATTACTGTTGGCTCTAAAGCCGTCTTTCTCGAGATGGTTATAGCTAACAAATCCGCCGGTTTCACGATTCCCAAACATTGCGGTAATTCCGCTTTTGAACAGGCCATAAGCACCTGCGATTCCATTCAACCTAATCTTGCTATTTTCTGGTTTTGGTTTGATCACTGAAATATTGATTGCGCCACCCAATCCGGCACCATAGCTGCTGCTGGCAGGGCCTTTGATGATTTCCATACGTTCGATCAGGTTGAGGTCGAGATCTTCTAAAGTAGTTTCTCCTTCACCGGTGGTCAAGGGAATTCCCTCGATATATGCTTTTACACGGTTTGTGGAGTATTGACTGCGTGCTCCTAGACCTCTGATGCTGATGCGACTGGTGTTGAGCGCGCCTTGCTGCATTTGAATTCCCGGATTTTTATTGAGTTCGTTGGCGATAGAAAGTTGGTCACCACGCTGAAAATCTTCAGCCGTAATGCTATTTACCGCCGCGGGAATACGTTGCAATTTGTCCTGAATAGGTGTAGAGGTGATGATAACTTCACCTAAGGTGTTGCGTACAAAAACAGAATCTGCTGCTGTTTTCTCTTGCGCAAATGCACATCCGGAAAACAACAACAGACCTAAAAGAATATTTTTCATAAAGTATTCGCTAATCGAGGATGGAAATTCTAATGAACTTCAAAAATACTAAAA